>Ga0265316_10003178_pt1 | contig 16710 bp, 14 predicted proteins | sample 4522metaG_FD_202092 | JGI IMG/M metagenome (GOLD analysis project Ga0265316, IMG submission 202092) | Rhizosphere microbial communities from Carex aquatilis grown in University of Washington, Seatle, WA, United States - 4-5-22 metaG | ecosystem: Host-associated > Plants > Roots > Rhizosphere >...
GTACATCCTTGATCCGTCCAACGGCAATGGCGTCAACATCCAGCTCCCGTCCCAGCTCCTCAACGGTCAGGTCGTAGCCCCCGGTGCGCAATTCAACTTCCTGAACGCGGTCGGCCCGATCAGCCTGTCGACCGGCTGGAAGATGGGCGGCGTCATTCTCAACGGGCAGAGCAACCATACCGGCGCCGTCGGCGGCGGCATCTGCTCCGCGTCGACGACCATGTTCAACGCCGCGGCCCGCGCCGGGCTCGCGATCAACGAGCGCCACCCGCACTTCTACTACATCTCCCGCTATCCGGTCGGCCTGGACGCCACCGTCTATTCCAACGGTGTGACCACCTGGAACCTGCGCTGGACCAACGACACCCCGAACCCGATCGTTATCAAGTCCTGGTTCACCGGTACCGGCAAAGACAGATGGATCTATGTTCAGCTGTGGAGTCTGCCGACCGGCCGCGTCACGACCTTCGCGCCGACCAAGCCCGTCAAGAGCAACGTCGTCAAGGCCACTTCCACTACGGAATACGTTTCGTCCCTGCCGGCCGGCGACAAGAGCCCCTACCACTTCGAGTACCCCACGGACGGTTTCAACACCGTCGTCAGCCGGACCGTCAAGGACTCGACCGGAGCCGTCCTTCACCAGGACACGTGGTACTCCAAGTACGGGGTCGTGAACGGCCTGCTGGCCTACAAGGGCACACCGCCGCCGAAGGCGACACCGACGCCGAAGTCGACACCCACGCCGCCCACGCCCACGCCCACGCCCACGCCCAAGGCGGGTCTCATCCCGTTCACTCTCCTGCCGATGATCTTCCTGCCGCTGGCGGCCCTGCTGGTGCCGATCTCGCGACGCAAGCGGCTGCTTCGCAGGTAAGCGGCCTAACTTAGACACCGCAAGAGCCGGCGCGAAAGCGCCGGCTCTTCTATTTGACCGGCGCCTCGGCCGCTTCGGGCGTGGAGGCGGCCGCGGGCGGATCACCGCGGTGGAGTTCGTAGCCGAGCAGCTGCGGGAAGAGCCGCAGCACCGCAGCCAGGCCCACGAGGCAGAGCACGCCGCCGGAGACGACGGAGAACTGCGGCCCGGCCACTGCCGCCACGGCTGCGGCCTCCGCATCGCCCAGACGCGGCCCGCTCGTGACCACCAGGGTGTGGATCGACATCAGGCGGCCACGGAGATGATCGGGCGTGTCCAGCTGGACGATCGAGGCGCGCAGCACGGCGCTAATGACGTCCGCGCCGCCGGCCACGGCCAGGCACAGGAGCGCCAGCGGGAAGCTCGCCGACAGCAGCCCGAAGGCTGCGATGGCGATGCCCCACCCCGCCACGGACACGGCCACTCCCCGGCCCGGGCGGCGGACGCGGCTGGTCCAACCGGTCAGTGCCGCGCCCACGAGGGCACCCAGCGCCGGCGCTGCGGTCAGCAGCCCGTATCCGGCCGTGCCGACGTTGAACACCGTAAGCGCGAGCTGCGGGAACAGCGAGCTCGGCATTCCGAAGATCATCGCGTCCAGGTCGATGACGAACGTGGCCAGCACGACCTTGCGCGAGCGGGCGAAGCTGAGCCCCTCGGCCACCGACCGGAGGCTCGGGCGAGGCGCATCGGGGTGGGGCGGGATCGGCGCGATCATCAGCACGGCCACGATCGCGGCCATGAATGTCGCCACGTCGAAGGAGAAGGCCCAGGCGGCCCCGGCGAGCGTGACGATGATGCCGCCGCAGACCGGCCCCACCACGGACACCGTCTGCGAGCTGAGCCAGTTGACGGCGATCGCCGCCTGAAGCCGCTCCCTGGGCACGAGCCGCGGCACGGCGGACGAGCGCGTCGGCTGGTCGACGGCCGCAATCCCGGCCGCGAAGAACGCCACGACATAGAAGCCCCACAGCGGCGGCGCGGGCAGGAACGCCAGGAATGCCAGCATGGCGCTGGTTGCCGCCAGGAGCACTTGCGTGACTATCAGCAGCTTGCGCCGGTCGACCGCGTCGGCGACCGCCCCGCCGCCCAGGGCGAAGATGAGTATCGGGAAGAGCTGCACTATCGCGAGCAAGCCGATCGATAGCGGGTTCTTCGTCAGGTTCCACAACTCGAGCGGCAGCACGACCACCGTGACCTGCCGGCCCAGGCCGCTCACGAGCTGACCGAACCAGATCAATCGGAAGTCGCGGTCGCGCCGGACGGGCTCCAGATCGACAAGCAGGCCGCGCAATCTGGCGCGTCGGGTCGAGCGTTTCAGGGACATGGCGGGAAGGATAGGCGAGGGCGGACGACCCGACACGACTGGGCCCGGCAAATCGTCTGATGCCTGCTCTCGACTTTGACGGCGGGGTACCGGGGGCCGTCGAGCCGGGCAGCCACCACGATCCTTGCCGGCGGGGCAGGTCGGCAGCATCACATCCGCGTCGAGGAGGCCGAGATTGAAGAGTGGTACGCCCAAGAACGCTCCGAATCGGGACCGCCCCTACTACGGGCAATCTCCGGCGGCCCTGGGGCGGATCGAGGCGCACATCGAGGAGATCACCGGCGATGAGCCGCCGGCGAGTCAACCTCAGACGATGCGTGAGGAACTCGGCAGGAAGGCGTTGCGCCATCGCCCGGCTCTCGCCGCCGGCATCGGCGCGACAGCCGTCCTGGTCGCCGTCGTGATCCTGGGCCCCGCGCTCCGTTCCGGCACTACGGCTAGGCCGACGGCCAGCTCGTCGGCCGGTGCGTCGGCCGTCCCGACGTCGACCCCGGCGGGGATCGCGCAGGCGACCGAGACGAGCCCGCTCCCCTCGACGAGCGCGGATCCTACGCCGAGCCCCACCCCCTGGCCTACCCTGGCCTCGATCTGGACGCCCGCGCCGACTCCCGTGCCCACTGCGACGCCTGTGCAGGCCTGGCCGGTCGCTCTCGACGAGAGCATTGACTATTCGTCGGGCGAGATGGTCGTCGGCCCGGACGGGACGATCTACATCCCGGGAATCGCCGCCCTCGACTCCAAGGGCCATTCCCGCGGCGGTTGGCTCCTGCTGCCCGATGGCCACTACGCAACACCGGTGGCGTTCGGGACGGACGGAACGATCTATGCCACCGATCAGACCGACGACACCAGCGACAGCGCCGACAACACGGCGGTCTACGCCTTCGGCGCGAACGGGAAAGCGCTTGCCGGCTGGCCCGTCTCGCTCGATATCGGCGATGGCCCGACCTTCGAAGCGGGCCCGTCCGGCAGCCTGTACGTCTTCGGGGACGACGGCGACTCGTATACGGCGATAGTTCTCACGCCGGCCGGCAAGGCCACCGCAAAGTGGAATGTCGGCTCCGACGGCGGTGGGGACTGCGGCCAGGTGATTCGCCCGGACGGCACGGTCTTCTATGCGTATTCGTCGAGCGGTTCGATGGACGACTGCGAGATCGACGTCTTCGGCCCGACCGGTAGCCGCCTGTCCAAGAGCCCGATCAGGGACTGGAACGACCTCACGATGGCTCCGGACGGCACCGTCGTCGCGGTCGGTTACGACATGGAGCCATACAGCAGTTCGGTCGTTGCCGAGACTCGCGTGGCCGTGATCGGGACCGACGGGCAACCTGCGGCCGGATGGCCCATCGTGTTCCAAGGGGCCGCCTCCGACCCGGCCTTCGGGCCCGATGGGACCGTGTACGTCGCGATCGCCGGAGTGGGGACTACGGCGTCCAGCGTGATCGGCTATGACGTGTCAGGCGTTGCCAAGCCCGGCTGGCCGGTCTCGCTTCCGGCGGGTCTTGGGCCATTCGCAGGCGACGACGAAAGCGGCACCCCGTTGCCACCCGTTGTCGGCGACGACGGCACCGTCTACCTGGCGGCTACGAAGATCGACTGGACGGGCTCGGTGCTGGCGTTCGATCCATCCGGCAACGTCCTCCCCGGCTGGCCGTACAAGCTGCCGCAGGCGTTCGCCGCCGTCGGCGACGGTCGGGACACGTGGAACCCCGGTCCGATGTTCGTCCGGTCGACGTCCGGCGGGGGCGCGATCTATCTCGCCCTCGACGGGGAGGCCATTGCGGTCGGCCACGACGGGAAGGTGGTCGCGGGCTGGCCCTATGTGCTGACCGATGACGACGACAGCTGGGAGGATTGGGCGACCATGCCGGACGGGGGCCTGATAGCCATCATCCAGACGCCCACGGACCAGGGCGACACGATCGACCTGGTGGTGCGCTTCACGCCGGGCGGCAAGTTGGTCCGCTGACAGGCCACCCGCCGGAACTAGTCGGCCTTCTGGCGCGCCAGGACGAACGACACGCAAACGAACCACGCCAGCAGGCTCAGCAGTGACGCCCACTCGAGCAGAGGAACGTCCCAGATCGCGCCGCGATCGACGATGCGGGCATCGGGGTCGACCGGCAGGTACGTCGAGTAGACCGCCAGAAAGGCGAACGAAACCGCAATCGAAATGGCGCCCGGAACCAGCAGCCGGAGCGGGAATCCGGGTGGCCGACGCCGGCCGAGCCAGAGGCTGAACACGGCCACGACGATCCAGCCGGTGCAGAAGAAGACGCCGGAGAACAGTCGATGAGCGGCATGGGTATCCATGGGGAAGATGCCGACCAGCGCACCCGAGGCTCCGGTGATCATGCCCGCGATCAGGAGGGCGGGCCGATAGCGGCCGGTCAGGCGGCGGGACAGGATGAGCAGGAACAGCCCCAGGCCGACTCCGCCTGCCACCAGGCCGGCGTTGAACACCGGCGCCATCTGCGACTGCGATGTCTGGCCCAGTTCGGAGATGAAGTGATTTAGCGGCGAGTAGCCCTCGCCCGAGGATCCGACGTAGGGGACGGCCGCGATCAGGGCCCCCAGGATGATTGCCGCCGTCGCGACAAGGCCCAGGAACCCCGCGGCGCGCGCGGGCACCTGGACTCGATCGCTCGTTCGGGCCGCGGCCCCGGCCGCGTTGTCCGCTCCCCCGCGCGTGTCAGGCGAAGACATCGACCAGCTGGCCGAGCTGACTGCCCGAGGTCGACGCGGTTTCGCGGTAGCGCGAGAGCGGATCGAAGCCGGAGAGCGCACGGCGCAGCACCGGCGTCGGGTCGAGCGTGAAGTCGGCCGTGGGCGTTGGTTGTTCGACCGAACGCAGCGCCTCGAAGGCGACGTTGGCACGCCGCATCGCGTCCGACGTGGCGGGGTTGACGTCCGGGTGGAGGTGGCGGACGAGGATCCGGTAGGCGCCCTGGACGGCCTCGAATCCGGCCGAGGGATCGAGCCCGAACGTCCGATAGTGATCGAGCGTTGAGAGCGCCAGGGTCGAGGACATCACCACTTCCGGCGGCCGAACGGCAGGTGCAGTTTCCTGCCTTGCGAACATTAGCAGAGCGCCCCGGCGCGAAGGTCCGTCAGATGCGGTATGACCATCGGATCGAACGGGTTTGCGTTGACTTCGCGCTCCACCACAGGGTCCGGCAAGGCTCGATCAGATGCGAGCGCAACCCTTCGTTAGCCGATCAGGAGTTCAACCTGCTGGTTCTCGTCAACCAGGCAGACGATAACCAGACCGCCCTGCGCAGAAACCTGCGGATCGGGCTCGAAGGGCTGCACGGGCCCCGGGACTTCGATCGTTCGTGGCGAACGTTCGCGGCATGCGGCCGCTCGCAGCGCACCTTCCCAGGGCACACTGCACGCGTTCAACCGTGTCACCAGTATTCCCGTCGATGACCGATCGGCTGCCGAGCGGCTGACTCAACGTCACGAGCAACTCCTCGCTTGTCCCCACGCCTGCCGCTCCCTGTGGCCAGGGAAAGATGAACGAGCCGACACTCACGGTGACCCGATCAGAGGTCTCGGTGACGCCGGTGACGCGCGTCCATTGGGGAGAGCTCGCATCTACCTCGACGCCGATCGTCCGATCGTCGACGAGGCGATATCCCTCGATGGGCTGCGGCCGGTCGAGCCAGTGACCGACCAGGATCAGCCCGACGAGGATCGCGAGAACGAGCCAGAGTCGCCTCGACTGCAGACGCTTCACCTGAACCCCCCTAACCTGTTCGACGGCGATCCACCGTTGATTCGCACCAGGCTGCCGCTCGGATCTCGGCCAGTCCCGCTCCGTAGTCGGCCGCGCCGACAGCTCGAACACAGGCCCTCAGTAGTCGGGTTCCCTCGCGCAGGGCAAAGAAATGGTGGAGATGGGGGAGAGTCGAACTCCCCGTCCAGAAACCTTCGCCGGAGACCACTACGAGCGTGTTCGATGATTTGTCGTCGATCGCCCGGTCGACCATCGACAGCCTGCCGAGCGCTCCAGTCACGTCCCCTTTCGGGCTTTGATTCCGGCTACGCGACGCTACTCGGAATCGCACCTCCGCTGAATGACGCTTCCACAGCCCACGGAGGTGAGGCTGCTTCCACGTTCACCTTACTGCCTAAGCAGCGAGGGCGAAAGCAGACTGGTTGTTGCCAGTTACTTCGTTTGGGCTCCTTTTTACGAGGCCTGGAGACCAACCTCGGCTCGCGTTCTCCGGTAACCGGCCCCTGTCGAAACCACGCATCCCCACGGGTGCCACTGCTACCAGCGCCCGCGGATTGTACAGCGACGGCGACGGCGGTCAAATCCAGGAGACGGGCGAGGCGCGAGCGCCGACTCAGCCCGGGCCGTTCGAGCCCTGATTCGGGTAGACGTCGAAGGTCCATCCCTCCGTTTGCTGATCCATCTCCTCGACGGTGCCGTCGGGTGCCAGGTCGAAGAGACCGGTCGACCGGCCCGCGGCATAGCCTGGACCCGCAGCCCAGGAATGCGTCAGTGATAGCGTCCAGCCATGCATGGCATTCGGGGCGATCTCGGTCGTGCACATGACCTGCAAGGGCTTCTTCAGCGGATGTTGCTGGCTGCTGGTGATGGTGGCGGCCGCGCTCTCGCCGGGTACGTTCGGGAAGCAATCGAACAGGTGCGAGCCGGAGTACTGCCAGAGCTTACCCATGGTCGACGTCCTCAGCCATGTCAGGGCTGTCTCGGCGGCTGTTTTGCCGGCCGCTTGGAGGGCCGCCGGGTCCGTCGGCAGGCTGTTTTCGGGCTCCCACCGCAGGCTCGCCATCATCGCCCGCACCTGTGCGTCCAGTTCAGCGACATTCGGCCCGCGAATGGCGGCATTGACCTCAAAGACACCGCCGAGCGCGTGCTGCGTCGGGAGCAGCCACGAGAGAACCTCGTCGGCGTTGGGGACGATCTGGGTGGCCGGGGCGAGTATTGAGGCCCTCGTGATCGAGTTGGTGGTCTTCTGGAACAAGGCCGGCAGCCCGTCGATGGTCGTTTGCGTGTAGCCGGGGAGAGTCAAACCGTCGATGGCGGACACGCCGTTCCATTCCGCCACCGATGCCACGAGGAAGCGGACCTCGACACTACCCTCGGGCAACGTCCATTTGGTTGTGCAGGCGACGTCGACAGGCTGGCTCGGATCCTGGTACACGCACTCGTCCGTTGCCGAGCCGGATCCCACGAAGCCGACCGATCGGAAGGTGGTCACCCACTCTGAACCGACGAAGGTCAGGTGGCCCACCGGGTTTGGATCCGCCATCGACAGGACCTTGGGGTCGTCAAGGTTCCACGCGGCCGGGTAGTCGAAGGCGAGAAACCACTTCTGGGCATGGGCGAGGGGCACGTCCGTCGGCGTGGGCGCGGCCGTCGGGGACGGGCTCGAGGTCTCTACGCCGCCCGGCCCGGGCGCGTCGGATCGAGGAGCAAGCAGCCACGGGAGGCCCACGACCGCCAGGGCCAGCGCAGCGGCGAGCCCTACCAGCGCCTCCACAACGTGGGTTCGCCGGCGCCGTCCCGGGTCGCTTCGCGGCGCCAGCGACGCGCGGACCCGACTCTCAAATTCCGGGCTCGGTAGGGGCCGGTTTGACGCGGCACTCAGCCTCTCCCGAAGCAGATCCTCGATGTTCCTGGAGTTCATCGACGCTCTCCAATTCCTTTCGCATGCGACCCAGGGCGCGGTGGAGACGCGACTTGGCGGTCCCCAGCGGGATGCCGAGCGCTGCCGCCACGCTGGGCAGCTCGAGATCGTGACCGAAGCGAAGCGCCAATAGCGCTCGATCGCCGGCGTCGAGATGGCCCATCGCGCGAGTCACCTCATCGCGCGCGGCAAGGCCGATCGAGCCGTCCGCCATCGGCGACGGCTCGTGGAAGCCGAGAGGCACGATCCGGCGCGCCCGCTTCCGCCGACCCGTGTCGATTGCGGAAGAGACGACGATCCGGCGGAACCAGGCCTGCCAGCGCTCCGGGTCTTGCAGCCGGGGCAGCTCGCGCCAGGCTCGCACGAATGCCTCCTGGAGCGCGTCTTCCGCGTCGAAGTAGTGCCGCATGATGGCCAGGCTCAGTCGGAACGCATCGGGCGTTTCGAGCTGGACCAGATCCATGAATGCGTCGCCGTCTCCGGCTCTGGCTGCGATGACTAGATCGTGACGGGTGGCCATTTCGCGGATGATGACGCAACGGCAGGTGCGATTCGTTCCCGACGGAGCTGATCCGCTTGGCGTCTGCTCCGGCTCAGCCGCGCCGGGGCGTGGTACCGGCGTCGTAACGGGCGCCGTCCGGCCTCGGCTCAGCCCCGGTTGTGGGCGGCGCTGGACGCGACCAGCTGCCGGAAGGCGTCGATCTGGTCGGGGTCGAATGCCCTCTTGGGGATGATGTAGACGCGGGCCTGGGTCGCCATCACGAAGAAGCTGTCGCGGTTCTCGCGCAGCCGATCGATCTCCGCCCACGGGACGTCCAGGTCGACGACGCCGTGGGTGAAATGGAGGCCGGCATCGTCGGCGAAGACCTCGACCGGCTGCTCCACCATCTGCCTCCTGGACCGCAGGGTCAGCCAGGCGAACGGCACCGACGCATAGCCCGACAGCAGGGCGACGGCCAGCGCGAGCTCGAGGGCGACCGGAACCAGGTAAGGCAGACTCAAGACCGCCAGCACGACGGCCAGGGCGCCGAACATGACGGAGAACCGGGTGCCGCGGTTGAGGGCCGGGACGTTGCCGAGGTACTCGCGCATCGACGTCTGGTACTTGCCTGCGATATGCGGCCTGTCGTTCTTCATCGGTACTCCCGTTGGCGGCGGCTGGACGCGCTCTCAGCGACGATCGCGGCCCCGGTCGGCGTCCGCCATGGCCCGCTCCACTTCGCGGCGCGAGTCTCGATCGGCGATGTCGCGGCGGCGGTCGTGGAGCTGCTTGCCCCGGGCGAGGCCGATCTCCAGCTTGGCCCTGCCACGCGTCGTGATGTACATCTTGAGTGGAACGAGGGTCAGACCCTTGGACTTCGTCTTGAAGAGCAGCGACACGATCTGGTCGCGGTGGACCAGCAGCTTGCGCGGGCGCTTGGGCTCGTGGTTGTAGCGGTTGCCGGTGTCCCAGGGCTGGATGGTGGCGCTGACGAGCCAGGCCTCGCCGTTCTCGATGCGCGCGTACGACTCGGACAGGCTCACCTTGCCGGCACGAACCGATTTGATCTCGGTCCCGGTCAGGGCGATGCCGGCCTCGAACGAATCCTCGATCGTGTACTCGTGGCGGGCTCTTCGGTTCTGGGCGACGGTCTTCTCTTCGCCCACGCGGGGCTCCTCAGGGTTGACGGCCGGGTCGGCCGGAGATACGGAGGGTAGCGGAAGGTGCGTCTGTGGGCGGATGAAGTCGTCATCCGGCCCCGGGCGCACGAATGCCGGCCACGAAGGGCCGGCATTCGGTTTGCGTACTTCACCACCCGCGAGGGGCCGTCCCTAGAGTCCGGCTCCCGGCGAGGTGGTGCAGCGCGTCGGCAAGTCCTTTGACACTGCACATCACCTCCTTTCGTTGTCGGAGATGGTATCGGGGCCGGCCGAAAGGCGCAACCGCGGGTCGCCAGGTGCGCGCCCAACGAGCCGTGCCGCGGGCGACGCGGGCGAGCGGCAGAACGGCGCCCGCGGATCAGCTCGGGCTGGGCGCGGGGCTGGCACTCGGCGCTGTGCTGCCACTGGGCGCTGCGGTCGGCGAAGCCGGAGTTTCGGGCGGGAAGCCGAGGGCGACAAGGCCGGCGTCGAGCACCGGATCGGTGCCTGCCCTGGCGCCGTCGGTCGTCGCGGCCACGTCGGGCGCCAGCCCCTTGCCCTGGATCCAGACCTTGTCGGGCGTGAGCCAGCGGGCCACCGTCAGGTGAATGCCGCCGTCGTTGTTGGGGAGCGGCAGCCATTCCTGGACGACGCCCTTGCCGTAGGTCTTGGTGCCGATCAGGCGGGCCCGGCCGCGCGCCTGCAATGCTCCGGCCAGGATCTCGGCCGATGAAGCGGTGTTCCCGTCAACCAGCACGACGAGCTTGATCGAAGGGTCGGTCGCAAGGCCGCCCGAGTCGGCGTCCGTCTCGACCTGAGAACCGCCGGCATCCTGCTGATACACGATCGGACCGGAAGCCACGAACTCGCTGGCGATCTTAACCGCGTCGGGAACGTAGCCGCCGCCGTCGCCGCGCAGATCGAGGATCACGTTGCGGCGCCCGGCGGCGAGGGCGCTCTTGAGCGCCAGATCGAACTGGGCGGCCGCGGGATCGTTGATGCCGCTGACCGAGATGTAGGCCACGGCGCCGTTGGCCAGCGTCCTGGAGGCCACCTCGCACTGGGTGTAGATCGAGCGCACGATCGAGACCTTGACGGGCGTGCCGCCGCGGAGCAGGCCGAGCGTCACCGACGTGCCGCTCGTGCCTTTGATCAGCGCCGTGGCCTGGTCGACCGTGAGGCCGTCGAGGGACGTGCCGCCGACCGTCGCGATGACGTCGCCGGGCTGGATGTCGGCCGACGCCGCGGGCGACCCGCAGACCGGCTGGACGACCGCCAGTTCGCAGCCGTTGCCGATGGCCGTGCAATTGATGCCGGAGTTCGGATCGACCGGCTGGAGCGTGACCTGGACCCCGATTCCCTGGGCCTGGCCGCCAACGCTGAGGAGCGAGTTCTCGAAGTCCGTCGGGGCCTGGTAGTACGACCAAGGATCGTTGAGGCTTTCCATCATGCCTTTGATCGCGGCCTGAATGAGCTGGTCCTCGGTCGGCCGGGGCGATCCGGCGTAGTCCTTCTGGATAAGCGAGTACACGTCCCAGAACGGGTTGAACTCGGCTTCCTGTGAGGCGGGCGTTCCGGGCGTCGTCGCCACGCGCGCGCCGAGGGTGAAGCCGCCGACGAAGAGCGCGCTCCCGACCAGGATGGCCACGATCACAAGCCCGATCCGCGACGGCTGCACGGTCCGCCGTCGGGCCGGGGCGCCGGCCGTCCGGCGCTCCTCCGGCCGATCTTCTTGCGGCCCATCCCGTTCCGGGGCGAAGGCGTAGTCGACGTCTTCTAGGGGCTGCTCGGCGAGAGAGCCGGCCGCCGGATTGTCACCCGGCAGGTCGATTGGCGCGGGTCGGTCCCGATGGAATGGGTTCTTGAGGGCGGGCATGAGATCGAACCTCGAGTGCTGGTGCGTGCGGGGCGCGGGTCGGGTCAGCGCTTCAGGTAGCTGCGTACGGACAGGTACGAACCGACGAAGCCGATCCCGACGCCCGTTCCAAGCACCATGAGGGCCACATTCTGGCCGACCATGGCTGTGGCCTGAACCGGCAGGACATTGAAGAAGCTTGACAGGAGACTGGCCAGGGGAGCCTGAACCAGAAGCAGAAGGCCGATGGTGATGAGCGCTCCCAACAGTCCCACGAACGCTCCCTCGAACACGAAGGGCCAACGGATGAACGCGTCGGACGCGCCGACCAGGCGCATGATCTCGATCTCCTCGGCGCGGGCCACGACGGCCAGCCGGATCGTGTTGACGATGATGAACAGGGTCGTCAGCCCGACGATCACCAGCACCACGACGCCGACGGTGCTCACCACGTTGATGACCGAGCTCATCTGGCTGACCGTCTTGGCGATGTCCTGGACGCTGTCGACGGCGGACTGGTCGCGCAGGTACGTCGCCACGTCGATGTAGTCGCTGGGATCGCGCAGGCTGATGTTGAACGAGGCCGGCAGCGGATTGTCGGGCAGCGACTCGACGAGGGTCGCCACGCCGGGCTCGCGCTTCTGGAAGTCCTTGAGGGCCTGGTCCTTGGAGACGTACGTGACGGCCTTGACCTGGGGCATGGCCTGCAGGTCCGCGGTGAGGCGCGAGACGTCCTGGCTGGTCGCAGAGTCGTTGAGATAGGCGACGACCTGGACTTCGCCCTGGACGTAGGTGAGCGTGGCGCTGAGGCCGAGATACAGGATGACCACGCCGCTCAACAGCGTCAGCATCAGGACCATCGAGGCGGTCGCGGCGAGGCTCATAAGGGAGTTGCGCCAGAAGCCCTGCCAGGCCCGTTTCAGGCTGAAAGCTATGAACGGGATCATCAGTCCTCCCGGTGGTAGGCGGCGCCGGTCTCGTCGCGAACGACGCGGCCGTCCTCGAGGCCTACCACTCTCTTGCGGAGGGCCGTGACCACCTCGGCGTTGTGAGTCGCCATCAGGACCGTGACGCCCATCTCGTTGATGCGCAGCAGCAGCTGAATGATCTCCCAGCTGATGAGCGGGTCGAGGTTCCCGGTCGGCTCGTCCGCGATGAAGAGGTTCGGGTCGTGGACCAGGGCGCGGGCTATCGCGGTCCTTTGCTGCTCGCCGCCCGAGAGCTCCGACGGGCGCTGGTCCGCCTGACCGGAGAGGCCGACGACCCGCAGGACGCGGTCGACGGCCGGCTTGATCAGCGACCGAGGCGTGCCCGTGACCTCCAGCGCGAAGGCCACGTTATCGCGCACGGACTTGTTGGGCAAAAGCTTGAAATCCTGGAAGACGATGCCGATGCGGCGGCGCATCCTGGGCACGTCCCGGCGTTTGAGTCGAGCGAGATCGTGGCCCTCGAGAATGATCTTGCCCCTGGTCGCCAGCTCCTCCCGGATCAAGAGCCGGATCATGGTCGACTTACCGGCGCCAGAAGGGCCCACGAGGAACACGAAGTCGCCTTCGGGGACCGAGAGATTGACGTCGCGGAGCGCCGACTTGCCGTTGGCGTACGTCTTGGTGACGCCGCGCAGGACGATGATCGGCGTGCCGTCGGCGGCGGGGTCGGTCGGATGCGGCCTGGCGACGGCCGGCCGGCGAGGCGCGTTTTCGGGTCCGGAGGGTACCGAGCTCACATTGCGAGGCTAGCACCCTTGGCGCCGTCCGGCAGATCGCCGCCGCGCGAGACCGGAGCCGGCACGACGGCTAGAGCAGCGCCAGCCCGGCGGGCAGGTAGCGCTCGAAGGCCGCGAACGGGCGGGTCCAGCAGAACATCGCCGGGAAGCCCTCGATGCGAAGGCCGGCCCTGAGCATCGCTACCATGGCCCGGTCGTTGGCGCCGGGGATCCAGACGCTGGTCGCGCCGCGCGGCTCGATGGCCCTCATGAGGTGCCCGATCACGGGCGCCGTGAGAGTCTCGTCGAGCAGCGCCACCGGTCCAAAACGCCCCACCTGGGACGAGTACCCGTAGCCCAGAGGCTCACCGGCGCCCGTCCGGTAGAGAAAGCCCGTTCGGCCCTGGACCCGCAGGAAGTCGTGGTCGGGCTGGTGGGCGTAGCCGAGCACGTCGCGGTCGATGGCGTCGATCGTCTGACGGAGTTCGTCCTTGCCCGGGGCGGCGGGGTTCCGGTGCGACACCAGCTCCGGCGGCTCGAGCGCGATGGCTTCGATCCCGTCGGGCAGAGTCGGCAGAATCGACGTCGAGGCGGGCCGGCCGACGAGGTTGAAGACCGGCATCCGGGGGACGATTCCGAACTTGCTGTAGAGGCCGTTGGAGATCGGCTGGGCGCTATCGGTGCAGGTGGCGAGCACGCCGGGCCGCCGGGCGTCGGCCGCTCCGGACCCGGTGCCGTTCGCGGAAGTGTCCCGCTGGGCTTCGACATCCGCCGTGGGCGCCGACGGCAGCACCAGCGACAGGAGCGCCCGGCCGATGCCTCGACGCTGCTCTCCCGGCAGGACGTAGAGCTGGGAGAGGAACCACACGTGCTCGCGCTGCAATCCGATCCCGAAGCCCACGATGCGCTCGCGGCGTCCGCCCGGGACCGGTCTCACCGCCACGGAGAAGTGGCCCGGATCCGTGTTCAGCAGATGCTCGCCCAGCCGCATCGCGGGCTCCAGGACGGGCGGCGGCAGGGGCTGACCGAGGCGAGACATGTAGTCGTTCACGGACGCGTGCCAGACCAGGGCGCAGTCGGCCAGCTCTTCGGGGCGCGGCGGACGGTAGGTGACGTCCGCCGTCATCGATCGTCCGGGCCGGTGCGGCTGCCGGCGACGACGGCGCCGGTCGCCTCCCGTTCCAGCTCGGCCTGCATGAACGTGTCCAGGTCGCCGTCGAGGACCGCGGCCGTGTTGCCCGTCTCGACCTCGGTGCGGTGGTCCTTGACCATCTGGTACGGGTGCAGGACGTAGCTTCTGATCTGGTTCCCCCATCCCGCCTCGACATGCTCCCCACGCAGCTTGCGGAGCTCCGCCTCGTGCTCCTCCACCGCCCGTTCCAGGAGGCGGGCCTGGAGGATCTTCGCGGCCGTCTCCTTGTTCTGCGTCTGCGATCGCTCGTTCTGGCTCTGGGACACGATGCCCGTGGGGATGTGGGTCAGGCGGACGGCCGAGTCCGTCTTGTTGACGTGCTGCCCGCCCGCGCCGGTGGCCCGGAAGGTGTCCATGCGGATCTCGTCCCAGTTGAGCTCGACTTCGAGGTCGCTCTCGACTTCCGGCAGCACCTCGACCAGGGCGAAGGTCGTATGCCGTCGCTTCTGCGAATCGAAGGGACTGATTCGGACGAGTCGGTGGACGCCGCGCTCCGCCTTGAGGTAGCCGTAGGCGGCCCGCCCGTCCACGGCGACGGTCACGCTCTTGATGCCGGTCTCCTCGCCCTCGGTCTGGTCGAGGATCTCGGTCGCGAAGCGATGGCGTTCGGCCCAGCGCAGGTACATGCGCAGGAGCATCTCGGCCCAGTCGGTGGCTTCGGTGCCGCCGGCGCCGGCGCTGATCGTCAGGAGGGCGTTGCGCTGGTCGTACTGGCCGCCGAAGAGCAGCTCGCGCCGGGCCCGCCCGTACTCGGCGGCCAGCTGCTGGGCTTCCGCGTCGACGTCTGCGAGGACGCTCTGGTCGTCTTCTTCCTGGGCCAGCTCGAGAAGCTCCATCGTCGAGCGGGCGCGGGATTCGAGGTTGCGCCACAACTCGAGCTCTTCACGAAGCCCCTCAGCCTCGCGCAGCACTTTCTTGGCCGTGCGCTGATCATCCCAGAAGCCCGGCTCACCGACGGCGGCGTCGATCTCGGTTAGGCGGCGTTCCTTAGTGGAGAGGTCAAAGACGCCCCGAGGTCGCCTGGATCCTCTGGACCAGGTCGCGGATCTCGGCGGGCTCCACTAATCCCGGCCTCGAACGTCCTGGAGAAGGATCGGACGGAGCTCGATGAGACGCAGGGCGCTCTTGCTCCGGGCGACGACGGGGTTCACGCAGGGACAGTAAATGTTGTGAGGGCAGACGCCGCAGTTCCCATCGCAATCGAGCGCGGCCGCGTAGCTACAGTTGCGGCAGTCACGCTCACAGGCGATGAGATCGATGAACGCCGCTTCCTCTGCCTGCTTCAACTCTCTCCTCGTTGTGTGACGGCACAACCCCTCGACCAGCCCGCACGCAGCTGGACGGGGGCCGGCGCGGGGTATGTTCGGGGCGAGTATACGGGCTCAATTCGGTGGAGCCAAGGGGTCAATTTCGCTAGATTGACGGGAAATCACCGCTTAGTACGCATAGGCGGATGGATTGGTCCAGATAGTCGCCACAGACGCGGCATCCGCGGGCGGGCCGGGCGGGAGCGCGGCGCAGGTCCTGCGCCCGACGGGGGGCTGCCTCAGTTGGAGGCCGGGGCCGGCGACGCGCTCGGGGATGCGGTCGGCGAAGGTCCGGCAGGGGTATTGGCCGGGGCGCTCGGCGTGGACGCGGCCGAGGTCGAGCCGCCGGAGAGGGACGTCGACTGGTCCGCGGTGTCGCCCTCCAGGAAGGTGTACTGGGCCAGGGCGCCGAGCTCGTGCATGAGAGCGTCGAAGTGCATCGGCTCCTCGCTGTCCGCGGGACTGGTCGTGGTCGGCGAGCCCCAGGCCTCGATGCCCTGATCCTGGGCGAGTCGCAGGACGCGCAGCATGTGGGTGCGGTCCGAGACGAACAGTGCGGTGTGGAGGCCGTGCTGGTCGAACAAGGCCCTGACGTTTCGGATGGACTCCAGGGTCGTGGCGCCGGTCGTCTCGGCCAGTATCGCGCTGGCGGGCACGCCTCGGGCTTCGGCGTAGCTGCGCTCCGTGGCCGCCTCGGTGACGCGGTCGCCGGGAAGCTTGCCGCCGGTGGCCACGAACCAGGGTGCGTAGCCCTGCTTGTACAGGTCGATGGCGTGGTCGAGGCGCGCCGCCAGCACCGCGGAAGGCCGGCCGTTGTACTGGGCCGCTCCCAGGACAACGATGGCGTCGACCTGTCGGCGGTTGTCCTGCTGGCCCACGTCCCAGACCCGGAACACCGCGTACGCGGTCAGGCCGATGGCGCCAACGACGAACGCGAGTGCGACGATCAACAGATCGCGAAGGCGCGCCTTCCAGCTCACTGGCCGTGGCACTTCTTGTACTTCTTGCCGGAGCCGCACCAGCACTGGTCGTTGCGGCCCATGCGGATGCCCGCGGGCGAGTAGCCGGGACGGATGGCTCCGCCGCTGGTGGCGGATCCGCTCGAACTCGAGCCGCCGACCGGCCGTCCCGCGG
>Ga0265316_10003179_pt1 | contig 16709 bp, 11 predicted proteins | sample 4522metaG_FD_202092 | JGI IMG/M metagenome (GOLD analysis project Ga0265316, IMG submission 202092) | Rhizosphere microbial communities from Carex aquatilis grown in University of Washington, Seatle, WA, United States - 4-5-22 metaG | ecosystem: Host-associated > Plants > Roots > Rhizosphere >...
CTCCCGCTACCGCGGGCGAGGTGATACGGCCGCTGCCGCGGCCGGGGGAAAAAGCAGCATTCACGCAGCCCAAAACAAAACAGTTGCTCACCCCAGCCCTCTCCCAGAGGGAGAGGGTGGTCTACCCTAGTTCTTCTGGCGCCATTCCGCCGTTTGACGCCTATGTCCCAGTCACCCCGGCAAGGCGCGCAGGGTAGCCACGACGTAGTCCTGCTCCGCGGGCGACATGCCGTGGAACAGGGGCAGCAGGATGGTGTAGTCGCGGGCGCGTTCCGAGACTGGCAAGCGCAAGCAGCGGCCGGCCGCGTGGGCTGCGGGATCGCAGGGTTCTGGACCACAGGACCAGGCGCATTTGCTGTAGGCGGGTTCGCTGTGGGCGTTGCCGATACCGCGCCGGCTGGCCACGCCGCTGTCGAGCAGGAACTGCATGATCTCGATCTGCGACATGCGCCCGCCCGTTCGCAGAGTGACGGGATAGCTCTGCCAGTTGCTGCGCAGCCACGCTGGCTCGGTGGGCGGAGTCAGCAGGGGGTGGTCGGCCAGTGCCTCGGTGTAGCGAGCCGCGAGCGCGCGGCGGTCGGCGATGATAGCGGGCAGGCGCGCCAACTGCGGTCGGCCCAGCGCGGCCTGCAAGTCGGTCATGCGAAAATTGAAGGCCGGCTCGGAGAAGCTCTCCAAGGTCACGTGGCTGCTCTCATGGCGAGCCGTGCTGGGCGACATGGCGTGCTGGCGCAACGAACGTAGGCGCTCGGCCAGCGCCGGGTCAGACGTGGTGATCATGCCGCCGTCACCGGTGGTGATCAGCTTGCGCGGATGGAACGAGAAGCAGGCCAGCAGACCGTGGGGCTGGCCGATGCGCTGCCAGTTGCCGTCGATGCGGATCTCGCTGCCGATGGCGCAGGCGGCGTCTTCGATGACAGGCAAGCCGCGCGACCGCGCGATGGCCAAGATGGCGGGCAGATCGCAGGGGAAGCCGATCTGGTGTACGCACAGAATAGCGCGCGTGCGCGGGGTGATGGCGCGGGCGAGCGCGTCCGGGTCCATGCTGTAGGTGTGGGGCTGGACGTCGACGAAAACGGGCCGCGCCCCGACTGCCACCACGGCGTTGGCCGTGGCGATGAAGCTGTGGCTGACCGTGGCCACGTCGTCGCCTGGTCGCACGCCCGCCACACGCAGGGACAGCTCCAGCGCCACCGTACAATTGGACACGGCTACTGCGTGAGGTGCGCCCGTGGCCGCCGCGATCTCGCGTTCAAAAGCCGCCACCTCCGGTCCTTGCGCGACCCAGCCCGAGCGGATGACCCGACTGGCGGCCTCGACCTCGGCATCGCCAAGCGCCAGCCGAACGATGGGGATCTGCATGGCCCCAGGATCGGGCCTGCGAACGTCGGGCGCAAGTGATGTTGCGCAACCGCGTAGAGGCGAGCTCCGCTCGCCCTGGACTACGGAATCGGTGGCTGTACCGTGAGCGGCGGAGGAGTTGGCGTGGGCGGAGGTGGCGGGGGCGGCATGCTTGAAACGTATTTCTGCGTCCAGGCTGCCATGTGGTTGGAGGTCGTGAGATCTTGGAACGGCAGGAAGAACCCCGGATAGCTCCCATCCTGACCGGCGAGCACCTGGTCGGCATCGAGCGCAAACATCCACAGCAGGAGCTGGTTGGGCGTGTCACCCACGACGCTGGGGTTGGGTTTGTACAGTCGCAAGCCAGCCCGGCGCTGCGACGCCACCGTGAACCAGAACAGCTTGTGGCCGTTCTGCTTGGCGGCAAAGGGCGTGGACCGCGGGAAGGTGTTCATCAACATCCCGCTGGAAATCCTCTGTACTGCGAGGGGATCGCGTCCATCGGATAGACTGAGCTTGTCGGCCACGCTGGCCGCGTTCGCGCGGGCCAGCAGCACAGGCGTGGCCTGGGCTTTGGGCTGCACCGCCCAGACCGTCGCTGAAGGATCAGCATAGCCGTCGACCAGCGAATTGGCGTCACCGGTTTGCTGGGTCGCCTCGCTGTACAAGAGGAAGGACGCGTCAGGCACGAAACTCGGAGTGTAGCGACTCTTGCCGGTGGTGTGAGGCAGGACGACCTCCTCGGCGGTGGTCCATCCGGTGGCCGAATGGCGAATGACGGAGATGCCGCCCTCCTGAAACTGGATGGTCGTGCTGTTGCTCCCATAGATATGGGTCAGGGCGATGGTCTGGCCGTCAGACGACCAATCGGGGGAGCCTACCGGGAAGCCCACATCCAGCGAGCTCTGCCGAAGGCCGGTGACCCCGTCGTGGAAGGCCAGCTTGTTGACTCCCAGAGTGGTGTCGTTTGCCGGTGCGTCGGCGACGAACTGTGTCCCGTCCGGATTGAAGGAAGCGGTCAGCACCCGGTTCTGGGATGCGATCCCGGTGCCACGACCATCCACCGTCAGCCACCCCGCCGCGCTTCTTGGTTGGGAAAGATCGTTCAGGTACACGAGATTGCCCTCGGAGAAGGCACCCGTCGCCGCAACCATGCGGCTTCCGTCTCGGGAAAGGGCGTGACAGCCCACACAGCGCTGGTTGGCGTTGGCATTGCCCAAATCGTCGGGCAAGTCACTCGGCCGCAAAGCCGCAGAAAGGGCAGACTGGGAACCGAAATCGAAACGCATGATGCTCGGCATGGGTTGCGTGGCGGTCCAGTAGTAGATGGCTCCGTCCACGCGGTCAGCGGCGAACTGGATGCTGACGCTCGCCGAGCTGCCCACATTGCCATTCTCGTCGGTTCCGCGCACGGCGAGAGTGAGCGGATTCCCCCCGCGGTTGCTTTCCGCGATCACGTTCACCGTGTCGGGATCGAGTTCGACGGCACACGACCCGGCGAGGAACTTGGCGGGATCGGCGTAGCAGCGCGTGTAGGCGCGGTACTCCGAGAAGTCGCTCAGGATAGAGATCTCATAGAGTTCGCCGGTCTTGCTGCCTGGCAGGAAGTGAACTTCGAGCTGTTGCAGGTTGGGCGGGAGCAGCACGCCGTCGTTGGGATAGACCAGCTTGGGGGCCAGCGTGGCACTGTCGGTCCCCGTGAACTCGGGCCCTGGATCGCTGGGCAACGCAGGCGTGGCGCCAGGAGAGCCGGTCGTAGCGGATTTTGTGTCGATGATCTTCACAGTCAACGTGGTCGTGACGGTGGTGATGGGCGCGTCGCTGCTGGCCGCCTGGGCTTGGATGGTGACCTTGCCCCCGCGCTGGGGCGGGTCACTAGAGGCGGTCGGCGGTGAACGGGTCGAGAACTGCGAGCTGCCGTCTTGCGGGAAGCTGCCCACCAAGAAGTTGTCGGGAACGTAGAAGACGGTGCGGTCCGTAATCTCGACCTCGGCGATGCTTCCCTGCATGGTGGCGAAGGCTCGGAAAGAAGTGGTCGCAACCGGTTCTCCGCGCTGGACCACGAGAAGCGAATCCGCGGGGTCGATGCGCATCGATTCTATGTTCTGTGTCGGGCGTGTGCTGGTCGCGCCGCCCGAGCCGCCCGTCCCACCGCCGCCGGCCCCCGCGCTTGCGCCGCCCGAGCCGCCGGTCCCTGTGTCCGCCAATTGCAGAGGTCCACAAGTTTGTGGCGGGTGGTCGTAACAGAATGTGCACCACGCCTTCGACAGGACCGGGCAATAGCCGCTGTTGCTGGCCGTGCACTGCGAGGTTGGAACATCAAGTCTCATGGAGTTGGTATACGAGGTGGTGGGTGACGTCTGACCGCACACCGTCACGCAGGTACAGGAATACGAGACCAAAGATCCGCCGATAGCCGCGCTCCCGCGTGACGAACTCGCGCCGCCCGCGCCACCCGCGCTCCCGCCTGTTCCCAAGGTTCCACCCGAGCCGGCGATCCCGCTGTTGCCGTCCACCAGAAAGGGAGCGTCCGGGGAGCTGGTTGCAGGAGCGTCCGGTGGACTGGTGGTAGCGCTATCGTTGACCGCTGGTCCCCCAGCGTCCGGCACAAGGTCGGCACACGCGCAGGCCGCGAACGTGCCCGCCGAGGTGCATGTCTGTCTACCCGACTGGCCGGTGGGGCACGCGCACTCCACGCTGGTGTCGGGGACACACGCGGCGACGCACTTCGTGTTGGCGCCGGGGACGCACTTGGTATTGTGACTCCCGCCGCTGCAGGCGGCAAGAGAGGCCACGGAAAGACACGAAAGCACGATGCACAGCCTGGCTATCATGGGGGCCATGGTCGCTCCATTCAGGCTTCGCATCAACCTCCGCGACGCCTGACGACGCGATTTCAGAACCACAGCGTCGGCACCCCGAATCTCACAAGACTCTGATGGCGGCTATTCGAACAACTCCGCGCTTGCGAATACGTTGCTGCTGTCGCATCCGCCGGCTACGAGCACCTTCCCGTTTGGCAGTAACGTCGCGGTGTGGTCGGACCTTGCCACGGCCATGCTGTGTCTGGCCGCAAACGTCCCGGCCGCAGGGGCGTAGAGTTCGGCGCTCTTGAGATATTCGCTGTCCTTTCCGCTCTCGTTGACTCCACCGGCGATGAGCACCATCCCATTGCCTAGCAACGTCGCCGTGTGGCGTTCCCTTGGCCCAGCCATGCTGCCGGTAGCCGTGAAGATCCCGCTCGCTGGGTCGTATAGTTCAGCGTTCGCGAGTGCATGGGCGCCGCCATAGCCGCCGGCAAGCAGCACCTTTCCGTTCGGCAGCAGCGTTGCCGTGTGGCTTTCCCTCGCCACAGTCATGCTGCCGGTGGGCGTGAAGATCCCGCTCGCTGGGTCGTACAGCTCAGCGCTCGCGAGTGCATGGGCGCCGTCATAGCCGCCGGCAATGAGCACCTTTCCGTTGCCCAACGACGTCGCCGTGAGGCTCGCCCTTGCAGAGTTCATGCTACCGGTCGCCGTGAAGGTCTTGGTCCCCTGGTCGTACAGCTCAGCGCTCGTGAGCGAACTCCAAATGAAACCGCCACCGGCGACGAGCACCCTCCCGCTCGGCAGCAACGTCGCCGTGTTGAACAGCCTGGCCGCGGCCATGCTGCCCGTCACCGCGAATGTCCTGACCGCTGGGTCGTATAGCTCTGCACTCACGCCCGCATCCGTACTGTCATTGCCACCGCCGATTCCGCCGGTGATGAGAACCGTCCCGTTGGTCAGCAACGTCGCATGATGGAACAGCCTTTCCAAGGTCATGCTGCTCGCTGCTGCGAATGTCCCGGCCGCTGAGTCGTAGAACTCTGCGCTGCCTGACTTGTCTCCGCCGGCGATAAGGACCGCCCCGCTGTCCAGCAATGTTGCCGTGTGGCCGACTCTCGCCGAGGTCATGCTGGTCGTCGCTGCAAAGATTCCTTGCAGTTCCGTGGTGCCGGCCGCACCCGCGGAGCCGGACGTGCCTCCTGTCGAACTGGTCGCGCCCCTTCCACCCGTGCCAGCGACGTCGCCACCGCCGCCGAGATGATTTCGAGTCTCGCCCGCCATGGCGCCGAACCCAACGATGCCGCCACCCGACCCTGACGCCTGTTCGTTCAGCGCTGTGCGAAAGCAAGCAAGCCCAGTGAACGATAGCGCCACACCGATTGCCAGCCATGGGCACTCGCAGCTCATGCGTGCGAGATTATCAGCAAATTGGCCGGAGGGCCGGAGTGCAAGAGCTTGCAACCTTCCCTCTCTCCCAGCCGTCTGCTGACCGGGTCGGAGGTTTCTATCCCTCCGCTTCGCTCTCCGGCTCGTCCTTCTTCCACAAGGGCGCTGCAAGCCAGGACTGGCGGGCGAGGTGGATGAGCATCATCCCGAACGCGATGAGGAGCAGGATGCTCTGGTCGGTGTAGCGCAAGTCATTCCACTGCTCGGCCGCGGTGAAAGCCTGGCACACGGCCAAGAGCGCGAGCAGCACCACGGCCGCCGCGAAGTTGCGGTCACGTTCGGCTTCTGCTCCAGCCACCGCCACGATCAGCGGCAAGAGAAACACGAAGTGGAGGTAGATGTTGGGTGGACAGGAATAGAACGGCACCAGCAAGAGGCCAATGAGGCAAATCTGTTCCAGGCTGCGGCCCCGACACGCGATGAGCGCCAGTGCGGCCGCCAGCAGCAAGGCCAGATAGTACAGCGGCTGGCGCGCCGAGAAGGTCGCGCGCTGCAAGCGTTCCCATTCGGGCCACAGGTCGAGGACGTTCTTGCGACTGAGACCCGCGGCTGAATACTCGCCGCTGAAGGATACAACGTTGCGCACGCCCACGTCGTTGGAGCTGGGGCCGCTCTCGTGGATCTCGGTCTTCTGCTGCCAGGCGCCCCAGGTGTCTTTCGCGCCGAACAGGGCCAAGCAGAGCAGCAGCGCGCCAGCGACGCACACGACAGCTCCGCCGAGGGCGCGCACGGCCGGACGCTGGGCCGCGCGCACGTCCGCCAGACGGGGCAGGCGCCGGTGCTCGCGCCATTGGTCCACGGCAAACCACACGATGGGCACAGCCAGGAACAGCGCCGCCTCGCTGGGGAACACGCGCACCAAGGCCGCGTAGGCCAGGAGCGCGCCACCCCAAAGCGAGCGCCCTGATTTCAGGGCGCAGACGCCCAAGCCAAGCGCCACCAGCCAATCCTGGCGCAAGGTCGCGCCCAGCAGGTTGGTACCGAAGACGGAAAAGTCGCTCGTGCCCCACAGCACCGCCAGGTACAGCATCACACGCAGTCCGAAAGTGCGCGCGATGACGAAGAAGAGCAGCAGGATGAGCAAAGGATCGATGAGCGCGGTGCCAGTCAGAGTGGCTTCGCTGGCATGGAGGTGGCCGAGGAGCATATGGGCAGGCACCAGCCACGCGAGCGTGGCGTCGCTCCCATGGCCCTGCAGGCTGGCGAGATAGTCCGCCTCGCCCATGGTATCGGAGAAGTACTTCATGTCGCGCTTGAATTCCTGCCAGCGCTCGGACGTGAAGCGCGCACGCACCTTGAGCATTTCGTCGTTGAGCTCGCTGCCCAGGCGCATCTGGTTGTTGCCCAGGTCGCGCACGCGCACGCTAGCCAGCCGGTCGATGGTGAAGCCCGGGGTGTTGTCAGCATAGGCAGCCAGAGCCGCGACATTCAGTCCGTCAAAGCGCAGCTCGCGGAAATATTTCGCCGTCGGGAAATCATCGCGCATGGCCGCGGTGTTCACCAGAGTGTTGCGGCCCTTGGCGTCGTCGAAGAACTGCAGCGTGCCGAAGTGCCAGTAGGTGGCAAAGGCCGCCACCGCGCAGAAAACCAAAGTACCCAGCACCACTTTGCGATGGGGCGCGGCCTCCTCCTTGAAGAAAGCCTCCTTGAGCGCCAGCAGCCCAACCAGCACGGCGAGCAAGGCGCGCAGCGACGGCTCTTGATCGACAAAGGGATACAGGTGCGCCAACTCGACCGCCAGCATCCAGCCCGCGGCAAGCGCCGGCAGGATCAGCAGGTAGTGAATGCGCGCAGCTTTGCGACGATGGACCAGCAGGAAGAACGCGGCGAAGATCGCAAAGAACACCACCTTGGTCACCACCGTGTCGGCCACCGCGACGCCGCGGGTTCGCACCAGCTCTGGCGGCCAAATGGACGGGCACTCGCTGTACAGGGCGATCTCGCCCACGCTGTACAAGGCATCGCCGCCGGTGGCGGACAGCCGCACGTAGCGCGCGCTCGCCTCCAGCTTCTGGTTGCGCAGTCGCATGCCAGGGTTCGGCTCGGCCCCCACGCGCCACAGGGGCTGCCATCTCTCGCCGTCCTGCGAGCCCGACAGAATGTACACGTCGTTGTTGTCGGCCTGGGTCAGGGCACAGCGAATCGTGCGCGCGCTGCCCAGGTCGTATTCCACAAAGGATCGCGCTGACAAGAAACGCGAGGTCACGTCCGTGAGCCACTCGTCGCCCTCGTTGCTGTACAGCCCGTCGGTCAGCCGGTTCGGGTTCTTCACGCCCTGGCTACGACTGGGCAGCGCCCCAGCGATCAGGCTTTGCGGCTCCGGGCGCGCGGTGGTTTCCGCGCGCGCCATGGGTGAGAACCCGCTCGCCAGAAAGAGAAGAGTTGGAAGGAGCATTCGGCGCGCCGGTAGAAGCCGCGGCTGGCGCCGTTTGACGACGAGCACGTGTGATGACAAGCACATGGCCGTGGAACGCTACGTGCGCTGTGCGGCGCCGTCAACAGGGCATCGTGGTTGTCACCGAGGCAGCCGTGGCTCCGATCACTCTTGCGTCATTGTGCCCTGAGTGACAGAAAAGACCCCATGCGGTGCTATATGAGGTCGTCATGACCCCCTCTCCCGAAGGCCTCGTCCAGAAACTCTTAGCTTTGCCGGTTTTTCGCTCCGAGTGGGTGCTGTGGCTCCTGCTCGGCCTGTCGCTGCTCTCCGTGGCGGTCATGGTGGAACGCTGGATTTTCTACCGGCGGCACAAAGTCGCATTCGAGTCTCTGCGCGAGGAATTCTCCAAGTGCCTGGACAAGGGTGATTTCGAGGCCGCGGCCAAGTTGCTGGCCAAAACCGACAGCCTGGAAACCAACGTGGTGCTGGCTGGCCTGCGCGGCTACGCCAAGGGGCCGGAATCCGTCGAGGATCTCTTGACCGGGGCCATGGCGCGCGAGAAGAGCTTCTACGAGCGGCGACTGTCCATCCTGGCCACCTTGGCTTCCAACTCGCCCTACATCGGCCTGTTCGGCACGGTGCTCGGCATCGTGCGCGCATTCAAGGATCTGTCCAAGGACATGGCCGCCGCCAGCACAGGCGTGATGGCCGGGATCGCCGAGGCTTTGGTGGCCACGGCCATCGGCCTTCTGGTCGCGATTCCCGCGGTGGTGGCCTACAACGTGTTCAAGGGCATGGTAAAGGACGCGGTGACCAACACCGAGTCGCTGTCGCGCATCCTGCTGGCCGAGCTCAAGGCTGCCGGCAGCGAAAAGAGCGAGTAGGGAGCCGCCATGGCTGGGTCGCTGAGCAATGGCAACGGCGAGGACGAAGGACCGCTCGCCAGCATCAACATCATTCCCTTCGTGGACATCGTGCTGGTGCTGCTCATCATCTTCATGTTGACCTCGGCCGCCATCGTGCGTGCCAGTATGGTGGTCAACCTGCCCAAGGCCGCCACCGCCGGGGCGCATGTGGAATCGACCGTCAACCTGGTGTGCACCAAGGACGGCAAGCTCTTGCTCAACGGCAAAGAGAGCAACCTCGACGAGGTGGCTCGCCACGTGAAGCGCGAGCACGACGCCAACCCCAAGCTGCAGGCGGTGATCGCGGGTGACAAGGGCGTGCCCTACGGCCGCGTGATGGATCTGATCGATCTGGTCAAACGCAACGGGGTGACGGCGTTTGCGCTCGACGTGGAGCGCGCGCCGGTGCCCGAGGGAAACTAGATGCCCGATCATGATTCGAGGACAAGCACTTTGTTCTCCGCTCTCCCGCCGGGAGAGGGGCCGGGGGCATAGGCGTTAAACGGATCAACGGCGGAATGAAGCGGCCATTCGTGATTCGAGGAAGCAAGCTTTCGATGAGTCACCCCTCTCCCTTTCGGGAGAGGGGCCTGGGGGTGAGGGCGAAACTTCCCGTGAGCCGGACGCTGAAGTCACCAATGTGTTGTGATTGCACCCGCGGCACCATTCGACTCGCAAATGCAGTACCCTCACCCCAGCCCTCTCCCAGAGGGCTGGGGTGGTCTACCTCAGCTTCTCCGGCGCAGTTCCGCCGCTTAACGCCTATGGGGGCTGGGGGTGAGGGTGATGCCTTCTTCAGGCCAGACGCTGAAGCAATGCAGGCGTTGGGCCACAAGTCCGCGGCATGGGTTCATGTCCGACACAGTACCCTCACCCCAGCCCTCTCCCGGCGGGAGAGGGAGAAGGATGCGAGCCGAATCTTGATCAGTAACTTGGCAAGCGATTCGCCATGAAGGGGCGCCCTTCTTCACGCCCGCAGCCGGCTGCTTCGGACCCGCCTCGGCGCGAGCCGCGCCGTCATGGCAATCCCTTTGTCGAGAAGAGGAATCGCCAGCGCCAGTTCGCGCAGGTGCGAGCCATGGCGCATGTGCGGGTTCCCTTGTCGTCGGAATTTCACGCGCACCGGGGGCTGCACCGGATGCCGTCGTGGCTGCGCGCGGCGGTCGGCATCTTGGTGCTGCTGGTGTCCGTGGGCTTGCACGTGGCCTTTGTAATCACCGCTTTCGGCATCAGCCGTCTGAGCCATCAGAAGTCGGTCGCGCGCCAGCAAGTGGCCATCGAGGTGCGCGAGCGCGAGGCCAAGCCCAAGGAGCCGCCCCCACCGCCGCCCAAGGAGCCGGAGCCCGAAGTGAAGCCCGAGCGCGCGGTGCCGCTGCGCCAGGCGCCGCAGCCCAAAGTGGAGACACAGCCCAAGGAGCCGCCCAAGGTGCAGCCTGCGCGGGTGGTGGGACTCAGCTTCGAATCGACGGTGGGCGATGGCGAAGGCGCGGGGCTGGCCTTTGGCGTGGGCAACACGCGCATGGGCGAGACAGCCAAGACCGCTGCGCCGGCCAAAGAGGTGCCCCAGCAGACCATCAACAAGGGCCCCACCACGGTGAAGCCAGTGGCCAACGCGGTGGCCACGCGGATTCCGGTGGCCGGGGTGGTGTTTGCACAGGCCAAGCGAAAGAAGGAAGTGAAACCCGAGTTTCCGCCGACCCTGAAAACCCAGGGCATTGAAGGCGACGTTCCGGTCATTGTGTGGATCGACGAAAAGGGGAAGGTCACCTCGGTCAAGATTCTGAAGGAATCGCCCTATCCCGAGTTCAATGAAGCTGCCAAGAAGGCGGCCATGGCCGACGAATTCGAGCCCGCCACCCGCAACGGCGTTCCCACAGCCACCACACTGAAATACAACGTCTCATTCCGACTGGTTGACTGATGAGAAGAACTACACTTCCTGTGATCGCCGGCGTCGCGCTGGCCCTGCTTGCCTGCAGTCGCAGCGATTTCAACACGCCCACCTTGCTCAACAAGCCGCGCATTCTGGCCATCCAGGCCGAGCCGCCGCAGCCTGCGCTGGGAGCATCTACGACCTTGCGCGCGCTGGTGTACCAGCCGCCTTTGGGTGACGGTGGGACCGCGGGCGTGACCTACAGCTGGTCGTGGTGTCCCTTGCCCATGAGTGCCACCGACCCCTCGCAATGCCCCATTGATCAGGCTGTCGCGAACCAGTTGTTTGCCAGCTTGCCCAGCGTGCCGGCGCTCGACCTGGGCTCGGGCGAGACCGCGACCTTCACGAATCCGTTCCCGGCGTCGATGCTTGCCTCGCTTTGCGAGAAGAAGCTGGACGCGATTCCCGCGTTGGCCGCGGCGGTCGCCAGCACGGGCGGGCTCACGGCGAACGGGAGTCTGAACTTCGCGTGCACCATCGCGGGTTTCCCCATCACGGTGAAGTTGGTCGTGTCCGTCGCGGCCTTTGGGGACCAGCCTGCCCTGGAACTGCCCGCCATATTCAACGTCTTTTTGCCCGTGAACGACAGCATCCCGAAGAATCTCAACCCGGTCGTGGGCGGCATCAGCGTCAGCATCGACGGAGTCGATCATCAACTCGACCAGGCGGGCACGCAGGGGATCTTGCGCAATTTCGACACGCCCATCAGCATCGACCTGCCTCTATCAAATGCCGAAGTATCCCTGCCCGATCCCAATCAAGTTCTGCCCCCTCCTGCGACCCAGGATCCCAACGATCCCAACAATCCCTATCTGCTCCCGAACGATACGGAGTACGAGCGGCTCAACGTCTACTGGTTCGCCGAGTGCGGCGACTTTGGCAGCAATGGGCAGGGCGGTGCGCACACCGGCTATCTCGGCGGGGATCCCAACGATCCGACTGCACCCTTCAGCGCGGCTGGGCAAAACACCTGGAACATCCCGACTCTTGATAACTACGCTGGGGATCTCGCGCGCATCATCGTGGTCGTTCACGACAGCCGCAACGGCGTGACCTGGACCAGCGGTGTCGTCCACCTGGGTGACACCAACTCGGGGCCCGACGGGGGAGCGCCCGACGCGCCGGGAGCCGAAAGCGGCGAGCCCGTTCCGGACGCCGGAGTGCTGGATGGCGAAGAGGCAAGCAGCGCAGACGCTCAGCCGGAGACCACGCCATGAGGGCGCAGCGTCTCGGCATGGTGGCAGCCCTGCTGTCCTTCGCCGGCGCGGGCGTGGTGCGGGCCGCGGAAGAATCTGGCCCCAGGGAAGACAAGGAAGCCGCGGGGCGGGCTGGCGAGGCCGAAATAGGTGCCAGGGAGCAGGGACCGACCATCGACGCCAGCCAGCTCAGCAAGCAGCCCAAGCTGACCAGGCCGGCCAAGGTTGTCTATCCGCCCGATGCCATTGGCAAGATCAGCAGCGAGGTCGAGGTGGTCCTGGCGGTGGACCTGGACGACAAGGGCGAGGTCACTGGTGTGACCGTAGTGGAGCCCAAGACGCCCACTGGCCTCGGCTTCGAAGAGGCAGCGGTTACTGCGGCCTACAGTCTTGGATTCGAGCCGGCCGAGATAGCGGGAAAGCCGGCGCCCATTCAGATCGTGTACACGTTCAAGTTTCCGCTGCCCAAGCCAGCCGCGCCCCCTCCCCCGCCCCCGGCCACGCCGTTGCCGGTGCAGGCGCCCAAGCCGGTTCCGGTGGAGAACTTCGTCGGCGTGTTGCTGGAGCGGGGAACCCGCTTGCCCATGTCAGGGATTCTGGTCACGGTCTATCGCAGCGGCGGCGAAGCGCCGGTCGGCTTCGAGAACATTACCGACGCCAAGGGGCACTTCCACTTCTTCGATCTTCAGCCCGGCACCTGGAAGGTCTTCATCGAGCCTCCCTCGTACTATCCCTTCCGCACCACCGAGGAGATCCATGCGGGCGAGGCGACGCATGCCACCTACTACGTCGAGAAGGGTTCATACAATACCTTCGACAAGGTGGTCACCGCCGAGCGCGAGCGAAAAGAAGTCAGCCGCACCGTGATCGAGAACGTGGTCATCGACAAGATGCCGGGCGCTATGGGCGACCCCTTGGCCGTCATCCAGAACTTCGCCGGCGTGGCGCGCAGCCCCGCTGGCTCGGGCGACATCATCGTGCGCGGATCAGCGCCGCAAGACACCGCGTTCTTCGTGGACGGCGCTGCGGTGCCTCTCATCTATCACTTCGGCGGCATTCGCAGCGTCTTGCCTGTGGGCATGATCGACAGTCTGGAGTTCTACCCGGGCAACTTTTCGCCCTACTACGGCCGCGCCACCGGTGGCATCGTCGACATCTCGACCAAGAAGCTCAAGCCCACCAAGGCGAACGGCTATTTTGATGTGAATCTGCTCGACTCCGGCCTTTATCTTGAGACGCCCATCGGCAACAAGGCTGCGGTGGCGGTTGCCGCACGTCGCAGCTACATCGACTGGATCGTGCAGGGCCTGATTCCCTCTAACGCGCCCATCACCGACGTTACGTTGCCCCGCTACTACGACTACCAATTGCTGGCCAACTACCGCCCGGCGCCCGCGCACGACCTGCGCCTGTTCGTGTTCGGTTCGTCCGACACATTCAGCATCGTTCTGCGCAACGCCGCCCGCGCGGGCACAGAGATCGCCGGCAACCAGATAGCGGATTCCACCAGTTTCTTTCGTGCTCTGGCCAGCTATCGCTACGTCCCGAGTGACAAGTTCGAGAACACCTTGCGTCTGTCACAAGGCCACGAGAACGGAGATGTGCAAGTCTTCCAGTTCTACTCGCACTACACCGTCGATCTAACCCACCTCCGCGACACAGTTCGCTACGAATGGTCGAAGAAACTCGCCCTCACGGCCGGTCTCGATGTCGGCTACTACCGCTTCAGCGACAGTGTGTACATGCCCAACGCCCCGCAGGAGGGTCAGGCGACGGAGCCCAGCCTCACCGATACCCACCAGACCAGCGAGTCGGGGATCAACGTTTTCTTGCCGGGTGCCTTTGTTGAACTGGAACTCCGGCCGTTGAAGGGACTGCTCATTCTGCCCGGCCTGCGTTTCGACTACTACTCTGACATTTCTCAGGCGACCTTCGCGCCGCGCCTGACGACTCGCTACCAGCTCACCAAGCCGGTGGCCTTGAAGGCGGGTGTGGGTCTTTTCTACCAGGAACCGGATCCCTACACCGGACAGCTCGACAAGAACTTCGGCAATCCCGACTTGAAGGCCGAGCTGGCCATCCATTATTCGGCGGGTGTCGAGTGGAAGCCGCGCGAACACATCAGTCTGGACGTGACCGGCTTCTACAAAGACCTGAGTCACTGGATCAGCACCACCACGGCGACCAGGCCCGACGGGACGCCTGTGCGCTTTGACAACAACGGCGCCGGGCGGGTCTACGGCATGGAAGTGGTGGCGCGCCACGAGCTGACCAGCAAGTTCACGGGCTGGCTCGCCTACACCCTGTCGCGCGCCACCAGGCGTGACTCGGGCAGCACGACCTACCGTCTTTTCGAGTACGATCAGACGCACATCCTGACGGTTTTCGGTACCTACGAGTTGCCGCGCAACTGGCGGATTGGCTCGCGCTTCCGCTTGGTCAGCGGCGATCCCACCACGCCCGTCACGGGAGCGGTCTACAATGCCTCGACTCTTGCCTACAATGCGATTTTCGGCGCGAAATACTCCGACCGCTTGCCCCCTTTCGTGCAACTCGATCTGCGGGTGGACAAGCGCTGGATTTTCAACCGTTGGATGCTGAACGCGTATCTCGACCTGCAGAACGTGTTCAATCGCGCCAACCCGGAGGCCATGCAGTACAACTACGACTACACCAAGAAGCAGGTGCGCGAGGGACTTCCCCTTTATCCCATCATTGGATTGCGGGGTGAATTCTAATGCGTCGCCAATGGATGCTTGGTCTGGCTGCGCTGGTCGTCCTGGCTGGCGGCAGCGCGCGTCCGGCGCGAGCCCAGACCCTGGAAACGCCGCGCGCGCGCCAGGGCTACTGGATCGGGGTCGGTCTGCTCAACGTGGATTCGCACCTCAACGAAGAGGGGAAGAACCGCGGTTCTTACACCGGCAATGCCTTCAGCTTCCGCGTCGGCCAACTTCTGACCGAGCGCCTTGGCCTGGGCCTGCTGGTCGACACGGGTGGGGTCAAAAAGGGCACCGACCAGGGAAACATCATCGGGCTGACCCTGGAAGGGAGCGCCACGCTTTGGCGCGGCCTATCCGCGCACACTGGATTGGGACTGGGCGTGGTGTACGTGACGGACAAGAGCAGCCTGGACAAGACCATGCGCGGTGGCTATGGCTCAAATTACCTAGCCGGCGTCAGCTACGACTACTTCCCCTGGCGCAAGCGCCTCACCGGGGGCTGGGCCGTCACCCCGACCGTCGATTTTCACGCCATGCCCGACGGCAACATTCATGCCTACACCTTCTTCATGGGGGTGCAGGTGCTGTGGTGGTCGGGCCTACCCCGCCAGATGCTGCTTCTGCCCGAGGAGTAGCGCATTTTCTGCGCGGCAGAGTTCCCGCGCGGCCCGTGCTTAAGCTTTGCGGCCGAGGTGCCGAAAGTTTTTGCGTGGGCGGCACTCTTCTAGCGGTACTGAGGCAACTGCGGGACGACCTTCGCGCCAAGCGACGGGAAGCCCGCTCGGCATTCAAGTAGAGGCGTTTCGATGCTCGAGCCATGGATCATCAATGAAATCCGTCGTCGCGAAGAAGATCGTCGACGCGGTGATCGTCCACGGATCGAGCTTCCGCTTTCCGACCCGCAGTGGCCGGGTGACGGCGATCCCGGAATGGATCATGACGAGCGGGGCCACTCGGTGCCCGAGCGCGGCGTGATCATAATGAAGATGTGATTCTCTGGGGCGCGCGCCCTTCGTATCCATAGAGACCGTGCCGAACTGGACAGCGCGCCCTGGGCGCGCCGCTATGGTAAAAATTGCCCATGCGCTTCGTCTCGCGGGCCGTGCTGTCCTGGACGGTGCTCGCTGCGCTTTCCGGCGCCTGCGCCACGACCATGACCCCTGAACAGCGCCGGCGCATGTCGGATTGCGCGGCTCAATGTGATGTTGGCAGGGAGCCGTCCTCATCAGGGCCGATGGGCAGGCCGGTCAATGGGTTCGACACCCGCACGGACTGCGAGAAACGTTGCCAGTAGCGGGCCGGGGATATTCTCCTGGCCCTGCCTGCGCCGGCCGTGCAAGACTGCCCGACTCCGTGAGCCCCGCCGACCAAACCACGAAGCCCGCCTCGCCCCCTGGGGACGCGCCTGCACCTGGCAAGCCGCCCGTGCTTCTGCGGGCCACCCTTGCCGAGGTGGTGGGTTCGTCCATGCGCGTGGCCGGCTTGTCGGTTCTCGATCGGGCCATCAAGCAGTTGCACCGCCTGCAATACCACGTGGTGCTGGCCACTGACGGAAGCTGTCGCTTGCCCACCTACTTGCCGGCCTCGGTGCAGGTACACAAGGTGCCCAAGCCCGAGAACCTGACGACTTTGCGCCGGGAGCTGGTCGGCGCCATTGAGGTAGGTGCCGACGAGGTGCGCCCGGCCGGCGGCTCGCTGGAAGGCGCCTTGCGCGTCATCGACGAGCCCAGCCGCCGCCACGCCGAGCGCGCCATTTTCGCCGAGCTGCTGCGTGGGGATCTGGGTTTCGTCGCACGCTACCTCAACAAGCCGGTGTCGTTCTTCATCACGCGCCACCTGCTCTGTCGCCTGCCGTTCACTCCCAACCAGGTCACCCTGGGCGCAGCCCTGGTGGGCTTGCTGGGCGCGCTCATGGTTTCGAGCGGAGGCCCGGCGCTCATCGTGTGGGGCTTCTTCCTGGCGCACATGCAGTCGATCCTGGATG
>Ga0265316_10003180_pt1 | contig 16707 bp, 13 predicted proteins | sample 4522metaG_FD_202092 | JGI IMG/M metagenome (GOLD analysis project Ga0265316, IMG submission 202092) | Rhizosphere microbial communities from Carex aquatilis grown in University of Washington, Seatle, WA, United States - 4-5-22 metaG | ecosystem: Host-associated > Plants > Roots > Rhizosphere >...
TTTCACAGGCTGGTGTGATTAAGAATGATGGATTTTTCATTCTTGAACATCCCAGGGATATAAGTTTTTCCGGTCATAAGTTATTTTTTGAGCACCGGAATTACGGGGGTGTGAATTTTAGTTTCTTCCATGCTCTAAGTATTTGAATAATAATATATTATTCCACATCTTACGAAATCACAGGTGAGAAACAAACAGATAATATTTTCAAAAATAATTTTGCGGAGTTAAAAATTAGGTTAATTTTGCAGCTCATTTTACAACTGGTGCGGTAGTTCAGTTGGTTAGAATAACGGCCTGTCACGCCGTGGGTCGCGGGTTCGAGTCCCGTCCGCACCGCAAAATAAAACAGTAAAGCCTCTGATTCTCAGAGGCTTTACTGTAATTTATAAGTCTGTCTGCACAACTATTGTTCCATAATACTTAATAGACAACCATTTTTTGTGAAGCCATTTGCTGACCACCTGACATCATCATAACAGTATAAATACCCGATGTAAGGTTTATTGGAATTTTTACGCTTGTAACTCCTGTGACTAACACTTTCTCAATAAATAGATTGCCCGAAAGGTCAGCGATTCTGATAATCTCAGGTGAATTGGATGTTGTCGGAGTACTGGAGTATGCTAAAAGTGTATTTAAAATTTTGTGGACATGATTAGGAGAAATTGTCATTGTTATTGTGACGGGGATTCCGTCTTTAGCTGTGTTAATTAAGTTATTAATTGTTGATTGAGCTGAAATAGTTGTTGCCAAACCCCCTGCAGTAGTTTGCAAAGGATTAGTTGCAGGTTTTGTATAAGAGACAGTAACAATATCACCGTATTTGATGGCAGTCGATAAAGCTAATTGAACCTTAGTTCCTGAGACAGTAACTGTATTAACTGTTATGGGTATTGAATTAACTAATACTGTAAATGAGGAACTTATTGGGATTACCAAATTATTAAGACTTAAATTATAAGTTATTTCCAATAAAGAAGGAGTTATATTTGCGACTGAAGAACTTTGATAAACCGGTAAGACTTGAACAGGAGGTGTTGAAGCACTTTCATAAGCTCCTATACTTGGTGGATTCTTTATTGCATTACCATCGTAGTCAGTAGTCAGACCTGAAATAGCTAACCCTTTCCCAATCGCCGGAGATCCTGGTTGCAAATGAAAATTTGTAGAAGAAACAAATAGAGGATCAGATGTAAGATTATTTAAAAATTCTGAATTACTTGCAGCATTTCCGGAGAAATATGGAGCATTACTAGAGTTGTTATATACAGTGTTATTATCTACATACAATCCATTGATAGAACCTGAATTAGTAGTTACTAAAAATCCATTATTAGAACACTTAGAAAAAATATTATTCTTTACATTGAAGTTTTTTATAGACCCTATATTATTTATTCTTAATCCATCACCGTTGGTTACTCCATTGCCAATAATAACATTATTATATATATAAACATTTGATAGTGTAGATCCTGCTCTATCATTATAGAACAGATTTATGTCATCATAATCAGCTCCTGACCAACCGCAGTTTTCCAATATGTTGTAACAAATAAAGACATTGTTAACCTGATCATCATAACCAGTTCCATTATCGCATAGAATAAACCTGGGAAGATTTACCATATGGTTGTTGTATATCCATATATCAGAATTTAATACTCCTTCTATGTCCATGCACGATTTTTGTCCTCCCGTTCCTGAAATTGGAGTGCCAGTGAATAAGTTATTGTGGATGTAATACGAATAAGCATAGCTGCCTTTGGTGTTACCACCAGTACCCGGAGAAGCACCAAGATCTATAGCGCCATCACCACCATGAAATTCGTTATTATATATCTCGAAACCGCCCGAACAGTTCCAATTCTCTAAGATGCAGTTCCACGTACCTCCTTCATTATCATTCTTAAAACATTTATTATTATAAAACTTTGTTCCCTGATGGTACAAATCACCTTGAATTACATCACCGTTGTGTCCTTGTGCTCTACTTTTTTGAGTTAAGATATTATCATGTATTAACATTCCAGTTGTACCTCCAAATTGGATTACACCTCCACCATTCCAGGTACCAGGAGCATCTCCACAATTTGACATTGTACAGTTATATATTTGATTGCCTGTAGCCCGTGTACTAAATGTTTTAGGATCATTGAATCCTTCTACTGTAATTCCATTAATATAAAAATCTACAATCGTGCAATCATGTATTATAACATTACTCCTTTTCCAAACAGTAATTCCTATTGAGCCAGTTAACGCATCCCCGTCTAATTTTAAGTTACTGATGCTTTGGTTGCCGTTTGTTCCCTCCGAAGAACTGGATAAAGTAATAGATGCGTGAGGAGACGTGGTACCTCTGGTAGTAGTATAATGACTCTTTATCCATGAAGTTACCCCTTCTCCTTCAATACTTACACCTACTGCTAAAATACATTCATTTGTTTCTATGTAAGTACCGGCATTGATATGGATTACATCGCCGGGAGTAGTTGCTTTTGAGCAGGCATATGCAAGTGTTTTCCAGGGAGTACTCCTAGATCCTGTATTGGAATCGTTACCGGAAGGATTAATATAATAAGTGGCTCCTGATATTGTTAAGCTACAATAAAAAAACAGCAAAATAAGTGATTGTTTCATAATATACTAATTTTGACGAATAACTAATTTAATTTGACTAACACATATAATCAAACGTCAAATAAGCATATTTATTACACTACAATTTATTTTGATTTTTAATTAGACCCTACAATTCTCAGTTAACCTTTCTTGAATTACATTATCACGACTGGTATATAATATTGCGTATCAGTATTATATTTTCACTTGCAGGTTATAGATTTTTTAGCTCTAATAATTAGTTTATGGCAAGAAGGAGGATTAATATCAGAAGATGTGATTACTCTGTCCATCCAAGTTAGGAATAATTATCGATAGCGGAGGCTTATTTACATTTTTTGCAAATATTGAAACTTCTGTATCAGAAGGAGGAACTCCTAAAGAATTATTTTGCTGTAATGAAAAGTACAACACCAAATTGTATAATACCAGAAACTTTTGAGAACTCATTCATAATTAAAGTCAGAGAGCTAATAAGTTAACACTTTCCAGATATAATCTTAGCCCTCTGGTATTCTCAGATAATAATGAAACCTGGATCTCAGAATCGATGAAACTGAGATTTATTCCGTAAAATCTAAAATTAATGACTCATCAAAGCACGAACAGAAAAATCTTTGATCATTCAAAACAAATAAAATAAGCAGTTTTATCTACATTCCGGGCACTTCACTATTCCTGATGTGCCGTTGGTTGTAAATTCCTTACCGCATTTTTCACATTTAACCTTATTTTTGTCTTGTGCCTGCAGTCTTCCGGCAATTGCCGTATTAAACTCTAAAGCTTGTAAATCTCTGATCTGCGAATAATTGTCTCTGCGAATATTTGCAGCTACATGATCTTCCTCTTTCTGAATTGGTATATCTATTTCATTTTTCATTCAGCAAAGATACTAATAAACTCACCCACGACCTAAAGTTTAATTAGTTCCACCCTCCGGTTTTTGGCTTTCCCTTCCGAAGTTGTGTTTGGTGCAATGGGTTCTGTTTCTCCTTTTCCGTCAGTTTCAATCCTCATTGCTTCAATTCCATATTCGGTACTTAAAGCATTTTTAACCGAAACAGATCTACGTTTTGAGAGGTCAAGATTTTTGGCATCATCACCATCACTGTCTGTATGTCCTATTATCTTAATTTTTACAGTTGGGTTCTCTTTCAGCACAGTTGCAATCTCCTTCATTGTACCGGCAGATTCAGGTTTAATCTTATCACTGCCCGAATCGAAATAGATCCCGTAAGTCACAAGTTTCCCTTCAGTTATGAGTTTATTACGCATATCCGGAGCCCCAATTGCCACTCTGAAATTTGCTATTAAATTCTGCGCTTCAGAACCGGTTTCAAAGCGAAGAGCATTGTACCCCAGACCGGGTGCAAGTGCTTTTACCAGATCAAATATTTTAACCTCATTTAAATAGGCTCTTACCCTGGTCTTTTGAACCCAGAATGACAATCTTGTTTTCTGATTAATTACCAATGGATTATTTTCAGTGTTGCCATTCAAATTATAAAGTCCTTCTGAATATGTTGAATATTCATGCTGATAATTACCGAATTTCATTCTGATACCTGCCACTCCCGGAATTGCTCCTCCTTCTCCAAGATCATTAGGATTCAATGCAGAATAGATATAGAAACCGAAAATTATAGTCTTTTCATCATTAGCTCCCGGTATAGGCAGTAAATCAAATTCAACAGTGAAATTATCGGGAAATACCTTTTTTGTTTCAGGAACGAATTCCGCACCAACACCAAGTTTAAGCCATCTGCCGGGGAAAAGGTTCGTAGTGACAATCTCACCCGAACCATCAGTGTTCCATAAAGCCGGAAAATCACCAATGTTATCCTGGGTGAAGTCATCAAAAAACATTAATGATTCTCCCGGGATAAAATCATATTTAGAGGTAGCGCTGAGTTTTTGCTCTGCCGGAGCTGTTTGTTGCGCATCCTGACCTGACAATACACCAGTACTCAGGAAAAATATCCAAACAAGAAAAAACCAGTTTGTTTTCATATAATCGGTTTAAGTAATTAACTATCCATTAATGTTGTAATAAATCTACGAAAAAAACTGAAGGTAAAAGAGGAAAATTGAAAATATAAATTGAAGTTCAAAAAGATTGTTTCAGAAAACCGAAATAATAACATAAATTTATGATTATAAAATCTTGTCTGAAATGAGTAAAAATAAAATCAATCGCCGTCTTTTCATTAAGAGTACGACTTTAGCTGCCACAGCTCTGACTTTGGGAGGGAAGAGCGCCTTTGCTATAAATCCATCACCTTCAAAGAATTTATTACCCAGATGGAAAGGCTTTAACTTGCTGGATTATTTTTCACCGTCCATACCCGGTAACACCGAAACGAACAGGACTACTGAGGATGATTTCAAATGGATGTCTGACTGGGGCTTTGATTTTGTCAGACTTCCTATGGCATATCCTAGATATCTTATGTTCGACCGTTCAAAAGATATAACTATTGAAGAAGTTTATAAGACCAACCCGAAAGTTCTGGATGATATTGATCAGCTGATATTTATGGCTCAAAAGCATGGCCTTCATGTGAGTCTGAATCTGCACAGGGGTCCTGGATATTGTATAAATGCCGGTTTCCACGAACCATTCAATCTGTGGAAAGATAAATCTGCTCAGGACGCCTTTAATTTTCACTGGGGAATGTGGGCCGACCGTTATAAAAACATCTCATCTGAAAAATTAAGCTTTGATCTTCTCAACGAACCTGCCTTCATTGAGGACATGAATGACCAGTTCGCCAAAAAAGGCCTTGTCCCGGGGGATATCTACCACAAGGTTGCAGAAGGAGCAGCCAAAGCTATCAGGGCAACCAGCCCGGATCGTTTAATAATAGCTGATGGAAATGGTGGCGGAAATAATGTAATTCCCGAATTAATTGACCTGAAAATAGGCCAAAGTTGTCGTGGTTACTGGCCCGGATTAGTCTCCCACTATCAGGCTCCATGGGTCTGGAAGGACCCGTCAAAGGCGCCCGTACCTGTCTGGCCGGGAACTATTGATGGAAAATTTTACGGCAGACAACAGCTTGAAGACTTTTATAAACCATGGATCGACCTTCTGGAAAAAGGAGTAGGCGTCCATTGCGGGGAATGTGGCTGCTGGAAAAAAACACCTCATGCTATATTCCTGTCATGGTTCGGTGATATAGTGGATATTCTGACAAAAAGTGGAATCGGATATGCGCTTTGGAATTTCAGAGGTGATTTCGGAATTCTCGACTCAGGGCGTACCGATGTCAATTATAAAGACTGGTACGGTCATAAATTGGATAGTAAGTTACTTGATCTATTAAAAAAATATTAAAAAATAACCACAAATATCGCAAAGAAGACGCAAAGGTCTTATAGCCTGAGCCATGACACATCGCCAATCGTCTAAATATATTTTAAATTTCTTCTTATTTGCAGGCCATTACACCCTTCAGATATCCGATAGATTCAGCGATACCCGGAAGAGGGTCACTCATATCTTTTTCAAACTCAAGGCTGCACTTTCCGGAATATTTAATTTTTCTAAGAGTTTCAATAACCTTGGGAATGTCGATAATACCACGCCCCATCTCAACAGTTATTCCTTCCTTTGCTGCTTTATCAACGTCCTTTATATGCATGTCATAAATCCTTGATCTGTATTTTAATATATCGACGGAAGGATCCTGGCCGTCGCGGGTAGTGTGCCCGATATCGATGCAAATCCCGATTCTCGCATCATGATCCTTTATATGGTTCCAAATATCTGTTGCGTTCGGGTATAATGGATTATCCGGACCATGATTATGAATCGCCATTTTAAAGTCATATGTTTTTATCTTTTTCTCGACATAAGGAAGAAGCGCATAATCAGGTGCTCCGACAATCATTTTTACTCCTGCCATTTTTGCATATTCAAAAGCCTGATCAACAGACTCCTGTGTCTTCATATAAACAACTCCGACAGTATAAACATTAATACCCGCCGATTTAAATTTTTGAAGCACAGCATCAATCTGTTCCTGAGAGCTGTTCATTGGCATATGAAAATCCTTCAAAGATAGATTGGTAACTCCGGTCCTTTTCATCATTTCGATGGTTTTCTCAACAGTAAACTCCCTGAATGTATATCCAGCCATCCCAATACTGAAGGTGTTGATGGCTTTATCTACTGATACAGTCATGCCTGGTGAGGCATATAAAGAAGAGGCACCAGCTGCAAGAACTCCTGCCCCTGCTAATTTTAGAAACCCGCGACGTGAATTCATAATTTAGTATTAATATTATAAGTAATCGTGCAAAAAACGAATTAACTCCATCAACTTATTTAGGTTTTCTTACAACCATATTGTTATCAATCAGCCTGCTGTTATAAGTTTGAATAATTGCTTTAAGTTTCTCTATCATTTGACTTTCAAGCTCAGGTTCTTTCCCGATAAGATTATTTTCGAGAAATAAGTCGTTTTTATAATTATAAAATCCGACAGGTTTATTATCAATCATTTCAAGAATATGATCTTTCATATACAGGTTATATGTACTTCCATTAGTATTGAATGCATAAGATTCATATGAGTCATCCAACAGGTTATTACCGAAGGCAATGTACGGTTCATCAAAATTAAGATAACTCAGTATGGTTGGCATGATATCGATTTGTTGCGCAATCCTGCGTTTAAAGCCCTTAAGATCACTTCCCGGTTTAAAAAAAATTATCGGTACGCAATATGCACCAAAATTATTCTGAAACTCTTTATGAACCGATTCATTTGTATGATCAGCAGTGAGAACAAAAAGAGTATTCTTATACCAAGGTGTTTTAGAAATCTGATCAAATAATTCGCGTAGGGCAAAATCACTGTATCCTATAACTTCCAGGATTGGAGCAGGACCCTTTTTAAACTTATCAGTGTATTTTTCCGGAACTTTGAATGGATGATGAGATGATACCGAGAATATTGAAGCTAAAAACGGTTGTTTGAAAGTACTTAATTTCTCTCCGAAAAATTTAAAGAAAGGTTCATCCCAGACTCCCCATATACCATCAAAATCAGCCTTCTCGGGATATTGATTAAGTCCAATGTAGTCATCAAAACCCGCCATTTTTGTAAACGAGTCAAATCCCATGGATCCGTTGGGTGCACCATGGAAGTAAGCCGAATAATATCCTTTTCTTTTAAGTAATTCAGCAATCCCGTTGATCTGATTATTGGCATAATGAGAGATAGTATATGGTGTTTCGAGTGAAGGGACTGATGCCAGAACGGAGGGCATTGCGTCAATAGATTTCTTTCCGTTAGCAATAGAGACATCAAATGTAAGACTCACATTAATAAGGGAATCTATAAATGGCGTATAACCCTTATATGTTCCTCCCTCAAGGTTCGGGTTAAGCGATCCTATATACTCCCGGGCAAAACTCTCAAGAATAATTATAACCACATTCTGGTTATCAAAAGGTTTTGTGTTTACAGGAACATGAAGAGGGTTATAAAGTTCTTTTAGCTTTTTATCGTCAAAAAAATTATATCTAACAAGTGGTTTTTTACCAAAAGTTCTGAAAATGCTGAATGGCGTATTCAGGACAATAGCCACATCGCGTGGAGAATCTACATAACGGGCGGCATTGCTTATTGTAATCGGTCGCGTTGAGTGTTTATAGCCACCCCTGGCAGCCCCAATAACAAGTGCAATAACCAATGGTATCATCAGAATGTTAACGGAATAATATCCCAGTTTATTTACATTACCGGGTTTTTCAACCTTAACTTTTTTATAGAGGTAAACCATTAAGAACCAGACGAATAATATAAAAAGTGTTGCCGGCCAGTAATCAATCAAAAATCTGAAAAACACCTTTGTATTGTTTGTATCATGCTCAAATGTTTTGAAAACATCTGCTGTTGCTCTTTTGTCAACAAACCTGTAGTAAACAAAATCCATCCCGTTCATAGCAATAGCGAAGCCATTTGTAATAAAGTAGATATACTTCAGAATCGACTGATAAACATCCTTATATCGTACTTCCAGCGGAATAATATGCAAAAGGATGAAAAGCATGTTGACATAGACCACAGCAGAAATATCAAATGACAAACCACCTCTTAATATTGTAAAAAACTGACTTGTTGTCAGACCCGGAAACATTTTGAAATTAAAAATGAAAAATCCTATTCTGCATAATGTGAACAGGACCATTATCAGTAGAATCCTATAGATAAGAACTACAAATATATTTCTGGAGAATACCCAGTTTTTCATACTATTGTTTGTTTCGCGTCAATTTCTTCTGATCTGAACAGATCATATTATAAATAGCAGCTATAAAACTATAAAAACTACTTTGAAGTTGCAAGTCTGACATTGTTAATCCAGTACAATTTGGATCCGCCACTAACTGACGAACCTGAATGGAATAATGAAGATGGCCTTGGTCCCCTGTTTTCAACCTGTTTATTCATTACGGGTAATGAGCCATACTCAATTCCAAGAATAAATGGCATTGCACCATTACCCGCTCTTGTGTTTCTTACAGGAAGTTTGATAATCGGTATTAGCAGTTTATAATAGAGTATTCCAGCATCATCGTATTTCACCGAACCTCTGAAAGAATCATTATTATCTGATGGAAAGTGCCTTTGCTGTTCAGTTGTGAATCCTATAATTTCAATTGTATTTGCCAGAGTGATGGGATTGACTGGGTTTCCATCAGAAACTGAAGTGTTTCCCTGATGATCAGCTTTCCTGTGGACTCCCTGATTCTGAGATCCGATAGGAAACCTGACACCCATTTTCTTTTCTTCCTTACCATCCATGCTTATCCATATCGTGAGTCCTTCTTTCAAAATCCTGTTCTGAGTTCCCAGGTCTTTAACCTTAACATCGATATATAAGTTATCGTTGTCATTTGAAATGAAACAATACAAATTGCTCTTTCTGATAAGCTGATAATCAGATGCTTCAACTTTATCACTGGCATGCCAGCGGATTAAATTCAGGTTTTCTTTCTGGGCATTAAGACCACAACACAAAAATAAAGACAGGATCCAGACAGACGATTTCATACACAACCTCTTATTTAAGCTCTAATTATCTTTCAATATTAATTAATAATTCTTGATTTTTTATTTAAATATATTATTATAGCCTTTATCATAAAAAGCTGTTTTTGGTAATACGATAAAGTAACCCGCTCGTTCTATGGCGCACCAAAACACTATAAAATATAATTCTTATCAGAAGCTTACCGAAAGGAAAAACCTTTTTCCTCAGGGAGCAGTTGCTACTGACCTGCTTTTTAATTTTCTGAAAATTTTATTTTCAGAAAGAGAGGCTGGCTCGTTTAATTGTACCCTGTTGAAGCAATGACTCTCGTGTAGTCCAATGAACCAGGCAAGCCTTTTAAGCAGGCACTTGCAAGTCAGCAGTTCAAGTCAAGATATCTTGTGGGATTGATCAGGAGACAGAATATTAAATAATGAAAACGCCAGGTCCGATAAAGAGAGTATCTATCGAAACCCGGCGTTGAAAAAATTTAAGATTAGTTATTCCTGGGTAAGTCTTTCATCATCTCTTTATAATCTTTATTATTAAATCCTCTCATAAATCTATTTGTAGTACTCACCGTAATTACCATAAAAATAATAGTAAGTGCAATTAATACGTACATAACGATTTTAGTAGTTTCGGGATTTGATTTAAGAGCTTCAACGAGGCCATTATAAAGCAGCCATAATGCATAAATACTTACAGCAAGACTAATTATTGTTCCAAGATAAAAGTTAATGTGAAGAGCAAAACCTAAGAAAGCACTAATAGGCATTACAACCAAAACAGCTGCAGTAACTCTGACATTTGCTTCAAAATCGGTACTCCCTTTACAAATTGAAGAAATGACAAGCAAAATGACTGCACCAATGAATAATCCAATAATTGATCCAATAATTCTCCCGATAAAGATCATTATCCCAAAGGCTCCACCAAACACACCACCACCTAAAGCGCCTAGATGCAGAAGACTCCATATGAATGCAATTGCTCCTGCAATCGCACCATAAATAACTGCCTTAATCAGAGGTTCGCTCATACCTCCCGTTGTTTTCATAGTTGAGAAGTAAGCTTTCGGATTTACCAGGACATCTTTGGATTCCTTAATAAACAGATTAAAATCGAAGGTACTGTCACTCATAATTGAAAGGATTAATAGGTTAATAATTAACGATCAATAAATTGAGAATTAAAAAACCAAATTAAAAAAAAAATCTTAAAATAGCCAGAGAATGAAAGAAAATCAAAATAATTTATTCAAGATAAGTATATCCGTACAGACCTGAACGATAATTTGACAGAAATTCTTTACCCTCTTCAAGTGTAATTATACCTGCTTTTACCGATGTTGTAACCCATGATTCAACAGTCCGTACCATCTTCTTTGAGTTATACTGAACATATTCAAGCACTTCAGCGACAGTCTCTCCATCGATCACCTGATCGATCTTATATCCGTCAGAGTCAACAGAGACATGAACGGCATTTGTATCGCCGAACAGGTTGTGAAGGTCTCCAAGTATTTCCTGGTATGCTCCAACAAGGAAGACTCCAAGATAATATGGCTCTTTGCCTCTCAGAGAGTGAACCGGCAGATGGTGTGATGAATTTCGTGTTGAAATAAAATTGTCAATTTTCCCGTCGGAATCGCATGTCATATCCTGGATAGTAGCATTGCGTAAAGGTTCCTCATTAAGCCTGTGAATGGGCATAATCGGAAATATCTGATCAATTGCCCATGCATCGGGAAGTGACTGGAAGAGTGAAAAATTACAAAAGTATTTGTCAGATAGTATTCGAGATATCTGTCGCAATTCTTCCGGTACATGTTTCGTTACGTTTGCCATCTGATAAACTTTCCGCGCGACAGACCAGAAAAGTCTTTCGATCTGTGCCCGTGTTTTGAGATCAATAAGCCCAAAACTAAATTTATCAAGAGCTTCTTCCCTTATTTGCTGGGCATCGTGCCATGTTTCAAGCATTCTCGACTGGTTAAAATTATCCCATAGAAAGAAAAGTTCTTTTGCCAGTTCATGGTCATGTTCATTAAGATGATCCTCGACATCCCATGATGGAAGCGTTGTTGTCTCAAGAACTTCAAAAATCAGTACGGAATGATGGGCAGTAAGTGAACGTCCTGATTCAGTTATAATATTCGGATGAGGAATATTGTTTTTATTGCTCTCGTCTACAAATGTGCTTATAGAATCATTTACATACTCCTGAATAGAATAATTAACACTGCTTTCGCTGTTTGAAGAGCCTGTACCATCATAGTCAACGCCCAGACCACCGCCAATATCTACAAATTCCACATTGAAACCCAGTTTCCGGAGCTGAACATAGAACTGAGAAGCTTCACGTAATGCAATTTTTATCCTGCGTATTTTTGTGACCTGGCTTCCAATGTGAAAATGGATCAGCTTGACACAATCTCTCATCTTGTTTTTCTCGATGTAATCGATGGCTTCAAGTAATTCGCTTGAAGTCAGCCCGAATTTGCTGATATCTCCACCGGAATCTTCCCATTTCCCGCTGCCAACACTTGCAAGTTTAATCCTGATTCCAAGATTTGGCTTCACTTTCAGTCGTTTTGCTATTGATGTGATAAGCTTAAGTTCATTAAGCTTTTCGACCACTAAAAATATTCTTTTACCCATTTTCTGAGCCAGAAGTGCAAGCTCAATATAATCTTCATCTTTGTAACCGTTACAAATTATAAGTGACTCGGGGTCAGTATTAATGGCAATCACTGCATGAAGTTCCGGTTTGGAGCCTGCTTCCAGACCTATGTTAAATTTTTTCCCATGGCTCACAATCTCTTCAACAACAGGCCTCATCTGATTCACCTTTATCGGATAGATTATGAAGTTCTGTGCTTTATAACCATACTCCTCTGAAGCTGATTTAAAACATTTCGAAATACTTATGATACGATCATCAAGAATATCAGGGAATCTTACAAGTACAGGAGTCGACACATCTGATAATATAAGCTCATCAAGAAGATCTTTCAGATCAACTGAAAACCCGTTTTTCTGCGGAGTAACGATTACGTGTCCTTTCTCATTTATGGAAAAGTAATCAACTCCCCAACCGTTTATGTTATATAATTCAGCTGAATCTTCTACTCGCCATTTTCTCATAGTCAGATATATTGCCTTGTTTAAAGTGCCAAAGTTGAGAAAAAAATGTGTTTTTTACAATGTTATTAAAATAACATGAATTTCTCCTGATTTATTCATAAACTTAGTGTGCCTTTGTGGTTAAATCTTTTTACCAAAAAGGGTCATAAAGTTAATCACAAGGGAACACAAAGGAAAAGAACGCTTTAATTAAATATAAAAATAATCCATGTCAGGTTTGTCAATCAATAAAAACGAATTAAAATGAAATATACAATCTCAACTCATTTCGCCTGTAGCTACCGATCGCAACCGATCACTTCAATATTTGTTATTATTATTCTGGTTCTCGTCATGAAAACATCAGTTCTTTCCGGACAGGAATATGCCATAGGCGCCGACCTTTCTTTTCTTAAAAATGCTGAAGACAAAGGATTCCATTTTAAAGAGAATGACACAGCAAAACCCGGATTATTGATTTTTAAGGAGCATGGCTATAACTGGATAAGACTCAGGTTATTCCATACACCTGCTGACCTGCCGAATAATCTTGATTATACATTGACATTGGCAAAGAAGGCAAAAGAGAGTGGGTTCAAATTTCTGCTAGATTTTCACTATTCCGATACATGGGCCGATCCGGGGAAACAATTTACCCCGTCAGCATGGACCGGAATGTCACATAATCAGCTTGTAAATGCTGTATTTGAATATACACGCGAGACAATTAAAGCTTTCAGGAGAGCCGGAGCTATGCCAGAAATGGTACAAATTGGAAATGAGGTTATCAACGGAATGATGTGGCCAGATGGAAAAATTCCCTCTAACTGGGATAATTTTGCTGATCTGATAAAAGCAGGTATCAACGGAGTGAATGCCGGCTGCGACAGTATGAACCGACCAAAGATAATGATTCATATCGATCAGGGAGGAAACAGGAACAAAACAAAATATTTCTTTGATAAGCTTCTATCTTATGGAATTGATTTTGATTTTATCGGGCAATCGTATTATCCATGGTGGCATGGCAGTTTACTCGATTTACGCAGCAATATGATATTCATGGCGGAAACCTATAAAAAACCGATAATACTTGTTGAAGTTGCATATTGCTCATCTCCAACCGAATATAAAGGCAAACCGGCTCCGTTTGAAGAATCGCCTGCAGGACAGAAAGAGTTTCTCGAAGAAGTTAACAGGATAGTTATGAATACTCCTGACAATCTTGGAGCAGGTATTTTCTGGTGGGAACCTGCGACAATAGGAGGCCGATCAACCCGAGATTTTTTTGATGAAAATGGAAATGTTTTACCTGTGATTACAGTTTTTGATAAGTTTACCAGGCATTGAAAGAATGAGGGGGAGAATGGGAGAATGGGAGATTTGGTTTTTCTCCCCTTCACCCCTTCCCCTCTTCGTTATCTTACTTCCACAGTTTTCAAATCAATTCTATCAAGAACCTTATAAACAGGGAAAGGATTATACCCCACCCCCCATTGAGGTACAAGATAGCGGTCAAAAAAGTTCCAGACTACTAATCCATCATTAGACTGTGGCTCAAGCAAATATGCAGCCAGATTTCCAAGAGGCTGAGCGGTTCTGATAACTATTGTACCGGCAGGGAAATCAACCTGACCATTTGAATACTTCCCGCTAATGGTATTTGTATAATGACCCTGGTTTAGTCTTGTTGCTCCTTTAAGATCGCTGATTTCAAATTGTTGAACCTCAATTTTAGAATCAACTGACAGCTTTTCCATCTTAATGCCGTGAATCTTCATGAGATCAGTTAAAGCCGGATCTCTTGTGGTTAAAAGGTAGGCAAATGGAAATCTGACATTTTTTGTTGCGTAATAATCGATGTAATAAGGTACAGTTACATCTTTCTGCCTTTCAGTTCTCCTGTAATTCTTCCATCCGTTGACATCGTTGTTAATCAGCTCTGCCTCATATGTTCTGATAGTGACTTTGTCGGGAGAAGGCCGGACTTTGTACTCAATTGCAAAGGAATCTGAAACTGCAGGATTAGCTCCACGTGCAATTGTCCTCTTATCAGCCTCAAGTAACATGTCTTCAATTTCGGATTTATGGGAAGAAGTATACTCTATCAGGGAATGTATCAGATAATAGCATCCCAAGACCCTCGATTTGAAATCAGCATAAACATAATTTTCATTTAAAATACCCAGTCTGTTCCTTATGCCGAAATAGTTGGTCATATAACGAGGTTCCGAGGCATCAAGTACCCAGCCCTGATCGGGATTCAACATGTCGAAGAACTCACCATAGAAACAGTTCTCTATTTTATATTTACCAGAAAGTGTTTCTGACATTTCAGGCATCATTTTATCCCGCATATATCTGATTAAGGAGTTGTCGCCGTTGGGGTTAACCATCCATGTAAATGTTGTCGGTTCCACATGATATGATCCGTCGGTTGTATGGCAATCCATAAATACAGCCGGGTCCCATTTATTGAAAACGTTTGTTAATACTCCTCTTACTTCAGGAGATTCAGCTTTCATTGCATCACGGTTCAGATCGAGGAACTGACCATTATACCTGACCCCCACACCATTCACCGGACCATTCTGATAGGTTCTGTTAAGAGGGCTGATCTTCTCATTGCCATCGGCATTAAAGAGAGGGCAAACGAGCAGGACAACGTTTTTCAGAATCTCAGGATTTTTCTCCCTTAACATATCCCTTAAATACATTAAAGTCGCCTCTTTGCCTTCAACTTCACCCGCATGTATATTTGCCTGGATATAAACGACAATCCTTTTGTCATTGATAAGGTCTTCAGAGGACTTTGGCAGAGGATTACCAATTATTAAAAGAGGCACCTCCCTTCCTTCATTTGTAATGGCCAGATTCTCTTCCCTTATATAATGAGATGATTTTTTTAACTGCTCTATAAATACTTTAACATCATTATAATCTGAAGTTGATTTGAAATCAGATTTTTCTGCAACAGTCTGGAAGCTACTCTGTCCGAAAAGATTAAATGCACTTAACAACAGCATTAAACATATAACTAATGGCCTTTTCATAGTATAAATTTATATAATAATTCAGGCGTTAAAAGTAAAAATAATTATAGTTGTTTGTTATGTTTAATTCTTTTCCATAGCAATGGTTTTATACTAAATGCAGTTTGTTTGTCATCGTTTAAACTAAATATCAGAATATTATAAAATAATTTAGATTATTTCAATTTAATTACGTAGCTTGCGACCTTAATTTAAAAACAGAATAAAATGAACAAAGGAACAGTAAAATTTTTTAATGTATCAAAAGGATTCGGATTCATTAAAGATGCAGATTCGGATAATGAATATTTTGTACACGTATCTGGTCTGAAAGATCAGATTAAAGAGAATGATGAAGTTACATTTGAACTTCAGGAAGGTAAAAAAGGAATTAATGCAGTAGACGTTAGACTAGCTTAGTTTATCCATACAAAGATTTATTATTCAAAGTCCCGCTCCCGGCGGGACTTTTTTTATCACAAAGGTTGTCACAAATGTTCACAAAGGTCTTTTAAGTTAGTCTTGGAAAACAAGACAACAAGACAAAAAGACTTCAAAACAACTCGTTTTACTGTCTTTTCTTTTCTTCTTTTTTAGCTTTTTTTGCAAGACGTTTCTCTTTCAGACTCTTAGTAGGCTCTTTTTTATTCTTTGTCTGTTCTTTAGCTTTTTCGTGTGACATGGCTATTTATTTTAAGTTAATAAAAAGTTATTCCAAATATAGAAAAAAAACACCAATACACTTATAGTATTCACAATTTGGCAATAATCACCGGTCATAACAACCTTCCGGCTTCCTGATCAATAAACCAAATTAGCCGGCCATGAACAGGAACGATATAAGATGCGGGATAGTTTGATGCTGCCGGATC
>Ga0265316_10003181_pt1 | contig 16697 bp, 17 predicted proteins | sample 4522metaG_FD_202092 | JGI IMG/M metagenome (GOLD analysis project Ga0265316, IMG submission 202092) | Rhizosphere microbial communities from Carex aquatilis grown in University of Washington, Seatle, WA, United States - 4-5-22 metaG | ecosystem: Host-associated > Plants > Roots > Rhizosphere >...
GCTTTCAAAGAAGAGGGCCTTGCCGTCCGGGCGGAGCACCACGTCTGTCTCCACGCTCTGCAGCACGGCGTTGAGACCGAATGACGTCCAGGAGGCCGCACAGAAAATGAGGATGCCGATCAGCAGTTTTCTTTTCATTTGTTGTTTTCCAATTCCTTCATGATTGCCAGTCGTTCTTCTCCGCTCAGCCCCAGCAGGTCTTCCGTGGTCCGCTCCCTGATGATCCTGGCGCATTCCGTGATATCGCGCGCAAGCTGTTCGACGGGATCTGCCGCCGTGACCGCCGGATCGGCGCCCACACCGTATCTCCTGGCGGTCGCAGCCGCATCACGCTCGCCCAGGAAGACCTGGCATATTTCCAGGACGCGCTCGATGCGCTCGTTGGCAAAAGGCGAGTAGCTCGAAAGCTCGCGGCACTTCTCCAGATAGGAGCCGGACTCCTGGAGGAAGTACTCGATTGCTTTGGCCACGCGCTCATCTCCGATCCTGAGGACCGCGATGCGTTCCCTGGTCATTGTTGCTGCGTCGATCTTTCGAGCAGTCTCTTTCCGCCTGCCCTCATCACTTTCCGCAACAACTTCTTGCGCACCTCTGCGCGAAAAAAACAGGGCCCCGGTGAGAGCAGCGTATGCCAGAACAATCACCGCGATTGGAACGAGGGCATACGGCCTGAGCAACAGCACGGACAGCACGACCAGGGAGGCTGCCGCGATCGACAGGACCGAGTTCAGCCGCGAGCGCAGGTAAAGGAGGAAGGGATTCTTGACGGGCATTTACTCCCTTTTTATACCATTGAAGGGATTTGTCAACCTTTATCGGATTCAGGAAATCGCGCATTGAGGCGGTGCATCAGCGAGGAGTTCGGGCCGGTCTTTGAACGTCTAACGATGGCAACGATCTTCGCGCGGATTCTCACCCGTGATCTCCTCGCCAGACACCCGCACAGACAGGAATGTCTGTCAGCAGGGACCCGCGGAAGTACTCACCTGGATACTATTGGATTTGAAACGGGCTGTGACTTCGAAGGCTCGCTCAGTCTCCCGAAACGAGCGCGGAACTGGAGAGCGAGCTGTCCGCGACAGCTCTTCTCTGCGCGCGCTCATGCATGAGTGCCGCATACATGACGAGCGGCTCGATGAGTGCAAGGAGCACTATCGCGACAATCACGATTCTTCGGATCGGCCTTCGCTTTGGCGCTCCGTCTCCGATTCCTGCAGTGGTGTGCATGACACGTACCCTTTTCCGGCCTCAGAATTTACCCCGGTGAGAGCGCGTTACCATGACCGCATTGTTGTTTCATTTGTTCGAATTGTTGCTGAATTGTTGCGCTCCCGCCCGGGTTGGCATGGCGCGAATTCGGTTCTCAGGTAAGCCCGCCGCGTGCTAAACTCATCTTGTGAGCGTTCCCCTGCCTCCCCTCGTGGCGATCGTCGACGACGAGGCCCATCTTCGGGAAACAGTTTCCCGCGCCCTTCGCGGAGACGGTGACAGGACCACTGCCTACACCAACGGCATGGAGGCATGGCAGTCATTCGAGGAATCGCTTCCTGACCTGGTGATCCTGGACATCATTATGCCGCGCATGGACGGCCTGGAGCTTTGCCGCCGCATCAGAGGTGTTTCTCAAAAGGTCCCCATCATATTTCTCACATCTCGAGACGAGGAGTTCGACCGGGTGCTCGGGCTGGAGCTGGGCGCAGATGACTACCTCTGCAAACCCTTCTCACTGCGGGAGCTCACTGCGCGAGTGAAGGTCCTGTTTCGCCGCATCGGCGCGAGAATGGAGGGAAGCGGGCACTCAGAAGGCGGCGACAATGTTGCAGTAGGATCCCTGACGCTCGATACGGAAAGATTCACTGCGGCATGGAAGGGGCTGCCGGTGCGGCTCACCGTGACCGAGTTCCGCATTCTGCACGCCCTGGCCCGGCAGCCCGGGTATGTGCGCACCCGGGAGCAGCTCCTGGCGGAGGCATTTCCCCAGGACTCCTATATGAGCGACAGAACGATCGATTGCCATATCAGGCGCATACGCGGCAAGCTGGAAGAACTGGACACGGCATATGACGGAATAGAGACGCTGTACGGCCTGGGCTACCGGTTGCGCGGAGAATGATGCGCGGCAGGGCTTCCACTTTCCTCTCACGCATCTCGATGCGGGTCCTTGCTTTCAACGTGCTGATCGTATTCCTGCCCATCGCAGGGATCCTTTCGCTGGGCACGTACGAAAGACAGCTCCTGAGATCTCTTGAACGTTCCCTGGTGCAGCAGGGGCGGGTCCTGGCTGCGGGCCTGGAGGACGCAGGCCCTGGTCTGCCGCGGAACGCCGTGCGGCTTCTGCAGCGGCTTCGACAGAGGCATGACGCGCGGATCCGGGTCCTGGATGCCCACGGCGTGTTGCTGGCTGATTCCAGCCACCTCCCGGAGGGAGTCACTCCGGCACAAGGCGCCGCTTCTGCGGCAGGTCCGAGCGGCGGGGTGGGAGATCAACCCAACGCGCGCGCTGCACAGGAAACATTCCTCTATCGACTGGCATCTTTTCCCGTCAGGCTCTGGAGGCGTTATGTGCGTCCGCCGCAGCCGCCGCTTGATTCGGATGAATATTACTCGGGCGCGCGTATTCTCTCGGGACCCGAGATCGCGGACGCCCTGGCAGGTGGTTATGGCGCCCAGACCCGCATCACAGCGGGCCAGCAATCGGTCACGCTCTACAGCGCCATACCCGTGCTGAGCAGGGGCACGGTTGTCGGTGCCGTTCTGGTCTCTCAATCCACGTACCGCATCCTCAGTGACCTGTACGCGCTGCGGCTGGATATCTTCCGTCTTTTCCTCTGGTCGGTCGCGACCGCGGTTGTCCTCAGCCTCCTGGTGTCTGCCACGATTACCATACCGGTGCGCAGGCTGCGCGACCGCGCACATGCAATCCTCGATCCGCGTGGGAGGCTCCTGGGCGGGTTCTCACCTTCACGGGCCAAGGATGAAGTGGGCGAGCTTTCCCGCAGCCTCGGAGAGCTCACCGCGCGCCTGGAACGGCACGTGCGTCTGCTCGAGTCGTTTGCCGCGGACGTCTCTCACGAGTTCAGAAATCCCCTGGCATCCATCCGGTCGGCGGCGGAAATCGCTTTGTCGAGCCGGGAGCCCGGGGAGCGCCAGGCAATGCTCTCAATGGTGATGCAGGACGTGAGCCGCATGGAGAAGCTTCTTGCCGGTGTGCGGGAGATTTCCCGTATCGACAGCGGCGCAGCCGAAGAGGGGCCACAAAGCCCCGTGGATGTGGGGGAGATCGCCGGCAGGGTGGTCGATTCGGCGCGCATGCGCGCAAACGGCAGGGAGTTGATCTATGCGGTGGAAGGCGGCCCCGTTGCCGTCCTGACCCCGCCGGGGCGCCTCCAGCAGGTACTGGAGAATCTCCTGGACAACGCCGCGGGTTTCTCCCCGGACGGTGGACGTGTCTGCGTGTCCCTGCTGCAGGATGCCGGGGCCGCCGTCATACGCGTGTCTGACGACGGCCCCGGCATCCCGGTGGAGCACCTGGAGAAGATCTTCGACCGCTTCTTCAGCTTCCGGCCCGGCGAGGAGAAGGGGATGCACTCAGGCCTGGGTCTCTCCATCGTCAAAGCGATTGCGGAGAGCAATGGAGGGTGCGTGCGCGTGTCGAACCTGCCTCACCGGGGCGCGCGCTTCGAAGTTCGGCTGCCCGCGGCGAATCCGCGGACAGTGTAGAGAAATCCAACGCCTTTCTACTGCAGCAGGTATGCCATTCCCAGCGCGTGATAGAGCTGGCCTGAGAGCCAGTCGGGGGGGTGCGCTTTTCCCGCCACGGCGAGCCGCATCGGTGAGTTGATGACACGCACGTGGCCGTTTTCGACGCTTTTCCATATGTCGGGCTTGCGGAGGTTCATGTAGTCGATCGTGATCCCGTTGCGGATGTGATCATGCACGTACGAGATTGTGCCGTCCTTATCCACCCTCACTACCATGCCGACATGGGAGAGAGGGTCGTCCCATCGGGCATCCGCGTTCTCGTCGTAGGTGTTGTCCCAGAAGATGATGTCTCCGGGAAGGGGGTAGTCATTGGAATACAAAAGGTTATCCCGTTCGAGCGTCTTGTATATCCGTGTGACGCCATTGCCGTTGAACTTGTTGAAGTCCCGCGCCAGATCGATTCCCGCATACCAGTAAATGGCAAGCACCACGCCGGTGCAATCCATGTTGAATCGCCTCCCCCGGACAAAAAGCTGCTTTTTCCCAAGGATCGATTGGGCTCCTTCCACCAGCTTGGACCGGAGCGCAACCGTAGGGGGATCTGCGGTCGCTTTTGCAGGCGCCGGCTCAAAAGCGACGTGCCGAGGCACGGTGGCGCATGCGTCGAGGAACGCAAGGATGAGCAATGGAAGAAGGAGTACGGAAAGCCTGGTCATCTACTTGCCCCGCGCGAAGTATTCCTTCATGGGCTTGAAGTAGAAGTCGATCCAGCCTTTCTTGTACTCAGGGCCGTGCCCTGCCGGGATCTTCGTGTGGTTGAGCGTCACGCGCGTGCCGCCCTTTGTCCTGGCCAGGAGAACTTCGAGCAGGGAATCCGGTTCCTCCGAGGCAAAATCGGTTGTCCGCCAGGACTGGAGGATCCGGGAGTGGGGCTTCAGCTCCAGCGTCTTGCCGGATATATACCCGTCCCAGGCGCTGAACTTCGACCCGACGCGCGCCGTCACCTTGGCCGAGTTGCCCGTCATTTCCCCATGACCCTTGCTGCTCATCCACGCCGCATATATCGCCTCCGGCTGCGCCGGTATGACCGCCGAAGCCTTGGTCGAATCAGTCTTCCTGGTTTTCATCCATTCTGCTCCTCGCATCCTCTACAATACCGCGCCTGTGCCAGCGGTTCTACAGATTTTATCGGCAGTCATGGGCGAAAAACAACCGACGGCGAGGCCGGTGCTCTTTTGCGTGCCGGTCTGGAGAGCCTGCAGATACACAATCGAGACGCCGGCAGCAAGCCAGTTCGCATTCGCCAGGTAGGCCGTCTTCGTCGCCGCGTCAGCAACGTGGACTGTTACGGAGCAGACTATACACCGTCACGGACCCAAAACCCAATAACGCCTGCCTTCCGCGCCTTCTGGGCGTTTCCTCAGTTCTGGACACTGAGACAGCGGCCCGCATACTCTGGCACGATGAAAAGGAAAATCAGGGTGGGTGTCGTGTTCGGCGGCAGGTCTGCCGAGCACGAGGTCTCCCTGCAGTCCGCGAAAAACGTGCTGGAGTCGCTGGACCGGGAGAAATATGAGCCCGTTCTGATCGGCATTGACCGCGAGGGACGCTGGCACCTGGACGAGCAGACCCGCGTTCTTTTCGACTCTGCCCGGCCCTTGCCGACCCTGGCGGCGGATTCACCGCAGGAGGTTGCGCTGGTGGCGCGCGGGGAGAAGAGCCGCCTGATGGATGTCTCGGGAAACCGCGACCTGGGAAGGCTTGACGTCGTCTTCCCTGTTCTCCATGGACCTTACGGCGAGGATGGCTCCGTACAGGGGCTGTGCCGCCTTGCCAATCTCCCCTGTGTCGGCGCGGGCATACTCGGTTCCGCGGTCGGCATGGACAAGGACGTGATGAAACGTCTCCTGCGGGACGCCGGCATCCCGACGGCGAAGTTCCAGGTCCTGGCCCGCGGAAGGCCAGTGCCGGAGTTCGCCGCAGTGACTGCGTCCCTCGGGGTGCCGGTGTTCGTGAAGCCCGCGAATCTCGGATCCTCGGTGGGAGTGGCGAAAGCAGAAACGGCTGAGGAATACGAGAGGGCAGTGGCAGGGGCTTTCCAGTACGATACGAAGGTCCTGCTGGAAGAGTCCGTCAGCGGCCGCGAGATCGAGTGTTCCGTACTGGGCAATCAGGAGCCGATTGCATCAGTCCCCGGGGAGATCGTCACGGGTGGCGGCCACGACTTTTACGACTACGATGCCAAGTATCTCGACGAGAACGGCGCCGCGCTTCGCATCCCGGCGGCCCTCGACGCCGCGGTCACAGAGCGCATGCGCGCGCTTGCCGTGCAGGCCTTCACAGTGTTGTGCTGCGAGGGGATGGCCAGGGTGGACATGTTCCTGCGGGGCAGCGGCGAGGTCCTGGTCAACGAAATAAATACGATTCCCGGTTTTACCCGGATCAGCATGTACCCCAAGCTTTGGGAGGCGAGCGGCATCTCCCCCCGGGTGCTGGTGGACAGGCTCATTGCCCTGGCGCTGGAGCGCCACTCAGCGGAGCACGGCTTGAAAACGACCCCCTGAGACGACCCCCTAACGCCAACCGCCCGTAGGGCGGCAGGCGCGCTTGCGCGCAACTCCGCCAACTCTGCCAGGAGCAGAAGGGAGCGGAAGGGGAGCCCACGCGCGGGCCCGACCGTCTTTTGCTTGCCATTGCCCCGCACGCTCCTGGGCCAACCCTGTGCGCCGCTACACCCGGGACAGCTTTTTCAGCAGGAACTCCCGGTTCTTCGCGAAATACTTGCGGAACTCCTCGAACATCTCCGCTGTTTCCGAGGCTGCGCCGGACAGCACCAGTACGTTGTTCCTCCACCGATACCACAGGCAGTGCAGCGCATATGGCTTGCACCCGCGCCGTTCCCTGCACGCCTGGTCCAGCCTGTCGGCGAGCTCGATGTGATTCGCCTCCCCCGTGAGCCAATACAAGTCGTTTTCCGCAACACCAAGGACCATGCGTTTGAATCCCTCCGCCATCGAGTCGTCATGGCGAAAACCCTCCAGGGTGATGTCTTTCGAGCCCAGGCGCAGGTCATGGCCCTGCTCCCGCAGCAGGCGTCGGACCGCCACGATCTCGTCCCGCACCTGGTGCAAGACCGTCTGGTTGTTCCGGGAGCGCTGCAGCCGCTCGCGCCAGGCCCTGAGCTCCGTCTCGTACTTCTCCAGCATCCCGATGCGGCTGAGAAAGTTCGTCGTGTCGGTCAGGAGCCTCCACGTGGAACTGAAAGTTTCAGCGAGGCGATTGAAAATCGGTCTCATGGGGGCTGTTTCAAAAAGTAGCGGTGACTGAGGCGCGGGTCAAGGCAATACCCGCTGGCGTTGCTGCCCCGCCGCGCTTGCCTCCCCGCACGCGCGGTGGTACGGTGACGCAGGAGCAGGGAGCAATGAGTACAAGGGCAAAGGTGATCGCGGTTGACCTCGGGGCGTCCGGCGGCAAGTGCTTTGCCGGCCTCTTCGACGACAACGGGTTTGCGCTGAAGGAGATCCACAGGTTCAGCCACGAGCCCGCCGTGCTGCACGTGGCGGACCGGACGGGACGGGTGGAGGAGCGCTCGGTCTGGAACGACATTCTCATCTACGCGAATATCGTGGAGGGACTGCGTGCCTACCGGCGGGAAATCGGCCCGGCAGCAGATTCCATCGGCGTCGACACATGGGGGGCCGACGGCGTGTTCATCACCGAGGACGGAGTCGCGCTGGGGCCGATGTACTGCTACCGCGATCATCGCCTGGACGGGATGATCGATCAGGTGAAAGCGCGCGTGGACCCGCGGCGCCTCTACGAGATCACCGGCATCCATTTCCAGCCCTTCAACCTGTCCAACCAGCTTCTCTGGTTCATGAACAACAGGGCAAGCCTGGTGCGCAGGGACGTGCGGTTTCTCCCCGCACCGACACTCTTCTCCTACTACCTGGGCGGGGTGACCGCGGTGGACTCCTCCTGGGCAAGCATCACGCAGCTCATGGACGCCAGGAAGAAAAAGTGGAGCCGGGAGATCCTGCGAGCGCTCGGCATCCCCTCCCGGGTCATGCCTTCGATCGTCGAACCGGGAACGGTTGTCGGGGCACTTCATGCCGGTCTTGCCGAATCAGTGGGCCTGAACGCGGCAAAGATCGTGGCCGTAGGATCCCATGACACGGCAAGCGCATACGCCGCTGCGCCGGTGGGCAACGCCGCGCACGCCCTGATCATCAGCTCGGGCACGTGGTCCCTGGTCGGGAAGCTTCTGCGCCGCCCGATCACGGGGGCTGACGCCATGGCAGGGAATTTCAGCAACGAGGGCGGGATCGGAAATATCCGCTTCCTCAAGAACTGCATGGGCACCTGGCTGGTGCAGGAGCTGCGGCGGGTCTGGCGCGCGCGCGACGGCAGGGAAATGGAATGGGAAGAGCTGAACCGGCTCACCGAGCAGGGCGCGCCGTTTGCCGCGTTCATCGATCCCGACGACCCGGGCTTTTTCAATCCGCACAACATGGAAGAGGCCATCGCGGATTTCTGCCGGCGCACGGGGCAGCAGCCTCCTGCCGGCAGGGGGACGCTGCTGCGGACGATCTATGAAAGCCTCGCCCTGAAGTACCGCATGGTGGCGGAGCAGATTGCTGCGGCAAGCGGGAAGCCCAACAAGGTGATCCACATCGTGGGCGGAGGGTCGCGAAACAGTTTTCTCAACCAGTTGACGGCCAACGCGTGCTCCCTGAAAGTCATTGCGGGGCCCGAGGAGGCCACGGCGGTCGGGAACGCGATGGTGCAGGCCGTTGCTCTTGGACTCATCGACAAGCTTTCTGATGCCCAGGCAATGATCCGTTCGGCCTTCAGCATCAAGGAGTTCGCCCCGCGTGACCGGGAGACCTGGGATCGCACGTACGAGAAGTACAGGGTGTTCGTGAAATAAGAATGGCTGGAGGGGGGAAAAAGAAGGACCCCCGAAGGGGGGTCCCGCAGAAGGAGGGCAATACTTTACTATAATTAGCTCGACTTTACTTCGATCGTCTTGGGCTTCGCGGCAGGAACCTTGGGGAATGAAAGGTTCAGGATGCCGTTCTTGAACTCCGCCACGATCTTTTCCTTGTCCACACCCTCGGGAAGAACAAAGCTGCGGCTGAACTCGGAGTTCTTGCGCTCCCGAATCACATAGCCGTTCTTCTTCTCTTCCCTGGACGCGCTCTTGCTGGAAGAAATGGTCAACAGACTGTTCTCCAGCTTGACCTCGACGTCCTTCTCGGTAAGGCCGGGAAGCTCAACCTCCATGAGATACTCGGAGTCGGTCTCTTTTACATCCACCGCGGGGACAGCGGTGCGGCCGAGCACGGGCTCCGTGTAGAAGTCGTCGAACCAGCGGGAAACATCGTCCAGCAGGTTCGCCGTGTGGGGTTGATAACGGATCAGGTTCATATCGTACCTCCTATTGGTTTCATGAATCATGCCACCTATTATGCACGATGCGTGCCAAGAATTGAAAATTGCGTTAAGTACTTATGGAGTAATGTTTTGAGATAATTGACTTTCATCTCTAACTTGACTACAGGGGCGCTGGTATGGGATATTTTGATACATATAGCGAAAATATGTCCCACAATGATTCCTCCTGATACACTTTTCAAGCGGACGCAATCCTGCTACTTTTCAACCTGTGATAGTTCCCACTTTCGATCAATTTGCTCCGGGAAACCTGGAAGGCACCCCGCACCCCGGGCGTTCACATTGGCTGATCTTCCAGGACGGAAAGATTCTCATTTCCTCCGATGCGCAGGAGACCCGGCTCCCGTACGTTGAAGACCTCTCCAGCCTCGGCATCGATGCACCGCGCGCGCACTACCTGGGGCTGGCAGACGGAAACCCCTGCAGGACAGTGGAGGTACCTTCCCACATTCCTGCGCCCGAAGCCTGGACTTTTGAAGCGGTTCGGTCGCTTTTCGGCCGGATCTCGGATGGGTTCTTCTCCGTGGCGGCGCGCGCGCTCGAGGTGCTGGAGTGGGACCGCACGCACCGGTTCTGCGGCACCTGCGGCGCGGCAACGACATTCAAGGAAGGAGAGCGCGCGCGGGAGTGCCCTTCGTGCGGCCATCTGAGCTACCCCCGGATCTCACCCGCGGTGATCGTGGCGGTGGTGAAGGACGACAAGCTGCTGCTTGCCAGGGCCCGGAGGTTTCCGCCCGGTTTCTACAGCGTACTGGCGGGCTACGTGGAACCCGGTGAGACCCTCGAGGAGTGCGTGGCGCGCGAGGTACAGGAAGAGACCGGAGTCGAGGTGAAGAATCTCCGCTATTTCGCAAGCCAGCCCTGGCCGTTTCCCCATTCACTCATGGTGGCCTTCACTGCCGAGCACGCGGGCGGGGAAATCAGGATCGACGAGTCAGAGCTCCTGGACGCCGGTTGGTACACCGCGGATGCCCTTCCCAGCCTGCCTGACCCGATCACCGTCGCGCGCCGGCTCATCAACTGGTTCATCTCGAGAAGAAGGGAAGGGATGCGGGCATGAAAAAGGAAAAGACGCGCTGCCCGTGGGGCGGCTCCCACGAACTTCACGTCCCCTATCATGACGAGGAATGGGGGGCCCCCTGTCACGACGACGTGCGCCACTTCGAGTTTCTCGTCCTGGAAGCGGCGCAGGCCGGGCTGAGCTGGCTCACTGTGCTGAAGAAGAGGGAGGCCTATCGGAAGGCATACCGCGGCTTTGATCCCGCGCGCGTTGCCCGGTTTGCCACGCGAGACGTCGAACGGCTGCTCGGCGACCCGGGCATCATCCGCAACAGGGCGAAAATCGCTTCCTCCATCACCAATGCAAAGCGGTTCCTGGAAGTGCAGAAAGAGCTCGGCAGCTTCGACGCGTACCTCTGGAACTGGACGGGCGGAAAACCCGTGGTCAATCACTGGACGCAGCAGTCCCAGATTCCCCCGCGCACGGAGCTTTCGGACGCGATCTCGAAAGATCTGAAGGCCCGGGGTTTTTCCTTTGTCGGCTCCACGATCATCTATTCCCATCTTCAGGCAGTGGGCGTGGTGAACGATCATCTGGAAACCTGCTTCAGATGGAAGGAAGTTCAGGCCCGGGGCAGGGGCCGTTCCCGCACCGGTGCTTCGCCGAATTAACCTTTTCTTAAACCGATCTTAACATCGTGCCTCTACGTTTGCCGTGGAGGAAAAAGATGTCGACGAATATCATTCCTGCGGGCGTGAAGAAGACGATTGCCTGCGAGATCTGTGCGGAGGAGATTTCGCACGACGTGGTGCGCGTGGATGAAGGAAGGTTCTATCATTTTCGATGCTTCCGGCGGCACGTCCACGAGGAGGAGATCGGCCTCTTCGAATGTCCCAAGTGCCGTACCCTGGGGTCTTCGTGGGATTGGAGGGGGCATGCATGGCGCTCCTGCACGCTCTGCGGCGGAAGCGGCTATCTGGCCGCTGCGGAGGAGGCCTGCGGGAACTAAGTGGCGCTCTCGTGCTTCGGCAGTTGACACTTTCCGGGCGCTTCCGTAATGCATTGGCATGCGGATGCGAAAAAGACCGCTCGTTCTCGGCCATCGGGGATTCCGCGCCCGCTACCCGGAGAACACCCTTCTTGCTTTCCGGCAGGCAATCGACAATCGGGCCGACGGGGTGGAGTGCGACATACAGAAGACTGCGGACGGCCGCTACGTGGTCATTCATGACCCGACGACAGACCGGGTCACCGGCTCCGGGGGCGAGGTGGCAAAGACTCTTTTCAAGGACCTGCGCCGCCTTGATTTCGGACGCGGGGAGAAAATCCCCGAGCTTTCCGAGCTCCTGGATGCCATCCCTTCCGGCAGCTACCTCGACCTGGAGCTGAAAGAGGAAACACTTGGCATAGAGGATTGCGGCCCCATCGCTGCAATTCTGGATGCACATATCCCGCGGCGGCACCTCATGGTGTCCTCGTTCGAGCCGCAGCTGCTTCTGCCCTTCAGGCGGCGCGGGTTTACGGTAGGATTCCTTGTGGGTGAAGAAACAGCCGCCCGCGGCATCGGCGCGCTCCTCCGTGCCCTTTTTCGGCTGCGGCCGCAGTACCTCAATCTTCCCGTTCAGCTCATAGAGAAGCTCGGTTCGGCACGCGCGTCAGTCCTCCTGGCTCTTGTCAGGCTGATGGGTTTTTCCCTTCTCTTCTGGACGGTGAACACAGACGCGCAGGCCGCCCGGGTTGTCACTACGGCGCGCATTATCGTGACCGACCAGGTCGACAGCCTGGTGCGATTCCTCGATCGATCAGCGAGCCGAAAGTAAAAGAGGGCGAGGTCAGGCGTATTTGCTGGTCACGATCCAGAGACCGACGAGCACAATCAGGGAGACGCTCAGACCGTTCAGCCAGACGATGAAGTCCGGCTCGAAGATCCCGTTGAGGACGTAGGTCCAGAGGATCTTCACGATCCAGAGGATCACCATGACCAGACCCGAAATCCACGCGGCCCTGCCCGGGACCGGCGTGAACAATGCGAAGGCGATGATGATGCCCGCCACCAGCTCGGCAACTGCAACGATGATGTTGATGGGATTGTCGGTTCTCCCGAAGAAGCGATCGATCGATCTGCCCCACTCGCCGATCCGGGAGCTGAAGTACATGATGCCGATGATCCCGAGCGAGATCAGGAAAAGAGCCACGGCGATCTGCATGAGCATGGTCCCATCGAGTGACATTCTGGTCCTGGACATTATGACGCCTCCTCGGGTGCTGCCCCGCTGAAATATACCAAGCCCCCGGCACGACGGCAATGTGCGAAGGAGATCCCGGCATTTTTAACCGAATCCTAACCCGCCTTTTGTACCAATTGATTATGTTTACAGGCAAGAGGGAGGCGTTATGATTACTCCACATCATACAGCGCACGGCAGCGCATTGAGGTTCGCACATCACGGGGCGGTCCGCGGCGTGACGCTGGCGTTCGGCTTTGTCCTTGTTTTCGCCGCGGCACACGTGCACGCACAGGATGCCCTTGCCCAATTGCGCGCCAGGGTGAAGCACATCGTGGTCGTCTACCAGGAGAACTGGAGCTTCGATGCCTTGTACGGCCACTTTCCCGGGGCCAACGGGACTTCGAACGCCTCACCCGGAGCTCTTCGACAGGTGGACAAGACCGGGGCGCCGTTGACGGCTGCACCGCTTCCCGTCAACGGAAAAAACGTGGATCCGAACTTCGCCTCCATTGCCCCGACCCTGCCGCTGAAGCCCTATGACCTTGCGCGGCTCATCAGTCCCGCGACACAGACCGGGGACATCGTTCATCGGTTCTATACGCAGCAGCTTCAGATCGACGGCGGAAAAATGGACAAGTTCATTACCTGGAGCGACAACGGGGGATTGGTGATGAGCTATTTCGATGCGACAAACCTTCCCGAGGGAAAGCTCGCCCAGACATTCACCCTGTGTGACAATTTTTTCCAGGCCGCATTCGGGGGATCGTTCCTGAACCACATATGGCTGATTGCAGCGGCCACGCCGGTCTTTCCTGACGCCCCTGCGGATATGATCGCCACTCCTCCAGATGCTGCGGGGCAGACGGCTGCGGACAAAGTCGTGACGCCTGACGGCTATGCGGTGAACACCGCGTTCTCCGTCAACCAGCCTGTGCCGCCTTTCGTGAAAGACCGCGCCACGCTGGTGCCGAACCAGACCCTCCCCACAATCGGAGACAGGCTCTCGGAGAAGGGGATCTCATGGGCATGGTATTCGGGCGGATGGAACGACGCGATGGCGGGAAAGCCGGACCCGCTCTTCCAGTTCCACCATCAGCCTTTCATCTTTTTCAGCAACTACGCTGACGGCACCGAGGCCAAGCGCACGCACCTGAAGGACGAAGCGGATTTCTTCACGGCTCTCGGTGACGGCACGCTGCCCGCGGTCAGTTTCGTGAAACCCCTGGGACCGGACAACGAACATCCGGGGTATGCCGCCCTGCTCCGCGGGCAGCGGCACGTGGAAGACATCGTTGCGCGCATCCGGGGCAGCGTTCTCTGGACCGACACGGTCATCATCATCACCTACGATGAGAACGGGGGCAGATGGGACCATGTCGCGCCGCCCGTGGTCGACCGATGGGGACCGGGGACGCGCGTGCCCACGATCGTGGTGTCGAGCCTGGCGCGGAAGGGCTACATCGATCATACGCAGTATGACACCACGTCCATTCTGAAATTGATCGAGCAGCGCTTTGACGTGACACCGCTGGGCACGCGTGATGCAGCGGCAGGCTCCCTGCTGAATGCGCTCCAGCTTCAGTGAGCGGCCGGGACAGCCGCCAGCTCTCCCTGCACGGAAAGCGCCGCGGCTGAAGTGATTGTCACATTGACGAACTGTCCGACGAGCGCGCGCTCCTCGGATGGAAAGCGCACCGTGATCCGGCCCTCGGTCTTTGCGGAGAGATACCCGTGCTTGCGGTCAGGGCCCTCCACGAGGACCCGATAGGTGCCGCCGATCATGCGCCGGTTGTACGCGGAGGAGCTCCTGGCGAGCTCGTCGCTCAGCTCGTGCAGCCTCCTGCTTTTCTCCTCGTGGGGGATGTCGTCCGGCCAGTGGTAGCTTGCCGCGCCGGGCCGCGGCGAGTACATCGCCACATAGGCCATGTTGTACTGGAACTCCCGCATGGCAGCGCGCGTGTTCTCGAACTGTTCCTCGGTTTCCCCGCTGAAGCCCACGATGATGTCCGTGAAAAGCGTGGCCTCCGGCAGAAGGGTGCGGATGGTGGCGACCCTTTCCCGATACTGGTCCACCATGTAGTTGCGATTCATCCTGATGAGAACCTTGTCGTCACCCGACTGCAGGGGGAGATGTATCTGCTTTGCGAGGCAGGGGTAGTCCGCAATGACCTGCACGACCTCGCGGCTCATGTCCCGGGGGTGCGGGGAGGTGAAGTACAGCCAGAAATCGGCTGCCGAATCCATGCCCAGCTTCCCGACCCCGCGAAGGAGCTCCGCAAAAGAGATCTCGGCGCCCGCGCGATCCTGACCGTAGGAGTTCACGTTCTGACCCAGGAGTGTGATGGACTTGTATCCGCGCTCCACCAGCCCGGCCACCTCATTCAGGATCTCCCCCGAAGGCCGGGAAACCTCCGCACCCCGGGTGTAAGGGACCGCGCAGAAAGTGCAGTACTTGTCACAGCCGTTCTGGATCGGCACGTATGCCTCGAACGCGGACGTGTAGCGGGGTCGAATTCCCCAATAGCCGACGGAGGAATCGACAAGGCTCTCCCGGGGAATGACATCCACCGCTCCCATGGGCGTCGGCACCCCGTATTGCCTGATCATGTCCGGAAGCTGGGGAAGCTCGGTGATGTCGAAGAGAAAGTCGAACAGCTTGAGAAAGCCTTCTGTGTCCGCGGGAAGGACGCAGCCGGTGACAAATGTGAGGAGGTTCCGCCTGTTCTTCCACGAGTTCCACATGTGAATTCTCGCGTACACCTTGTCGATGGCCTTCTGGCGGACCGAGCACGCGACGATACCCAGGAGGTCGGCCTCTTCTTCAGATTCCGTGCGCTCGTACCCCAGCGCCTCGATGACGGTGCGGACGCGTTCCGCATCGGACTGGTTCATCTGGCATCCCAGATGCAGCAGGCAGTATTTCATTGTCCGGCTATCCCTGGAGAAATATACTTGGGAAGGGGGGATGGTGGAAGCGGGGTGCCGGAGAGGGAAGAACTGAAGATCAGGCGGTTCAAGGACCAGGAGAGCTGGGACGCAGGCGCCCATCGCATCGCTCGGCAAAGGTGAGGCCGGGCAATCTCTGGTTGTTCTCCCCGTTCCTGGATATCCTGAACAGCGTGCCGGACACCCGTGCAGTCCTTGAAGTGTTTGCAGTCTCCCTTCGTCTCGGGCTCACCTCGTTCGGTGGACCGATTGCGCACCTTGGCTACTTTCGCGACGTGTATGTCGTGCGGCGCAGGTGGCTGAGTGACGAAGGTTTTGCAGACCTGGTGGCGCTCTGCCAGGTTCTCCCCGGGCCCGCGAGCAGCCAGGTGAATATGTCCGTCGGGTTTGCGCGCGCGGGAGCCTGGGGAGCGGCAGCAGCCTGGGCAGGGTTCACTCTTCCTTCGGCGGTGCTCCTGGCGGCATTCGCCTTCCTTGTCGGCGCAACGGATGTCCTGGGATCCGGATGGCTTCACGGAATCATGATCACTGCGGTGGCGGTTGTTGCCCAGGCGCTCTGGGGCATGGCCGCGCGACTGGCACCAGATGTGAAGCGCGCCACCATGGCCGTGATCGCCGCCGTTCTCAGCCTCCTGCTGCCCACGGCTCTCACGCAGGTGCTCCTCATTGCCGCGGGGGCTTGTGCCGGGTGGCTGCTTCTTCCTGCAGGGAACGAGGTGCGCGGAGACGATTTCCCTTTTCGCATACCAAGGGGTGCCTCGATATTCTGCCTTTCCCTCTTTCTCCTGCTCCTTGCCGGTCTTCCCATCCTGCGCGCGCTTTTCGCTGTTCACTGGCTGGCGCTCGTGGAGAGCTTCTACAGGGTGGGCTCGTTAGTGTTCGGCGGCGGGCACGTGGTGCTGCCGCTCCTGCATCGCGAGGTCGTTCCGCCGTCCTGGATCAGCGAGGCGCAGTTCATGGCCGGCTATGGAGCGGCACAGGCCGTGCCGGGACCGTTGTTCACGTTCGCCGCCTACCTGGGGGCGCTCATGGGCCCTGCACCGAACGGGGTGTTCGGCGCCCTCATCGCCCTCGGGGCGATTTTCTTTCCGTCTTTCCTGCTTCTCGTGGGAGTGCTTCCGTTCTGGGCAGGGCTGCGCGTGAAACCGGCCTTCCAGTCCGCGCTGGCCGGTATCAACGCGGCGGTCGTGGGTCTGCTGGCCGCCGCGCTCTACACGCCCGGCTGGACCGGCACGATTCGAAGCGTGCCTGATTTCTGCATCGCACTTTCGGCCTTCGTGCTCCTGGCAGCCTGGCGTGCAAGGCCCTGGATGGTTGTCGGGCTGGGGGCTGCGGCGGGAGCCGCGGTGCGGCTGCTGAGCTAG
>Ga0265316_10003182_pt1 | contig 16696 bp, 15 predicted proteins | sample 4522metaG_FD_202092 | JGI IMG/M metagenome (GOLD analysis project Ga0265316, IMG submission 202092) | Rhizosphere microbial communities from Carex aquatilis grown in University of Washington, Seatle, WA, United States - 4-5-22 metaG | ecosystem: Host-associated > Plants > Roots > Rhizosphere >...
CACCACCACGGCGACCGGCACGGCCCAAGGTTTCGGGCCGGGCACCACCACGGCGACCGGCACGGCCCAAGGCTTCGGGCCGGGCACCCCACGGCGACCGGCACGGCCCAAGGCATCGACCTGGACGGCCAGCACGGCGCGGCCCCGGTCATCACCACGGCGACCGGCACGCGGCCCAAGGTTTCGGGCCGGGCACCACCACGGCGACCGGCACGGCCCAAGGCTTCGGGCCGGGCATCACCACGGCCCAAGGCATCGACCTGGACGGCCAGCAAGGCGCGGCCCCAGTCATCACCACGGCGACCGGCCAGCGGCCCAAGGCTCCAAGCTAGGCGGCCATCCCGGCGCGGCTACCAGCACATGCCCAACCTCAAAAAAGGGGGAAGACCTGCATTCTTGGCGGTAAGTTTGACGGTAACAAAGAAATTTGATTTTTTTAAATTAAATTAAATCAATGGTTTGTTTTATCTGTTCAATATCCACTCCAGCACGATCTTGCTGCCGAAATAGGCCAGCATCAGCGAGGCGAACCCGCCCAGCGTCCAGCGGATGGCGGTTTGGCCGCGCCAGCCTTGGCGCACCCGCCCCACCAGCAAGGTTCCGAACACCAGCCAGGCGAGTATGGACAGCACAGTCTTGTGGACTAGGTGCTGGGCGAACAGGTTCTCCACGAACAGGAAGCCGCTCAACAGCGACAGGCTGAGCAGCGCGAAGCCGGCGGCGATGAGCTGGAACAGCAGTTTTTCCATGGTTTGCAACGGCGGCAGCGAGCGGATCACGCCTTTGGCGTGGTGGCTGCGCAAATGCCAGTCTTGCAGGGCCAGCAGCAGGGCTTGCAGCGCGGCGATGTTGAGGAAGCTGTAGGCCAGCATGGACGCCAGGATGTGCAAGTCCATCTGCCAGGAAAGGACTTTCAGCGCGTGGGCCTGCTCCGGCACGGCCAGCTTGATGGCGATCAGCGCGGCGTTGAGGGGGAAGATGATGACGCCGAGCTTGTCCACGGGCCGGCTCAAGGCGGCCAGCAGCAAGATGGCGACGATGCTCAGGCCCGCCAGCGAGGAGACGCTGAGGAAGCTGAAATTGACCGTGCCGGCGCGGTCGCACATGTCCGACAGGCTGGCCCCGTGCAGCACCGCGGCCAGCCAGCCCAGGCTCAAGATCCGCAGGCGCTGCCAGGCGGAGCCTGCGCTGGCGGTGTAGTCGGTGTGCAGGGAATGGACCAGCGCGACGGCGGCCGCGAAGTAGGCGATGACGGCGAAAACGCCAAACAGGCTCGTGTTCATAGGTTTTAAGACTCTCCTCTAGCCGCTAGTCTGGCACAAGCCGGGGGCAAGGTGAAGGGAGTTGCAAGGCGCATCCTTGCTAACAGGCTAGTCCGTTTGAGCTAGAGCTATTTCATAGGCCCAGGCTTTAAGATTGAAACCAAGGCTCCGTCACCGCTTGCCATCGTGGGCAACCCGCTTTTGCATGGCCGTGGCTGGCAGAGTGCCTTTGCCCGCCCTTGGCTGGGTGTGTTTGATTCTTAAAACTGGAGGTTTTACCATGTCTTACTTAACGAACGGACTGTCTTTCGCAGCCAATTTCAAATGGCTCGCTATTGTGGCGGGGTTTGCCTTGCTGCCGCAGACGGCTTTCGGCTGGGCGGTGTACAATAATACGCCGTACACGGTCAAAGCCAAAATATCCGGCATGCCGGGCGGTAACACACACTGTGGCGACTGGGATAGCGGCGGGAAGGCGATCCAGCCAGGTGGCTCAGCCGGGCCTAATTACACCGACAGAGACTGCAACCCGACGGGGAAACGGGATTCCGCGTTCGCCATGCAGCTTTTCGTCGAAGGCAATGGCGGCAGCTTGGTCAATGGAAAAGGTCTGTACCAGTGTTTTGCCAACATCCACGGCGGCGGGTTTGCGATTATTTACGCCCAGCCGCGCAGCAATTTAAGTCTATTCACGCCGCCTAATCTATATTGTGTCACCTATTTCGATGAAGACGCCAACTACAACGGCAAGGTGGATCCGGGCGATATAGACATTAACCATGATGGCAAGTACGAGGAAGTCGTGGTTGACTATACGGACTATTTTGCCAAAAGCACCAATCCCAAGCAATTGCCGGCGATGACGACGGTCAACCGCGATGTCCGTTTCCTGATCACGGGTGATCCGCAGTACTGGAACTCGCGCATTGACGGCAGCGGCAAGGACTGGGGCGAAAACGCGGCGGCCGATTGGATCATGGCGGCGATGGGCAAGGAGGTGCGGACAAACCGGCAAATACGGGGCATGATTGTCTCGGGCGATCTGACGCAGAACGCGATGGATGTCGAGCGTGACAAATACGTCGGCAGCATCACTGGGATACAGCGTTTTGTGTTTGAAGGCTTGGGCAACCATGACATCCAGTCTACTGGCTACACCAGCCATCCGGACATCATGCGCAACTATGTCGGTGAAAAAGCGCGCGCCACTATCCCAACCCTGCGCTATCCTTCCAGTTCCGGCCTGTCTCCGCACTATTCCTGGGACTGGCATGATGTGCATTTCGTCCAACTCGATCTCTTTCCCGGGGACTCCCCCTCAAGAGACCACCAGGATTTAGACCCTAGGCACGCCCTCAGCTTCCTGACACAGGATCTGGCGCTTAATGTCGGAAATTCCGGGCGTCCGGTCGTGCTGATCCACCATTATGGTTTTGACCCATTCTCAGTCAGTCAAAATAACGGCAAGTTCTGGTGGACCGAGGTGGAGCGGATTGTGTATTGGAATGTGATCAAGAAATACAACATCATCTCCATCTTCACTGGCCATGAACACCTGGACACCGACGGCTCTTGGGTCAATAATTTCAACCAGCCCGCAGGCGCGTCAGCAAGGCCGGACGGAAGAAAAGTGATTCCCGCCTATACTTCAGGCGCCGCGCGTGACGAAGGCTATACGGGAGTGCCGGTGACGCCCAAAGGCGTGTATCTGGATGTGAAGATCGACAACTGCAACCACATGGCCATTACCCGCAAGGATGTGAATGGCCCGCTTCCAAACCAAGTGGTGACCACCCGCTTTACCGCCCCCGGCCCCACGCCGGCAGGCTGCCACTGACACGGATGGGGTTCGCCGCGCAGGCCTGCGACAGGCTTGCGCGGCATCCGTTATAATGGCCGCCGGGCGTTTGTCCCCGCCAGCCGGGTGGCCGCGTCCGCCAAGGAACTGGCCCGGTCAGCGTTGAACCGCCGCCGGTGGACTCCACACAACCGGAGCAATCGCGCTTGAAAGTCTTAGTCGTCGACGACCACGGGTTATTCCGCGAAGGCGTCTGCATGTTGTTGAACCGCATGGGCGTTCCCGCCTCGTCGATTTACGAGGCCGGCAACGCCGCCAGCGGCCTGGCGCTGGCGGCCAAGCACCTCGACCTGGGGCTGATCCTGCTGGACATCAACCTGCCGGACTTGTCCGGCGAGCCCACCGTCCGCGCTTTCCGCCTCGCCTGCCTGAGCGCCTCCTTGGTGCTGCTGTCGGCCATCGACGATATGGCGCTGGCCCGCCGCTGCATGAACGAGGGCGCGCAGGGCTTCATCCACAAATCCACCCATGCCGACAAATTCCTGTCCGCCCTGCGCCTGGTCATGGAGGGGCATTCCGTCTGGATCGATTCGCAGTGGAAGGAAACCCCGCAGGCGCTGTCGGAGCCCGGTTCTTCCATCGAACTGACCGGCCGCCAGCGCGAGGTGCTGGCCCGGCTGTGCCTGGGCTGGTCGAACAAGGAAATCGGCCGCGACCTGGGAATCAGCGACAACACGGTGCGCATCCATGTCGCGGCGGTTTTGCAAAGCCTGGGCGCGCGCACGCGCTCGGAGGCCATCGTGTTGGCCAGGAGGCTGGGCTTGATCGGTGCCTGACGGGCCTAGGCGCGCGCAGGAGGTTTTTCGGGAGCGCATCCGCCTGCTGTTCGCGCATGCGCCGCCGATCCTGGTCGGCGGCTGGGTCGCGGCGCTGATTCTCGCGCTGATCCTGCGCGGGCGTGTCGACAGCCTGTGGCTTTCGATCTGGCTGCTGGTCGCGACGGGGATTAACGGCGCGCGCTTGACGCTGGTGGCGGTGTTCCGCCGCCGCGCCGCCGGCCCGTTCAACCCGTCGCGCTGGGGCTGGGTCTTTGCCGCCGGTTCGGGCGTCTTCGGCCTGTTCTGGGGTTTGGGCTTTTATCTGTTTTTCAAGCCCGAGCCTTTGGAGTTGATCCTGCTCACGCTGGTGCTGGCCGGCATGGTGTCCGGGTCGATGGCCTCGCTGTCGGCTTTTCCACCGGCCTATTGGTTTTACGTCACCGGCTCGGTCGGGCTTTACATCGCCCGTCTGCTGCAAGAAACCGATCCGCTGTACGAGAAAATCGCCGGCTTGACGGTGCTGTTCGCGGTTGTGAATTTGCTTTATTCCCGCAACGCCCAGGCGGTCTTGGTCGCCGCCATCGAACTGCGGCTGGAAAAAGAGGCGCTGGCCGTGGAGTTGAACCGCCAAATTGCGGCCACCCAGGCCGCCCGGGAGAAGGCCGAGCGCGCCAGCCTGGAAAAGTCGCAATTGTTGGCGGCGACCAGCCACGACCTGCGCCAGCCGGTGCATGCGCAGGCGCTTTATCTGGAGATTCTGCGGCAAGATCTGGCCGGGCGTCCGGAGGCGGAAATTGTCGAGCGCATCTGCGAGGCGGGCAACGCCTTGAGCGAGATGCTGGATTCGCTGTTGGAGATTTCGCGGATCGAGGCGGGCGGCTTGCGCCCCGAACACACGGATTTTCCGCTCTATCCGCTGCTGGTGCGGCTGGACCGGGAATTCATGCCGCAGGCGCATGCGCAGGATCTGCGCTTCACGATGATGCCGACCTCGGCCTGGTGCCACAGCGACCCCTGGTTCATCGAGCGCATTCTGCGCAATTTGATCACCAATGCTTTGCGCTACACCCGGCGCGGCGGCGTGGTGGTCTGCTGCCGCCGCCGCGGCGGTTTTCTGCTGTTGCAAGTCTGGGACAGCGGGATCGGGATTCCCCCGCATGAGCAGCGCAACATTTTCCGGGAATTCCAGCAACTGGCGAACCCCGAGCGCGACCGCCGCAAGGGCTTGGGGCTGGGCTTGGCGATTGTCGACCGCATGAGCCGGCTGCTGGGCCACGATGTCCGGCTTGCGTCACGCCTGGGACGGGGCAGCGTGTTCGAGCTCAAAGTGCCGCAGGCCCCGCCGAGTCCGCTGGCCGGGCCGGTGCCGCCGATGGCGGCGGCGGCGGTGATGGATTTGCCGCCTGGCCTGCGCGTGCTGGTGCTGGACGACGACCCGATGGTGCTGGACGCGGCGCGGCAAATGCTGGCGCGCTTAGGCTGCCGGGCCTGGTGCGTGGATTCGCTGGAGGCGGCGCGCGAAGTCGCCGCGTCGGTGGGGGAGTTGCAGGTATTGCTGGTCGATTACCGGCTGCCCGGCGATGTCGATGGCGTGGAAGCCGCGCAGCAGTTGCATGCCTTGTTGGGGCGGCGCATTGCCACCGCGGTCATCACCGGTGACATTTTGCCGAACCGGCTGGAAAAAGCCCGCCAGGCCGGTTTTCCGGTGTTGCACAAGCCCTTGGACGGGGCGCGCTTCCGGGCCTTGCTGGCTTCCTTGTCGCACGGTGGAAGTTCCGAGGGCTGATGGTTCAACCGGCCGCCGGTTTGAAACGGGCTGGCCGGTCCAGCGCTTTCAATGCTTCATCCGCCGTGCTGGCTTAGGGCTTTGGACGTTTTTGGATTGCGGAACACCAAAGGCTTGGCCTCGGCGGATTCGGCGTCTTGGCGGGCCGAGAAAATGGCGTCGTAGACTTTCTGGCGGTCGGGGGACAGGCTGCATGCCGGGTCGGTGTTGTGCATGTCGCCGGTCAGCAGGTAGGCCTGGCAATGGCAGCCGCCCATGTCCTTGGCCTTTTCCGGGCAGGAGCGGCAGGGCTCTTTCATCCACTCAAAGCCTCGGAAATAGTTGAAAGCCTTGGAGTCGCGCCAGATTTCGCGGATGCTGAAGTCTTTGACATTGGGCAGATCCAGCCCCGGCAGTTCGCGGGCAGAATGGCAGGGCAGGGCGAGGCCGTCCGGGGCGATGGTCAGGAAGGTCGTGCCCCAGCCGTTCATGCAGGCTTTCGGGCGGTCTTCGTAGAAATCCGGCACGACATAGTAGATCGTCATCTTGCCGGCCCGCTTTTCCCGGTAGTCTTTGGCGATGGCCTCGGCTTGCTCGAATTGCTCTTTGGTGGGCAGCAACTGGTCGCGGTTCAAATGCGCCCAGCCGTAATACTGCGTGTTCGCCAATTCCAGATAATCCGCGCCCAGTTCCGTCGCCATCTCCAGGATTTGCCGCATCTGGTGGATGTTTTTGCGGTGGATCACCACGCACAGCACCATCGGGTAGCCGTGTTTTTTCACCAGCCGGGCGACTTCCTTTTTGTGTTCAAAGGATTCGGTGCCGGCCAGTTCGTCGTTGAGGGTTTTTTCCGGCGACTGGATGCTGATTTGGATGTGGTCCAGCCCGGCGTCCTTGAGTTCGGCGATTTTGGCCTCGGTCAAGCCGTAGCCGGAGGTGATGAGGTTGGTGTAATAGCCCAAGGATCGGGCCTGTTTGACCAGCACCGGCAAATCTTGCCGGGTCAGCGGTTCGCCGCCGGAAAAGCCGAGTTGCACCGCGCCCATCGCCCGCGCCTCGGTCAGCACCCGCAGCCAGTCCTCGGTGGACAGCTCGTTTTTGACGCTGGCGAAATCGACGGGGTTGGCGCAATAGGGGCATTGCAGCGGGCAACTGTAGGTCAGTTCCGCCAGCAGCCAGCGCGGGGGGGTGATGTTAACGCTCATGGATCCAGTTCTTGGCCAGGGCCACTTCCAGAAAGCCGAAAATGTCGTTTCTCAAGCCGGTCTGCTCGAACTTGGCTTCCAGCGCTTCGACAATGCCCTCGGCATTGTGTTCGCCGTCGCACAGCTTGAGGATCTCGGCGGAGGGGAGGTTGAGTTCGACCATGCCTTCCGGGTAGAGGATGACGTATTTTTGCTGGGCTTCCTCCCATTGCAGCCGGTGCAAGGGGGAGAAGGCGAGGGTTTTGCTCGGGTCCAGGCTCATGCGTTTTGGCCGATGTTGAAGTAGGGCGGTTTCTGGTCGATGTAGGCCAGCCACATCGCGTCCAGCATCGTCCACAGGATGTCCAGTTTGAATTGCAGGATTTCCAGCGCGCGCTCTTGCTGCTGCCGGGTTTTGTAGTAGTCCAGCGTGATCGCCATGCCGTGGACCACGTCGCGCGGGGCTTGCGACAGGCGCTTGCGGAAATAGGCCAGCCCTTCCGGTTCGATCCAGGGATACAGGTCGGGCCAGCCGCTGAGGCGCTGCTGGTGGATGGTCGGGGCGAACAATTCGGTCAGCGAGGAGCTGGCGCCTTCCTGCCACGGCGCGTGGCGGGCGAAATTGACGTAGGCGTCCACGGCGAATTTGACGCCGGGCAGCACGCGCTTCAGCGACCACAGGTCTTCGCGCCCGATGCCGACCGCCTCGCCCAAACGCGTCCAGGCTTCGATGCCGCCTTTGTCCTCGCCGTGGCCGTCGTGGTCGTGGATGCGCTGTATCCACTGGCGGCGGGTGTCGCGGTCGGGGCAGTTCGCCAGGATGTTGGCGTCTTTGACCGGAATCATGATCTGGTAATAGAAGCGGTTGGCCACCCAGCCTTGAATCTGCGCCTTGTCCAATTTTCCTTCGGCCATGAGGATATGGTAGGGGTGGTGGATATGGTAAAGCTTGTCCTTGGCGCGCAAGCGCGCTTCAAATTCTTCAGGGCTCCAGGCTTGTGCTTCGCTAGTCATGCGTGTGGTTCTCTTACAGGTTGATTTCCAGCCCATCGAAGGACACTTCGATGCCGGCTTCGTCCAGCGTTTTCCGCTCCGGCGAATCTTCGTCCAAAATCGGATTGGTGTTGTTGATGTGGATCAAGAATTTTGGCTTGTCGCCGATGCTGCCCAGCACGTCGATCATGCCGCCTTCGCCGGATTGCGGCAAATGGCCCATGTCCAACGCCAGTTTTTCGCAAATGCCGGCGCGGGACATTTCGTCATGCCGCCAGAACGTGCCGTCCACCAGCACGGCGTCGGCGTCCAACATGGCCGCGTAGACATGCGGCTCGATCTCGCCCAGGCCGGGGGCGTAATACAGCTTCTTGCCCGTGGAGATTTGCTCGATGACCACGCCGATATTGTCGCCCGGATGCGGGTCGTGGCGGTGCGGCGAATAAGGCGGGGCTTTGCTTTTTAACGCATGGCTGTAAAAACGCAGGTCGTCGAGCAGCGGGATCGTGAAGCCGGCACCGTCCAGCGGCACGGGGTGGTGGTTGACCTTGCAGTAATGCTCCAGCATGTGGAACAGCGGGAAGCCGGTGGATAGATCCTGCTTGACTGGCTCGCTGCAATAGATTTCCAGCGGGATCGTCGACTCGCGCAGCATCAACAAGCCGGTGGTGTGGTCGATCTGGCTGTCGATCAGCACAATGGCTTTTATTCCGCTGTCGCGGATGCCGTGCTTGGGATGGCTGCCAGGGAAGGCTTCGAGTTGCGAGCGGATGTCCGGCGAAGCGTTGAACAGCAGCCAGTTTTCGCCGTCGCCTGAGACCGCGATGGAGGATTGCGTGCGCCGCTTAGTCGTCATTTCGCCGGCGCGGACACGCTTGCAATTGTGGCAGTTGCAGTTCCATTGCGGGAAGCCGCCGCCCGCGCCCGCGCCTAAGACTCTAATTTTCATGAGTGATGCTATTGAAGATAAATGGATGGCCGGGGTTGTCGATTGGGCCTGGCGCCTCGGGGCAACCCCATAACGAAAAACGGGGCCACACAGACTGTGTGAACCCCGTTCCCGGAATCAACCCCGAATTAACGGTTGTAGATATACATCGTTACTTCGAAGCCGAAACGCAGATCGGTATAGCTCGGTGTTTCCCATCTCATGTCGTCTACCTCCAGAAGTGGTTGTTAGGAGTCTGTCGCTTCACAGCTCGCGGGAGAGTATACGTCGCACCTTGGAGCAACGCAACAGGGGCTGGACGCATAAATCCTTGAGGCTGGGCGGGCCGCTTTATTGGGCGGCTTGCGCGGCTTAGACTGCGGGGCCGGGGGAAAATTACCGGAGACTTCAGCGGAAAGACCGGCTAAGTTCGGCCAGTTGTTCCAATTTCCGCTTCCCCTCGCCGCTGGCCAGAACCGCCCGCGCCCGCGCCACACCCGCCTCCAGGCTGTCCGCCAGATTCGCCGCGTAAATCGCCGCGCCGGCGTTCAGCGCGACGATGTCGGCGGCAGGCCCTGGCCGGCCTTCCAGCACGGACAGCACCAGCGCCAAACTTTCCTGCGCGGTGGCGACGGCCAGCGTGTGCAGCGGCGTGCGCGCGATGCCGAACTGCTCCGGCGTCAGCGTGTAGGTGGAGACCTCGCCGTCTTTCAGTTCGGCGACGAACGTGGGCGCGGCGATGCTGATCTCGTCCAGGCCGTCCTCCGCGCTGACCACCAGCACATGCCTGCTGCCCAGCTTTTGCAGCACCCGCGCCATCGGCTCCACCCAGCGCCGGGCGAACACGCCTAGCAGTTGGTTCGGCGCGTTGGCCGGGTTGCTCAACGGCCCGAGCAGGTTGAACAGGGTTTGAATGCCGATTTCCTTGCGCGGGCCGACGGCATGCTTCATCGCGCCATGGTGGCGCTGGGCGAACAGGAAGCCGATGCCGGTTTGGGCGACGCAGGCTTGCACTTGCTCCGGGCTCAAGTCGAGGTTGACGCCCGCCGCCTCCAGCACGTCGGCGCTGCCGCAGGTACTGGAGGCCGAGCGGTTGCCGTGCTTGGCGACTTGCCCGCCCGCCGCCGCGACCACGAAGGCGGCGGCGGTGGAGATGTTGAACGTGTGCGCGCCGTCGCCGCCGGTGCCGCAGGTGTCGATGACATGTTCCCCGGCCACCTCGACTTTCACGGCCATCTCGCGCAGCACTTCGGCGGCGGCGGCGACTTCCTCGACCGACTCGCCCTTGGCGCGCAAGGCGATCAAGAACGCGCCGATCTGGGCCGGCGTCGCCCCGCCGGTCATGATCGTGCGCATGAGTTTGTGCATGTCGCGCGGGCTAAGGTCGTGGCCGGCGAGCAGGGTTTCCAGGGCTTGGGGTATCGTCATGGCGGGGGAGGCTCAACGGTTGAAAGAGGGAATTCTATCGCGCTCTGCGGTCTTTGCGTGAGGCAAATGTGGCCATGCGTGATTTCACCGGGCCGCCGCGTCAAATCACACATGGGAATCAATGGATTTGCCTGCTGCGCCGAAGAATTTTTTATCTATTTCAATTGCATGGCTTTTTGGCGTGGAGATTGTACAGGATGCTGAAGGCCGTCTTGGCCCTGGTCATATCATCCAATATCGCATATCAAGAGGCACACATGGGCAGCACTCAACAGGCGGTTCGCGCCCGCGCAAACGCGGATCTCACCGGCGCTTTACTGCTGGGCACGGGGCTGGCGTTCGCCTCCCTGATTCTGGTGCCGGCCTTGGCCGCGCAATTGGGCGTCGGCTCCAGCCTGACCGGGGCGCTGCGCATCGCCTTGATGAAAGCGTCCCACCGGGCGATTGGCAAATCGTCGAGCAATGGCGAGGAGGCCCCGCCGGCCTGCTTCAGTTGCCATTGAGCGGCCACAAGCCTAGCAGGTGGGCGCGCAGCCTGGATTCCCGGCTATAATAAGCCGACTTATCCGGGCCGGTTCCCGCGGGATAGGCAGGCCGTGCGGTATTCCGCCCGCGATGGCGGTGGCCTCCAGCCCGCAGGCGCGGCCCTCCGGCAACCTTACACACATGCGAGCATCATGAGCCTACTAGCCAGACATCCGGTCATCACGTTCAGCCTCGGCCTTGCCGCCGGCTATTTCATTCACAAATACCGCAAGGAAATCATCGAGGCGGCAGGCGAGGCGGGCGAAAAGGGCCGCGACTTCGTCTTGCGCCAAAAGGAAAACCTCGCGGATGTGATTGCCGAAACCCAGGAAGTCGGCGAGGTTTGAGCCGTCCTGGTAAAACTGCCCATAAGCTTCAGGTGGTTCTCCCACTGGTTTTCCCGCCGCGCTTTCCCGATAATGTGCTCCTTTCCGTTCGATCACCATTGGAGGACTCATGAAAAAAATCGCAGCAATCGCATCCATCGCGCTGTTCGCCTGGGGCGGCGCGGCCCACGCCCACGGCGGCACGCGGCAGAAGGTCGTGGAAAGCGTTGAAATCAGCGCGGCACCCGACGCGGTGTGGAAGATCATCGGGGATTTCGCCGACGCCAAGTGGATTCCGGCGGTCGCCAGCAGCAAATCTGACAAGGGCAGCGCGGTCGACGCGGTGCGCGAGGTGACGTTGAAGAAGGGCGGCGTGGTCAAGGAAGAGCTGAAGGAGCTGGACGCGGCCACCCACACCATCAAGTACCGCGTCCATGAAGAGCCCGATTGCGCGGTGTTCCCGGTCAACAATTATTCGGCCAAGATCGTCGTCACCGCCGAGGGCGCGGGCTCGAAGGTGGAATGGACCAGCGCGGCCTACCGTTGCTTCACACCGAACAACCCGCCGCCGGGCCAGGACGAAAAAGCCGCCATCGAAGCGATGACGACGCTGTCCAAGGACGCCTTGGCGAATCTGAAAGCGCTGGCTGAAAAGAAATAAGCCATGGCTTTCCTCAAGCATCAAGCCTTGACGAAGGGGGCGGCGGCGTTGGCCGCCGCCTTTTTTTTGATCCCTGTGGCGCAGGCCGAGCCGTTCGCGTTCATCACCAACCAAAAAGGCAATAGCGTCTCGGTCATCGACACCTTGGCCGGCAAGGTCGTCGACACCTTGGCGCTGCCGCCCGGCTCCGAGCCCGCCGGCGTCGCGGTCAGCGCGGACGGCGCGACGGTGTGCGTGGCGAATCCGGGCTCCAAAGACATCACGATCATCGACGGGCAGACCCGCAAGATTGTTGGCAAAGTGCCGGTCGGAACCGGCGGCGTCGCCGTGGCCTTGAGTACGGACGGCCAGTACGCCTACGCGGCGGACTGGTTCGAGCGCGCGGTCGCCGTGGTGGATCTGAAGTCCCGCGCGATAGTCCGCCGCATCGCGGTCGGCAACATCCCGGCGGGGCTGGCCGTCAGCCGCGACGGACACAACCTCTATGTCTCCAACCGCGACGACAACACACTGTCGGAAATCGACCTGAAGACCTTCGCGGTGACGCGCACCGTGGCCGTCGGCAAGCACCCGTTTGGCATCCACCTGTCCGCCGACGGCACTAGGCTGTATTCGGCGAATGTCGAAAGCAACGATATGTCGGTCGTGGATTTGGCGACGTTCGCGCGGGTCAAGACCGTCCGCGTCGGCGACCGGCCTTACGCGGTCGGCGAGGCGCAAGGGCGGCTGTTTGTGACCAACCAGTACGACGCCTCGGTGTCGGTGGTCGAGGCCAAGGACTTGACGCCGGCCGGCGTGGTGAAAGTCGGCGAATACCCCGAAGGCATCAGTACCCACCCCGACGGCCAGCATGTCTATGTCGCCAACTGGATGGGCAACAGCGTGTCGGTCATCGACGCGGCGGCATTGAAAGTCGTCAACACGATCCCGACCGGCGACGGCAGCCGCGCGTTCGGGGAGTTTATCGCCCGCGGCAAGCCCTGAATCGCTGAGGTTTGCAACTAGACCGGTGGCGCTGCGGTCTTAGCCAGGCAAGGCTAGACTGTCAGGGTGGGCCGCGGTGTCTAGCGGGGGGAGGGTGGCCCATCCCTGGCTTCACCATTCAACCAATAACTAGAGGTGATTGTTATGCGCGGACAAATTTCACATCCCTTGACGGCCACTGTGTTCCTCGCGGCGCTGTCGTTGGCGCAAGCGGCCCAGGCGGGCGATTGCTGGCTGGATATTTACGACAAGCCCGAACTCGGCGGCGCGCATACGCGCATCGAAGGCCCGGTGCAACTGGCTTCTTTGGCTAAATTGAACAACGAGAACTGGGGCAGCCGCATCGAAAGCCTGGCCGTCGGCCCCAAGGCGCAGGTGTTGGCGTTCCGGCAGGAGAACTACAAGGAAAACAGCCAAGGCCCGGCCTACCACGGCGAGGCGCTGAAAGCCTGGGGCGAGAAGCCGGAAAGCTACAGCGACCAGGAAATCAGCTTCGGCGCGGGCAAAATAGAGCATCACCTGGGCGAGTTGAGTTTCCACCGCGCCATCAACTCGCTGACGATCAAATGCCTGCCTTAAACGAGGTCGGGTTGCCGTTGGCAACGCAGCATTTTGCCGTGATTCGTTGGGTTGCGACCAAGCCGCAACCCAACCAATATGGCTGGCAAGTAAGCCGCGGCTTTACTTGACGCCGCGAGTCTGCAAGGGCTGGTCGAGGTTGATGATGATGAATTCGCTGTCATCCGGCCGGCCCGAACCGACGTGGCGGCCGATGCTGAACGGGTAGTTGTTGTCATTCAGCACGCCGATTTGGTTTGGGCCCAAGGTGACGACGCTTTCGATGGTGACGAACGGGAACGCGAAGTCTTTGCCCAGCCCGACATCCCCGGTCTGTCCCGGCAGCGAAATCTGACTGGGGTCGGATAGTTTCAACAAATCCACCGCCAGCCGTTTGTTCAGCGGCGCGCCGGCCGCGCCGGGGCTGACTTCATAGATCCGCTTGAAGCCGTCAAGCTTGCCTTGCGAGTTGTCGCGCTCGATCACCAGCCCGTGGTCGGCCGAATTCAAGATGAGCTCTCCGATGTGGTTTCCTTCCGCCTCCAACGGGTAGCGGTATTGGACGCCGGTGAATTGTTTGGCTTTCAGGTCGAACTCGTGGATCAGCAGGGTTTTCGTGTCGTCCCCGGTCAAAGGCACTTCCAGCAAAGGATAGAGCTTGTCGCCGGCGGGGTTGATCGCCATGCCTTCAAAACCGCCGCTGGTTTTGGCGCGGGTGGGGTTCGACAGTACGGTTTCGCGGTACGGCCAGTACAAGCCCGCCATCCACGGCGTGTTTTTGCCGTTTTCGCCTTGCATATTGGTGCCGTCGTCGGTGTCGGCCAGGCGGGCTGGGTCGGTGATGACGGGGAAGTCGCCAAACAGGTACACCGTGCGGATGGCCGGGTGGTATTTCTGCACATACAGCAACGTCCTAAAGTCGAAACTTTGGATGTCGGCCCGGTCTTGCAGGGCGTTGTCTTCAATGATGTCTGCCAAGGTTTCCGCGAAGGTCACGTAGTCTATCGTGCGATCCTTGTACACATTGCCTAGGCTGTCTTTGTCGCTGCGCGGGTTGACCTTGGTTTCGATATTGAACCGCACTTTCTGCGCGTTTCTCAAGCGCAAGGAAGCTTCGGGGTGGTTTTTGCCGTTCCCGCTCTGATAGTAATCCGCATAGAACTTGACGAAGTCGAAGAACTGCTGGGTCGTGAACATCACATAAGGGGTGGGCAGGCCCTTTTGCTGGGCGAAGGCCACGGCGACTGGCGACAGGGACAGGTCGTTCAATTGCGTGGGGCCGCGGAACAGCTTGTCGCAGACAAACTTGGATTGCAGATCGGCCACCGTGATATTTTTAATCAGCACCTGGTCTTTTTCCACGTACGGTGTTCCGTCCGCGTGGCGGCATTTGGCCGCCTCGATGTAAGGGTCGTGGCTGTGGACGGTCACGCCGTCTTGAGTCACGCCGGTGTCGGTCTCCAGCGTGGTCATCAAATTGTCCAGCGCGACCTCGAAAGCGGGCAGGGTGTTTTCCGGGCGCAGGTCGCGGCTGCCGCGATGGCCTTGCGCGTCGAACTTGGTGATGTCGATCAGCCCGTCGGTGCCGATGTAATCGCCGGGAACCCCGTCGCCGTTGGCGTCGAATTTGCGCACCGCGTCCAGCAGCAAGTCCGAGCGGTCGGAGATGATGCCGTTGACGCCTTTCGCCAGCAACTGGTTGATGCGCTGAGTGTCGTCCACTGTCCAGGTCACCACCGCGTAGCCGGCGGCTTGGATGGATTTGATGTCAAAAATATCGCTGGCGGCGACCTTCAGATCCGCCGGGGTGTTTTTGCCGCGCGCGTAATGGTCGTCCGCTGTTGAGCCTGGGAATTGGCTGTCCGCCGGGAATTTCAACTGCACATGGTAGGGCGAGAAGACCGGGGTCTTGTGGTTGCCGTAAAGCTGGGCGTGGGCGCGCACCGCGTTCATGACGCGCACCGCGCTGGCTTCTTCGTTGAGGGGGTTCTGCGGCGAGCGGACTTTCTTGCCCGCATAGGCGGGGTTGAAGTCCGGCAATTCAAACCCTTCCAGGATTTTGCCGGTGGCGTCGGTGTGCAGCACGAAGGGGCCGAACTCCTCGCCAAACCAAAATGTGCCGTCTTTGGCTTTTTGCACCGATTCCAGATCGAAATCGGCTCCGGTCAGTACGCGATCCTGGGTGAAATGGTTGGTGATCGCGAAGGGCACCTTATGGTCAGGGTCGCGCAGTTCGATGAACCCCCCGACATCGACCGTGCCGGCGCCGCCGCCGGCAGTCTTGAAATTGGGATGGATTTTGTAAGCGCGCAGATTGAAGTCGGCGGAGTTTTCCATCGTGCCGTAGCCGTTGTCCAGCATGACGCCAAAGTCGCCATTGCCCAGATCCAGGACGGCGGAGATGCCTTGCACCGGCTGCTTATTGATGAACGGGACGCGCTGGAAGTTGATGGGACTTTTGCCGATATACTGGCCGGAAGTGGGGCCTTCGGCGAAGGTGGCCGCAGGTAGCACAGCCCGGCCGGCCAGTTCGTTGGCGGACAGGCAAGCCGCCGGGCTCAGGCATGCCAGGATGGCCAGGGCGTATTTAGACGGTCTGTGTCGGCGGATTCCGCCCGTGTTCGCGTGTGTCATCTCTCGTGGCTCCTCGCAGGCTGTTGGGATTGGCCGTTCGCCCGCTTGCGTCGGGCGCGACGGATTTCCAAGTATTCGGCCTTAAATTTGCCGGCCTATGACCATTGGATGACGATTACGCTTTTTCTCGTTTCCACGCGCCACTGATCCGCAGCGCGGATCAACGGGGTTCCCAGGGAAATGGTTTCACGCAACGGCGCAATGACGTCACGTAGAGACACTCGCCGACGTTGCGGGCGTGGCGTCGTTGCGTGGGATGGCTCTTGCCGCCTTGCACCCCGGTTCAATCCGTCCCAAACCAAGCCAGCTTCTCATGCAGCCGCACGACTTCGCCGACGATGACCAGGGTGGGGGCTTTCACGTCGGCCTGGGCGACGATGGCCGCCAGGTTGGCCAGCGTGCCGGTCAGCACTTTTTGGTGGCGGGTGGTGCCTTGCTGGATCAGCGCGGCGGGCAGCGCGGGCGGGCAGCCGTGACTGATCAACCCGGCGCAAATCTGCTCCAAGCCTTGCAGGCCCATGTAGATGACCAGGGTCTGGTTGGCGACCGCCAGCTTGTCCCATTCCAGGTCGATGGAGCCGTCTTTGAGGTGGCCGGTGACGAAGGCGACGGATTGGGCGTAGTCGCGGTGGGTCAGCGGGATGCCGGCGTAGGCGGCGCAGCCGGACGCGGCGGTGATGCCGGGGACGACTTGGAAATGGATGCCCTCGGCCATCAAGGTTTCGATCTCCTCGCCGCCGCGCCCGAAGATGAACGGGTCGCCGCCTTTCAGCCGCACGACGCGCCGGCCGGCCTTGGCGAGGTCGGCCAGCAGCCGGTTGATTTGCTCTTG
>Ga0265316_10003183_pt1 | contig 16694 bp, 13 predicted proteins | sample 4522metaG_FD_202092 | JGI IMG/M metagenome (GOLD analysis project Ga0265316, IMG submission 202092) | Rhizosphere microbial communities from Carex aquatilis grown in University of Washington, Seatle, WA, United States - 4-5-22 metaG | ecosystem: Host-associated > Plants > Roots > Rhizosphere >...
CCGTCGCCTTCCGTCGCTTGCGGCGGGAGACGGGGCGTAGCGCAGTTGGTAGCGCGCCTGCTTTGGGTGCAGGATGTCGTCGGTTCAAATCCGGCCGCCCCGACCGAAACAACTTTGCGATTTGATGGCAGCAAGGAGCCGTCGAGCTACCCGATGGCGGAAGTCCGAAGTCGACGGCGCCGCCTGGCAAGGAAAGATGCCGCTTGCCCTCCTTTCGTTTTGGGAATATGCATGCACGCGGTGCCATGCCGAGGTGTTTCGAGCGGCGTGCGCTGATGTTGTTTCGCGCTACGAATCCTGGACTGAGAGACAACTGAAGCAGGCAGCGGGAGGTTGGGGCTGCCGGGGAAAGGCCAATCCTGGGAATCGATGTCAGCCGCTGACTCATGGTTTCTTGACGATCTCGGAATCCCCTCGCTCTGGCAACAGACACGGGGCGACGGGATACGCGTGGCCGTGCTCGACACCGGCGTTGCGCCGATCCCGGACACCTTCAAGTCGCTCACGGCCCTTGCCCCTGACGGATCGCCTGCGACCCCTGGCGACACCGAAGGCCACGGCACAGCCTGCGCCAGCCTGATCGCATCGATCAATGAAGACGCTCCCGGAATCGCACCGGACGTGGATCTGCTCGCGATTCGGGTTTGCGTCGCCAATAGCCCAATCGAGCTGGATGTCCGGCGGGCCTTCCAGACCGCCATCGACCGCAAGTGCAACGTCATTTCCTGCAGCTTCACCCTTGGGACGCCGGCAGACACGACCCTCAACTTGGTGCGCGCGGCGTGCTCCATGGGCATCGTGGTCGTTGCCGCCTCGGGTGATGATCCCAACATTGCCTCGGGCTTTCCGGAGCGCACGCCGAACGTCCTGGTGGTTGGCGCGTATGACTCCGGAAAACACCCCATCCCCCAGCGCACAGGACCCTTCACCGACGTCTTCGCTCCTGGAACGGACCTTCCTGTCCTCCTCCCAGATGGCCAGGTTGGCTCGTTCGGTGACACGTCCGGTGCCGCGGCCGTCACCGCCGGCGTCGTGGCGCTCATCCTGTCGGCCTGCCGTGCCCAGGGAACCGCGCGGGTGGGCGTTGCGCTCGAAGGACTGGCCCGGGCAACTGCTGTCCTTCTGCCGACCGGCGAAAGGCTACTCGATCCGGCCCGGCTCCTTCGCGCTGCCACTCACATCCCTTGAGGTCTTCATGAACCACGCCACGACCAGATTCCGCTTCACTCGACCACGATTGTCCACGCGCCTGACGCCCGCGCTGGCAAGCCTTCTCCTTCTAGCAACGGCGCAGTCGGTACACGCGCAGGCTGCGACCCCGCCGGCGATCACGTCCACCCTCGTTCGCATCCCGAAGGTACCCGTCGTTCACTCGGATGATGCCGAGAATCTGGACGCCGCGTGCAAGAAGCTCGTCCCCGTGAAGGATCTTTTGGGAAAGGCCGCGCCCGCCGCACTGGGGGCCGATGCGAAGGAGAATGCCCTGACCACTGCGGCCAACGCGGCCGTCCTCCTTCTACAGAGGGTCGAGCCTGCATGCGAGCATCTCTTCGACCCCGCTCCCTGGCCTCGACTCTCGCAATCCGACATTGATGCAGTAATTGAATTGCTCAAGCAGCCAAACCTGGCCTCGATTGTGAATGCCATTGGAAATGTTGACTCCAGGCTCGCCACGGATGATCTCTTCGCCCAGATCAAGCGCAATCTCTCCGCGAACAATTCGACCCAGGGCGGCCTGGGGATCCCCAATCCCTTGACCGGACTCGAAAGCACGCTGATCAATGGCCTGGCTGATTTTCTCGTCACGCGAGCGAAAGCGGAGGCCATTGCCTACTTGCGCGAGCAGATTACGGAGCGCTTTTGCAGCAAGGCGAGCAAGGAGAACCTGAGCCTGTACCTCCCGAACTTGTGCGAGACGCTTCAGCATCTCGACGAGTCGATGTCGATCGCTGCGACGGGCACCGTGCTCAATGCGGCAGCGCGCCGCGATCTCGAAGGGATGCCCGATGCCCTCCTGGTGCAGATCGGCGCGAAAGATCCCGCACACCTCTTCGTCTATGAGCCGAGCCGCTTGAGCTACGCTGCGTTCCGAGCGGCGCAGGCCGGTCGCAGCCCGATCGAGATCTTCCGATCCCTGCACGCCACCAAGCAATTCAAGTGCGAAGCTGGTGCCGCCAGCGATCAATGCCGCACGATCTTGTGGGCGTTCCGTATGGCGTCCGCCCTCTTGTACAGCGTGGACGCCTGTGGCCTCAGCGGCACAGCCGCACAGGGCAAGCTGTCCGGGATGCAGGCCGTGGCCGCCGTCCTCTTGGCGCAAAACAACCTCAAGCCGTTCAACGACCTTCCCCTCGGCGTGGGCGGCGTGCGCGCCCTCATGAGGATCGTCGCCGGAGTCGGGCTGACACTCAGCGACTGGAATCTCAACGTCAACCCGTTGTTCACGAAGAAGGCCTCCGCGGCTGGCGCGGCCTCCCCGACGTCTGCAAAAACGGCTGCTGACGTTCGACGTGACGTCGCATCGTCAATCAGCAAGATCGCGCTCGACTGTTCACAGTTGGCTCGCTCCGTGACCAGCGCAGTCGCCACGGCCGCCGACGCGGCGTCGCTGGACAAGGGCTATGATCGGGCCGAGGTAGCGATCGCAATTGGCACCGACCTTATCAACGAACAGTACGGAGCGCTTGTCACCGACACGAGTCGTCTTTTCGTTCAGCTAAGAACAGACGACCCGGAGCTGGAGGACTTGTTCCACGTCGCCGCCCGGATCGGGCCGCTTGTCGCGGAACTCGCCGGTGCCAAGAGCAGCAAAGATGTCGCGACCGTGCTTGAAGCCGCCGCCGCACCCGTGGGCAGCTACAAGGCCAAGTACCAGCGAGCCGGGATGAGCCTCAACTCGTTCGTCGGAGTAGCGGGCGGCGGCGAGGTCATGCAAGTCCCCGCAGTGGCCGGTACAGGCGCCACCAGCTCGACAAGCGCGTCGTTCGGTGGCTTCGTGCCAGTTGGTTTGCACGCGACGGCCCCCTTCTGCGCAGCCGCGAGCGGTGGGAACTGGTTCCACATCGGCGCCACGTTGTCGCTTATCGATCTCGGCGCGTTGTCGACGGTTCGCTTCAAGAACGACGTTTCAGGGTCCCGCGCGGTCAGCCAGACGACGAGCAGTGCCCCGAACGTCGGCGTCGGGCAAATCTTTGCGCCCGGTTTCTATCTCACCCTCGGACTTTTCAAGTCGCCGATCGTCGTCGGCGCCGGAGGATCGCTCGGTCCGAGCTTGCGCACGGTAAATTCGACAGACGCCAATGGGATTGAACGTACAGACAAGACCTCGGTGTTTCGGTTTGGCGGATTCCTCGCGCTGGACCTGACGCTCATGCCCTTTTGAGGGGCCGAAAGGACCACATGTCTAATCCACTCTTTCAGCTGCGACAGACCGATTTCGTCCTGTGGCGCCCGGCCGGCGCCAGCCCACCACCCAGCCTCATATTGGCGCGCGTGCAACCTGGCGCCCCGCTCGTGGTGCAGGAAAGCACACCACAGCCTCTCCTCCCGGTCGCAGGCTTCTCGGATCTTTGGAGCCTACCGGCAAAGAACTGCTTGTTTTCAGGCAGCGCCCTCCAGGACGGGGCGATCTACCACTACTGGTTTGAAGTCACAGCCAGCCAGCCCGGTCGGCCGGCGACGCGCATTCGGATCACCGATCCTTTCGCTACAGCAGTCGACTGGCGGCTGCTGGCTCCACGACCGCAGCCGCCCTTTACCGACGATGAGCGCTACCCGGCAGGTGTGGTGCGTTGGCTCGGGAACAAGCTTGTGACTGCCGATTTGGGGGACACCCCGTGTCCGACCCTGGCCGGGACACCTTATCGCCCGGACCTCCCTGCCAACAATCGCCTCGTCATCTACGAACTACCGGCGGCGTGGACCCGTGCGGCGCTGACCGGCGCGCGCGACCAGGCGGTCGGCACGTTCCGCGACACGACGGCTCTCATCGATGCCAATATTGAAGGCGCCAATTTCGCCGACCTCGATATTCTTGACGTCGGCAACGCCTATCTCATCGACCTAGGCATCAACGCCATCGAACTTCTGCCACCAGCCGACAGCATTTACCCGCGGCAATGGGGGTATGGCACGACCAATTACAATGCCCCTGACATGGAACTCGGATTCCCGGCCACCTACGCATTTCCCACCCCCAACCGTGACCTCGTCGAGTTCGTTCGAACTTGCCACGCCAAGGGCATTCGGTTTTTCGTCGATGTTGTCTTCGCCTTCGCCAAGTGCCACCCGTACCGGACAGCGGCCTGGGACGACTTCTTTATTGATGCGCTGGATTCCAAGAACGCCAATGATCCAGACACGAACAATTCGCGCGGCACTGGCACGCGCAATCCCTACGGCGCCTCCACCCTGCGCTATGCGCATTCGGTCGCCGGATACGATCCGCTCACCGGGAAACCGGGTACGGTCTACCCGGCACGCCAGATGCTGCTCGCCACACTAGACCGCTGGATGGAAGACTTCCAGGTCGACGGCCTCCGCTTCGACAGCGTCGAGAACGTCCAGAACTGGGATTTCATTAGAGACTACAAGGACCGCGCCCGCAGTCTTCACCGGCTCCGCTACTCCGATCCCGACGGCGCGAATGCCGACGCGCGTTTTCTAGCCGTCGGCGAAGAACTGACCGAGCCCAAGGATCTCCTAACCCAGAATCGACTGGACGGGCTGTGGCACGAGAGCTTCAAGCACTACCTGCGCTGCGCACTGGTGGGGAAGAACCACGAGAGCGAGACAACGTTCGAGGCAACTGTGCGCAAAGCCATCGACTGCCGCGCCTTCGGGTATACCGATCTCGCCAAGGCGGTAATCTACCTCGGCTCGCACGATGTCGAGGGTCCTCGCAACGAGCGGCTGGTCAACTATCTGTGGAACAGCGGCGTCGTCGACGCTGCCCGCCGCGCGAAACTCGGGTTCGCCTGTCTGTTCACGGCGGTCGGCATTCCGATGCTCCTCGCTGCCGACGAGTTCCTTGCTCAGCATCATCTCTTCGATGCCAACGGCCATGTGACTCAGGATGGTGGCAAGCAGGTCGACGCGGTCCCGTTTGGTTCGCTGGCCGATCCATGGCGAGCCGACGTCAAGAACTATGTCTCCCGTCTTGTCCATTTGCGGACGACACACAACGCTCTCGCTATCAGCGACACGAACTTCATCCACGTCGATTTCGACGACGGCAAACGCATTCTCGCTTGGCAGCGCGGCAACCCCTCGACCGGCGACCTGGTGGTCGTGGTGGCCAACTTCTCCGATTGGGGCACTCCCGATCCCCTGAACCCTGCTTCGCTCTACCACGTAGCGAATTGGCCCACGCTCCCCGCCGGACGCCGCTGGCGTGAAGTCACGCTGAGCCGCGAGGCACCCACCGCTGGCAACGAACCGCTCTTCCCTTGGGAGGCCAAAGTGTACGCGACATTCTGAGTTGGGACCGCCCACTGGCCTGCCAGGCTGGCGGCGTGTCAGCCTGTGCAGCATCTACCTGGTCGCGAGATGCAACGTCAGGTTGTTGTCGGGCGGGGGTAGGTCGGTCCAGATACTCTGCAACATGGTGGCGGCAAGTGCAGTATGAATATCGCCGGTCGAACGAAGGGTCTGGATGTTGGCCTGCGTGTCGGAAGACATGAACTCGTCGCCGACGTAATGGGCGAGCAAGCCCTCGGCCATCCAGGGCGAGATCTGTTGGGCCTGGTCGGCAGAGATAGAGTAGGGAGGAACCGTGATGAGGCTGGCGATGTATTGATCGAGGCCAGCCAACAACTTGTCGTGGGCGTAGGTCGGGAAGTCGGCGGCACCCTGGAGGTCGTAGTCAATTGAGGTGATGTGTTGAGTGGTGATAGTGAGTGTGTCACCCGCGACATCCACGATGCGATAGGGACAGGGATAGGTCACGGCTGACCCTGTCTCGATATCAAAGAGCGACCGACTCGCCCCAGTCGGCGTTCCCTGGGTGATATCGTTGGCGTGAAAGTGTCCTGTGAACACCGCGCCCATTCCGCCATCGGAGAACAGCTCGCCGATTGTGTCGCGGTCGTTCACAAGATACTCGGGGAAGACCAGAGCTTGGTCGGCAAAGTGTTCGATCACTCCGTGGTGCATCATCCCGATCACGCGGATCTGGCTTGCCTTGGCCTTGTCGAGCCACGCTTTGATCCAGGCCTGGGTGGTGGCGAGGAAGCGGCCCGCACTCTGCGAGTCGCCGGGTTTGGGTCCGTAGATGCAAGAGTCAAGTGCCAAGAGCCACAGCCCAGGCACCAATTCGGCCACATAGCTGAGTGAGTCGGCATCGTGCGAAATGGCGTCGCCAAAGCCGAAATCCTGGTAGATCGTCGCAAAATCGGCGGGTGCTATCGACGACACCGGCGTTGTGGTATCGCCGGAGTAGCTCGCAGCCCCTGCGTTCTGAATGTCGTGGTTGCCGGGCACGACAAAGATCCGGCGCCCCTGCGCCTTCATCTGCCCAAGGTAGCTGGCCGCGGAAGAGTGTGAGATCTGCTCGCCGTCCTTTGTCAGATCGCCAGGGATGAGCACGACGTCGGGATTCTCGGCGTTGACGGCAGAAACCAAGGCGCGCATGACGGCATCGCTTTCCGCGATGAGTTTGCGATCGTGGGCCACGTAATTGTCGAACGCCGCGCCGCTCGTTCCCAACGAAGGATCGTAGTAGTGCGGGTCAGAGAAGACCATCAGCTTGACGGTCGGAGTCGGAAACACAGACGGGCCGTGGCTACTATCGCAGGCGGGCGCGACCAGGCCGCAGAGACAGATGAGCCGGCACAGACGAATGTTCGACATCGGGACAAATCCAACACTTTGCGCCCCAATCGGCAAGCTGCAATCGCGCAACGGATGAGTTTCTCGGGGCCGGCGACCGGGTCAGGCGGGGACGGGCTGGCAGCTCCCGCGGGTCTGATAACACGAGCCCTTCACGCAGAAGCCGGAGCAGTCGCTATCGCTGGCACATGAATTCTGTTGGCAGGACCCGCCTGCAGTACAGGAGTAGTTGACAGGACAGGTGCCAGCCGCACAGGTGTTCTCGCAAGTGTGGAACGGGTTGCACACCTGCCCCGAGCCGCAATTGGCGTTGGTCCTGCAGCCGACCACGCAAAAACTCGCTCCATTGCAGTAGCAGGCCGAGCTGGGCGCAAGTTCGCAGATCATGGTACCGGTTGTGGAACCGCCATCGCCGACGCAGTCCGAGTCGATCGAGCAGTCACCAGGCCCCATTCGGCATATGCCGCAGCCCATGGACTCTCCCGGAGCGCGACACATGAGGTACATGCCAGTGGACAGTCCGCAATCGGCCTGCGAACTGCAAGGCGATCCCATCGTCGCCGGCGGTCTGTCGGCGGACGCGTCGGGTCCGCCCGTGCTGCTTGTGCCGCCGCTGCCGCCCGCCCCGCCCTTTCCGCCGGAACCTCCCGGGGCGGAAGACCCGCCCGAGCTGGTGACGCCGCCCGTTTCTGTGGTGCCGCCGGTTTGCGTGGCGCCTCCAGTTCCCGTGGTGCCGCCGCTCTGCCCGGCATCCGCTGGCGTCGGGCTCAGCACATCCGTCGTGCACAGGTGAGCCACGCAATGGACTGACACCGAGTCGAGCGGCTCGGCGGCTGGTCCCAGGAAGGGTGTGATCTTGCCGGTGTCCGTCTGAAAGCCGACGTACTTTGCACACCCGAGCCCGTTGCACGCCCCAGAAGGCAGGACAAAGCACTCTGAATATGCGCTTTCCTGGTCCGTCGCGATTCCGAGGGCCAAGTCTGGGCCACAGCATTTTGCCGCGATTTGCATGGTGCAATCCGAATCCTGCGCGCACTGTCGGGCCACGGCCGCCAAGCCGAGTCCGGCGTCGTCGCTGCACGCCACGCCCGCGCCCGCGGCGTCTGCCACTCCGCCGGTTCCTGCGGCCCCGCCTGCGCCTGTGGCAGCGTCAGTTGGTGAGCCGCCAGCGCCCCCGACAGAACCATCCGCCAGTCTTCCCCTGCCCTGCGACGTCTTGCCGCAAGCCCCAGCCCACCCCGCGAGCAGAAAGGCCGCGCCCAGGGCAAAGCCCCACGCGCCATACGGCCAAGAAATGGTATTGCGTCTGCTCATCTCATCTTGATGTGGCATTTGCAGACGATACAGCAACATGTGTGCCACGCACTATCGAGGCTCGTCGCATGGTCCAGCCGCCGATCGGAGCCGGACTCGCGTACCCTGTCGCGACAGAATCGCCGTCGTACCCTCAGAATTCTGATGGATCCGTCCAGCGTAGAACACGCTACTTGAACGACAGGGCCGTCACACAGAAGTCGAACGAGCCAGCCGTGAGACGTGAGCTGGCCTGGAACTGGAAGTTCGAGGTATTGGGCGGGCCCGTGAGCGCCACGCCAGTGGCCGGGGCCCAACACATCGTATTGAAACTGGTCCAAGGAATGGTCTGCGTAGCCGTGGTCATAATGGCACAATAGGTCGTTCCTACGGCGCCAACGTAGTGCTTCACTTGCAGGCGCATATCCGCGTTGGTGGGGAGGCTGGTGACCGTGACCGTCACACCTGTTCCCGCGAGCTGAACCGGCGTCTCGGTGGTGGCGGTGGTGAGTGTTGAGAGACTGAATCCAAAACCAGCGCCCCAAACCGTGTAGCCGCCGGCCGGATTCTGCGCGCCCACGGTGCCCGCCCCACAGAGACTGTTCGGCAACATGCAGACGGAAGAAGCTATCTTGTCAGCGAAGGTGAAATCGTAGCCACTATAGGCTCCAACCGTGCAAAGGCCGCCGGGACAAGAGAGGCCGCCCGTGCTCTTGGGCACAGGCGTGCAAGTGGCGGTCACTCCGCCGGTGGCTGTGGTCGTTCCGCCAGTCGCCCCTGCGCCGCCAGTGGCGCTGCTGCTTGCGCCGCCGGTTGCCCCGCCCGAGCTGCCGGCCTGCCCCGTTGTGCCACCCGTGCTGCCGCCCGAGCCGGCCACGGCTGTGCCGCCGGTGCTGGTTTGGCCGCCGCTCGCCTGCCCTGCCGTTCCGCCGGCGCCGCCCGATCCAGAGGCACCTGCGACGCTGCCACCTGTGCCGAGGTCCGACGGTGGGATGGCATCAGGAACGTAGGGAGCGTCAATCGCGGCGTCTGGGGTCACGGTCGCGTCCCGGGCTGCGTCCGGGGCGGCGCTTCCCCCGGCCCCACCCGTTGCGGTCGTGCCGCCCGTCGCTGTGCCGCCGGCAGCGGTGCCGCCTCGTGAACCGCCGCTGGCCAGCGTGGTTCCGCCGCTGCCCCCTGTTGCCGCGGTGGTGCCCCCCTGGTCGGCATCCTGCTGCAACACCAAGGGTTGGGTGAGGTTCACACAAGCCACCAGCGCCAGGGTCGCGGCAACTGCCAGCAGGGCCTGTGTCAACGAGCGAGTCACGTTTCTCCTACATTACAACAACGGTCTCGACGTGATGGGAATCTTCTATATTCCGTCATCTGCAAACTCAAGCATCCCAGGGCGAGACGACCATCGTCAAGTCCGAACCGCGTCACTGCAGCACATGCTGCTGGATGGATGTGAGCAGCGGGTTGCGTTGGCCGACGGGCGCCGTGGCGATGTAGCCCTCGTTGATTTCCCACATGATGACGCCGCCCAGACCCTGCGCCTTCAGATAGGCGCCTTTCTCCCCGATCGAGCGATCGTCGTCGTAGGAGATGTACCCGCAGCCCATGGGCCCCGTGGCCTTGGCGAAGGAAAGGTAAGGCACGCGGGCAAAGGCATCCCACTGGGCGGCGGAGGCCGAGTAGTACGAGGTCATGATGTTGGCGTAGGAGATGTCGCCGTCGCTGGCGGCCACGGTAGCGCCGTTCAGCGCCTGGTCAGGACCGGTCACCGGCGGGGTGTAGCACAGCCCGTAGAAGCCGATGCCGATGCCCAGCTTGGCCTTGGGGACCCCGGCGGCGACATAGGCCTTGACCGACGAATCGACCGACATGGGCGTCGCACTATCCTGCTGGTAGAGCGCGCTGGAGTGCCAGCTCTTCCAGCCCTGCCAGGCGCCGGCTGCGCCGTACGACATGATGTTGAGTTGGTCCGCGGCAGCGGCCATGGCCGCGTACCCAGAAAGGTCGCCCAGCGTGTTTATGTTGATGATCCCCACGGGGATGGTCAGCAGCAAGCCGGGCGCACGCTGGCGCACCTTCTGCATCACATCCACAAGCACTGGCTCGTCGGCTGTCTCCAGCGATTCCCAGTCGAAGTCTATCCCGTCGTACCCGTAGTCGGTGGCCAGCTTGACGATGCTGCCCACGAAGGCGTCGCGCACGCCACTGGCTGTCGCCGCCAGGAACTGGGTGCGCGAGTCAGCGCCGCCCAGAGACGCCACAGCCTTCACGCCATGAGCGTGCGCGGCGGTCACGATGGCGTGGCCCAGGGTCGCGCCCTGCGCGGCGCTGCCCTGGGACAAGCTCTCGTCGAAAGCGCCGGTAGCCGTGGGCGAGTAGAACGCGACCGCGATGTGGGTCATCCCTGCCCATTCGATGGCGCTGACCGGATACGACGTGCTGTCGTAGCCGGCGTAGTAGCCCATGGACCACAGTCCCGAACCCGCGCCGCTGTCCGTGGCACTGTCGCCAAGATCAGACGGAACGTCTGGACTGACCTTGGGGTCGTTGACCCGGTCGCGCGCGAAGGAGGTGTCGCGACCGGCATCGGGCGAGTCAACCGGGGCGTCCGTGCCTGCGTCGGCCGGCGAACCACCGCTCGCGACGGTCGTGCCACCGGGTGCGCCACCAGCGATGGTCGTGCCGGCCAGTGCACTGCCACCAGCGTTCACTGAGCCGCCTGCGGTGGTCGCGCCGCCCGTGGCGTTGCCGCCTGCGCTGATGGTGCCCGCTGCGCCGATCGTGCCGCCCGCGCTGGTGGCGCCCGCCCCACCGGCGGTACCACTTGCGCCCCCTGCCCCACCGGTCTTGCCACTTGACCCACCTCCGTTGTCACAGGCCGCGAGTCCGAAAACCACGATGGCCAGTGCCCAAACGATCTTGGCCTTGTTCATGTCGTCTCCAGTGGCTGGATGGGAATCAGGAGATTGTACACTACTGACAACCGCCCTTTCCGGGGGCACAATGGCGGGACTTCATGAGCGACGCGCAGGCCCACTACACCCAGGACGAGATCAACGAGATCATCAGGCGTGCCCTGAGCGAGCCAGCGGCCCGTGAGCGCGCGCTCAGCCACGCCGAACTGATCGAGATTGCGGCCGAAGCGGGTATCGAGCGCGAAGCCGTAGAGCGTGCCACCACGGAACTGGCGCAGGCGCGCACGCAGGATCAGGCGCGACAAGTTGCCGCGCACGAGCTGGCGGCCGAGCGGGCGGTGCAGCTCAAACGGTTCGCGTCCTCGGCGGTGAGCTACTCCGTCCTGAATGTGTTCCTGTATTTCATCGCCACGCGCTTTACCGGTGGCACGTGGTACGTCTGGCCCCTCTTGGGCAGCGGCGCCCTGCTGGCCTTGCAGCTGCGGCATGTGATCTTTCCCTACGACAAGGTCCTGCGACAACGGCGCCGCGAAGAGAAGCAGCGCGAGCGTGAGCGACGGCGAGCGGCGCGCGCGGCCTGGAAACACAAGTTCATCGAGGGCAGCGACGCGGTGACACAGGGAGCGAGGGAATTCGAAACGGCGGTGCAGTCCGGGGTCACCGCGTTGCTCAAGATCGCCGCGCACAAGCTGCAGGACCACGTCGAGCGCCACGAGCGACGGCGCGACCGCTGATACGAGAGCTACGGCCCAATCATCGGCGCGAGGTAGGGCTTGAGCGCGTCCATCTTCCACTGGAGCGGCGTCAGCCAGTCGTACTGCAAGATGCCTTCTGTGTCCCCGGAGTTTGGATTCCAGCACCAGAAGGTCCATGAGTAGGTCGAGCCGACGGTCTTGAGCAAGGTATCGAACCACTGCCCCGATTTCCCCGAGTCGGCCGTGCGGTCCTTGATGCCGAATTCGCCCAACAATAGATGTCCAATTCCCTGGGTCATGATGAAATCGAAATGCTGGGTCCACACTGCGGCCAAATTGGCCGGGAAAGTGGCGTCGCTGAACCAGGTTTGGTCATGCACCTCGGGGCCATACTCGTGGGTTGAATACACGAGCTTCTCGGGATGGGTCAGGTGAATGGGCGCCGTGCGGACCGCGCTCAGATTGCCACCCCACCAGTAAACGTCGGTGCCCACAATGCTCACGCCCTCGACGATGATGAGAGCGTCGGGGTTCACGGCTTGGATTGCGTTGCCACAGCGTTCGGCAGCGCTGTTCCAGTCGGTCGCTATCACGCCTGTGCCCCAGGTCGATGCACCGTGTGGCTCGTTGTCGAGGTCGAAGCCGACCACAGTGGGATTGCCCTTGTATTTGGTAGCCAGGGTAACCCAGTCGGCAATCCACTGTTGCTCGGATGTCTTCGCGCTCCACCACAGCTCTTCTTTGTCGTAGGCGTCGGGCTCGCGCGAGTGGTTGTCAAGAATGATCCTCAGGCCGACGTCCCCGGCGGCCACAATGACCGCGTCCATAATCTGCAACGGCGTCTTGCCCACCAGATCCCCATTCATCGGATTGGTGTGGTCGTAGGCATCTTCCCCGACGGTGGTGACCGAAACGGCCGCCGCACCCGGCCGCATGATGGCGTTCGACCAGGGCAGACGCACGGAGTTGAAGCCGAGGTCGTGTATCTGCTTGAGCATGCTGCGATAGTCGCGAGCCCAGATTCCGTGGGGCGCCTCATTCGAGGTTTCGAGCCCGAACCAATTCACGCCCGTGAGGCGCACGGACTTCCCCTGGGCGTCGAGCAAGCGATTACCTTGCACGTGAAGAAAGCTGGGCGCAGTCGGAGCATCGGGAGTACCGGTGCTCGCGTCGATCGCGGGCGCACCGGCTGCCGCATCCGCGCGGCCCGTGCCGCTGCCGCCCGCGGCGCTTCCGCCAGAGCCGCCCGTGTCGCTGCCGCCCGCACCGCCGGTGTCGCCTCCCCCAGCCCCGCCCGCGACAATGCCGCCTGTGTCCGGTTCGCCCGCGCCGCCCGAGGCTGCACTGGCGCTGCTTCCGCCCACCGCCGTGCTGCCGCCCAAGGCACCGCCCACTGCAGCGTCACTCCCACCGCGGATGGCGGCCGCGTCGGATGCAGGTCCAAGCGGGCCCGCACTGCTGCACGCCAGGCAACAGCCCAGGATGCCGATCGCCAAACTCAATGCGCGTGGCGCATTTCCTCTGCCGCTATAGCCCGCCAGCGTCGGCGTTTGACCGCCGGCCAGTCGACGTCTGTAAGTCGTCGCGCGGAGCACTACATCTCTTCCCGCGCAGCAGGTGCGGTGGACTAAGAGTTTACTCGCCTTCAGCGCCCAGGGCTAGAGGACCCTTGAGCGCGTTCTCGACCGCGGGCCCGATCAGCCCGGCCAGACTGGTGAAAGCGCGGCTGCGTGCATCAGATTCGGCACGCCCCACGCCGCGGCCCTCTTTCTGGAACCCGGCAATGACTGCGTCGGTGTCAGTGCGCTTGACCTCTACCTCAGCCGCTTCTTGCGCCGCCATTCCGGCCGCGATGGCAGATGGCACCAGGGCCCTTTCGGACACTTCCAATTTGATGATGACTGCGCCCGCAGCCCTATCAGCGGTCTGTACTTCCACGCCCAGCTTGGTCAGCCGCTCGACCACGCCGGCCGCCACCTGCTTGCTGCCGTCGCCCGTGGCGATCACGGTCACGCGCAATCTGGAACGAAGAGAGCGGGCCAGGTCTTTGAACTGACTGCGGGTGGGAGCCGCGCCCTTGTAGCTGCCACCGATGGCGCGCAGGACGATGAGTTGCGTCTCCACCTCGTCGATGCCCTCGCGCGCGGGCTGCACGTGCGGCAGGGCGTCCATGGGCGCCCGCTTCTTCATGGCCGTCTCGATGGCCTTCATCTCGCGCGAGGCCTTGTCAGCGCCGGTGTCCACGGCCGCGCTGATGCGCTGCTGTGCGACCGCCTTGTCCACAGCCGCCAGCGCGTACATGACGGCCTGCTGCGGATCAAAGCAACGCGCGACGATCTGCGCGTCGGGCAGCTTGATGGCGCTCTTGATGGTCGATTTGTCCTTGATGGAAAATTGCGAGCCGCCGCTGGAGCTGCCCGACGCCTCGACCGTGGTGGTCGACGAGATCGATGCCACGATCTGCTTGGACATGTCGGCCAGCGCGGAAGTCTTGGCCGGCTCCTCGCCGGCGGCCTGACTGGGCACGCCGCCGGCCACGCCCAGCCCGACCAGGAAGCGGGAGCGGGGGTATTCCGGACTCTGGCCGCTGCGGGTCCATTCGGGACACCCTGCGTCGGCCTTTACGGGCACGAGCAGCAGGGTGGAACCCAGCACAGCCACGGTCAGATAGTTCTTCGTGATCACGCTCTGCCTCCGCTTCCGGTCGGTGCCCGTGCCCTACTGCTGCTGCGCCGGCTGGGCCTCGGCCACGCCGTCTTTCATCTGCTGGCTGACCTTGTCCGCGTCCTTCTTCCAGGCCCGCACGCGCATTTCCAGATCCATCCACGCCGGTTGCGCCTTCAGGCTCTGCGCCATGTGCAGCTCGGCCAGGGCGACGTCGTAGTCGCCCACCATGGCCTTGCCCAAACCGTAGCTGTAGTGGGCGCGGCCTTTGACATCCGGCTTGAGCGATGGGTTGGCGTCGGCCTTGGCCACGGCGCGAGCAAAGAACTCCACCGCGGTGCCCGGATCGCCGCGCTTCAGGTACTCGTTGCCTTGCTTCAGTTCGGGCAAGGCGCCGTCCGCCTCCAGATCCACATGTTCCTGCACGGGGTGCGGCGCGATCATCTTGAGGAACTGGTCGGCCACCTCGTTGCGGCACTGATCCAGCATCCCGTCACTATCCACGGTCGCGGGATCGCCGTCGGTGGCCGTGGTCTCCTTCTTGTGTTCCGCGACCAGGCGTCGGCTGACCAGCACCTTGCTGGTGTTGGTGTCGAAGACGCGCACGTTGGTCACGAAGCGCGCCTTGACCAAGCGGGTGTAGCGGGTGCATGGGTAGCGAAACAGCTTGCCGCTGTCGTACCGGGTACAAGTGTCCGAACGGCTGGTCACATTGTCATTGGCCTTGGATTCGTTGACCTTGCCGGCGATGAGCGCCGCCGCGGGCAACAACCTGCCAATCTCCACGCCCTGATTCTGTTCAAAGGCTGCATCGAGCGCGCCCCTGTGCTCGGCCGCGATCTTGTCCATCTCGGCGCGCTCAACCAGCTCGTAGCGTTTGGAATCGAGTATGCGTTGGCTGACCAGGGTGGAGAAAGTCTCGCCGTCAGGACCGTCGATGTTGGTGATGGCCACGCGCTTGATCCCGGCCAAGTTGACCTCGGCCGGCGCCAAACGGGTGACCGTGATGCTGCCGGCGCAGCCAACAGCAAAAATCGAGGTGAGCGAGAGAGTCGCGAGCACAGATTGACGATAGACTGTTGTCTTCATGATCCGTTCCCTGGTTGAAGTCGTGCGTATAGCCGCAGGCTACTGAGCCGTAGCGTCGTCCAGCTCGGAAAAGGCCTTGTCAGCCCTCTTCACGATGGCAGCGCGAATATGGTCGTCGAGCTGCTTCATGTTGTTCATCGAGTCCTTGAAGGCATCGGTGTCGAGCACGACCAGGGCCCAGAAGGTGCCGGCGTTGGAGATCCAGGTGTCCTCCAGACGCGTGCCCGAGAGTGAGGTGTCGGTGATCTGCTTGGACACGTCTTCGATGTGCTGCTCGCTGGCGGTCTGGTTCGCGGGGCCGCCCTGGGTGGCTGCCTGGTAGTCCTTGAGCATCGCCTTGACGCGCGTCTGCAGGCTGCGCGCCAGCTCGGTGCGGGCGCGACCCTCGGCGGCCGAGCGGGCCAACGCCACGTTGGTCATGCCGGACACGCTGCCGGTGCCACAGATGGCCTTCTTGTTCTGCAAACCCATCTGACAGCTACCCTGCGCCCACTTGGGAGCGCCGACCATTTCGGCCTGGAGTGCATTCTGTGGCTTGGGAGGCGAGCTGCCGCATCCAATCACCACCCCTAGTAGGGCCAGAGACAGGGTTCCACGGGACAGAAGACCAAAGAAATTCTGCTGTGACATAGGTATCGGCTCCTTTCTTAGTGAGGGCGCCCGTACCTGCTCCGCCCCATCCCTGCGGCTGGACCATTGGCGTGACAAGCCGGACGTGTGCAGTGTCCCAGAATAGGCAGGGCAGCGTCAAGAATGTATTGGCTCAGCAAATGCCGCGCTGAACCGCGGCGTCAGCGGCAGGCCGTGCCCGACGCCGGGTCGGAATTCAAGGGGCCCCGCCGGCCCCGCGATGCCCGCTCTGCTTCAGAATTCCAACCGTCCGCTCGTCGAGCCCCATCTGTACCTGCAGCAGGCTGGCGTAGAGGCCGCGCCGGTCGATCAGCTGGTCGTGCGTGCCGGATTCCGCGATCTTTCCTTTATCGAAGACCAGGATTCGGTCCGCCTTGAAGATGGTGCTCAGTCGGTGCGCGATCACGATGGTGGTCTGGCCGCCGAGCAGGCCGTCGATTCCCTTCTGCACCTCGCGCTCGGATTCGGCGTCGAGGGCCGAGGTGGCCTCGTCGAGCACCAGAATGGCGGGCCGGCGGAAGATGGTGCGCGCGATGGCGATGCGCTGCTTCTGACCGCCTGACAGCGTGGCCCCGCGCTCGCCCAC
>Ga0265316_10003184_pt1 | contig 16692 bp, 19 predicted proteins | sample 4522metaG_FD_202092 | JGI IMG/M metagenome (GOLD analysis project Ga0265316, IMG submission 202092) | Rhizosphere microbial communities from Carex aquatilis grown in University of Washington, Seatle, WA, United States - 4-5-22 metaG | ecosystem: Host-associated > Plants > Roots > Rhizosphere >...
AAATGATTTTACTGATAATTTTAATAAATTATTAAATAACAAAAATATAATTTTATTATTAAATACAAATTATTTCGATATTAGAAATCAAATTGATCCAAAAATAAAATTAATATATTCTGGACCAATAGATAAATTCTTTGATTATTGTTATGGAAAATTAGAATGGCGTAGTTTATATTTTAAACAAGAAATTATTTCAGTTGATGATTATCAAGGAACTTCAGTAATGAATTATGCAGATGTTGAAATTCCATTTACAAGAATACATGAACCTAAACATCTACATATAGAAAGAGAAAAAATATTTAATAGTCATTCTACACTTATCATAAAAGAATATGCAACAACAAATAATGATCCATATTATCCTATTGAGAATTCTATAAACAAAAACATTTTTCAAAAATATAAAGATAAAGCAGCACAAACAAATAATTTAATTATAGGAGGTCGCTTAGGTGATTATAAATATTATGATATGCATAATGTAATCGAAAAAGCATTAGAAATGTATGATAAAATAAAAGAATATGGTACAAGGACAATTAAATAGAGGCTCTAAATTAGGCGAAATAATTTATAATTTAGCCAAACAAATTGATGTTAAAACAATACTCGACATTGGGTGCTTTAATGGTATGGGGAGTACAAAATGTATTTTAGATGGTGTATTATCTAAAAAAGAAAAAACATTTGTATATTCTTTAGAATGCAATAAATTAAGATTAGAAGAAGCCAAGATAAATCTTGGTTTTTTGCCCCCCAATTTTAAATTAATTCATGGAACTATTATAGATGCAAGTGAATTAGAACCAATGATGGAAACATTAAAAAATGATACATTAAAAGGATGGTTAAAAGAAGATTTAAATTGGTTAAAAATAACCCCAAATGTATTTGATCAATTACCCGAAAAAATAGATTTATGTATAATAGATGGGGGTGAATTTTCAGGGAATCTCGAATTTAATAAATTATGGAAAAGATGTAAATATATTATACTTGACGATATAAATGCTTTAAAACACATCGAAACTAAAAAATTCATTTTATCAAAACCAAATGTATTTAAAGTCATAGAAGATAATGTAAGAGATAGAAATGGATATTTATTATGCCAAGTAAATTAAATGAAATTTTTAAACCCAAAACTATAAAGGATTTTGAACATATTACAGATAAAAAAGATTTATGGGTTTTATTGATACGTTCTGTTGAATTTAATTTTATAGATGGTGTAATATTATCTATAAAAAGGGGAGTAGATATTAATTATTTAGGAGGATATGCTTTGAAATATGCTGTTATGAAAAATAATATTCCAATAATAAAATTATTAATGGATAAGGGCGCTGATTATATTTTAGGCACACTGGATCAATATATAAAGTTTTATGATGATACAGAAGTAAAAAAATTATTTAATGAACAATGTTCAAAATAAAAGGAAAAACTAAAGGAAATTTTAGAATTAATTTATCTAAAAAAACCATAACTATTCCATCTGGAATAGAAGAAATGATTAAAAAAGATAAAGATCTTTGGTATGGGTTTCAAGCTAATATAGCCATGCAATTTCAAGACCATTATCATCATTATAAAAGATTAACCAATAAAAAATATTTAAATAGAGAAGACATACACAAAATATCCAATGATGCAGCAAATGCTTTTTTAAATGTGTGGTTACATGATTATGATCCTTTTCATCAATAAATATTTCAATAAAAAATTGATTTAAATTCATCATCGCTTATATTTAATAAATTTTTTAAATATATCTCCGGAGATTTTATATTAGAATTATCCCTACAATATGCTATCAATTTTTCATCTTGTACATAAGTTCCAATTTAATGATTCTTTATGATCCTCTGTTTTTGTAAAATTATAAATAAATCTTATATTATATTTTTTATATTGATTATAATAAATTTCTCCGCCACTATATGAAATATCCCAATTAGTAGATCCGAGTGCAGCAGATGCTTTAAAATCCAATGGTTCTATTACTAGAATCATATAAAATATTTGCATTATTATTTTTTATGTTTTTTGTTATATTATCATGATTTAGTGGTGTTAAAAAATCATGTGTTAGATCTCCTTTATGTGGATTTAAATATTCAAATAAGGATTCACTTACTAATTTTGCTTTCATAATTTTAAATTTTTATTTATATATTCACAAAAAAAACATTTTTACAAATATAAAAACTTTTTATAATTATTACCATAAAATATCATATATGTTAAATTTTATAAACGGAAATAAATTTTTAGATATTGCAGATTTTGCAATAGATTTTGACCATAATGATCTTAATACAAATATTTATAAACAAAATTCCATTATATTTTGTAAAACTGATTTTTTAAATAACCTCTTTGAATTTATAAAATTTTCAAGAAGACGGTACATTCTTATTTCTCATATGAGTGACTACCCTATTAATGAAACAAGATTTAAAGCTGCTCCACAATCAATAGTAAAATGGTATGCCCAAAATGCTATTTATGACAATGAAAAATTAATACCAATTCCATTAGGGTTAGAAAACCATAAGGGAAAATCGAAAGGAAAATTTACAGATCATGAATGGTTTGTTTATAATATTAAAGAATTACAAAATATACCAAAATGTTATTCATTTTATTGTAATTGGAACCAAAATACAAATCAAGAAGTAAGGATTCCTATATTAGAACAATTAAGAAAAAATAATCTCAGATTAGTAATAGAAAGTGGGTTATCTTTTGAAAAGTATTGTGAAAATATGGCCAAATATAAATTTGTTATTTGCCCCCCTGGCAATGGAATTGATACACACAGATTATGGGAATCACTGTACTTGGGATGTTGTCCAATCACTTTAAATAATAGAATTTATGAGAACTATGATTTACCAATATTACAAATAAAAAACTGGTCAGATTTAACTTGGGAGATAGTAGACGAACATTTAATAAAATGGAATAATAGAACAAATTTTAATCAATTAAAAATGTCTTGGTGGGAAAATTTAATAAAAGAAGATTATGAAAAAATCAATATCTGATTTATTATCTAAAACTATTTCACCATTAGAAAAATATTCTTTACTAATTCAACCATGGTATGATGGATGGCTTTTACATTTATACACAAAAGATGGAAGTAAACATTTAACAACAGTTGGAGGTTCCACATTAGAAGGAGCAGTTAATAAAGGATTAAAATATGATGAAATGTGTAATAGCAATTCTAATAAAAGAATTAAATTAAATAATAATTAAATGTTAACATCTATATATCTTTATCTACATCAAGGCCTTGGAGACACTATTGCTTGTAATGGGATTATAAGGACATATGCAGAAAAATATAATAAAGTTTTTGTATTTTGTAAGCCTAGAAATACAAAAAATGTTATGTATATGTTTAGGGATAATCCAAGGATTTATGCAATGCCAATAGAAGAAGACCAAATAATACAATTCATGAATATTTGTCCCAATAACGAATATTTAATTGTTGGGCATAAAGAATTACATGAAAAACTTAGAAATGACCCTAATGCAAGATTTGATCAAATTTTTTATGAAATGGCCAAAGTTCCGTTTGAAGATAAATGGAACAAATTTTATTTTGAAAGAAATTTAGAGGAAGAAAAAGATGTTTATTATAATAAATTAGGTTTAAAAGATAATATTGAATTTATATTTGTACATGATGATGCAGAACGCCCTATGTTACAAAGTAAATTACCAAAAGGAATAAAAATTATAAAACCAGATAGAAAAGATATTTCAGTATTTGATTTTCTTTATACTATAGAAAGGTCACAGCAAGTACACTGTATAGATAGTTCTTTTCTTAATTTAATAGATTGTATGCAATTAAGAAATGATAATTTATACTTCCATAAATATGTTAAAATAGGATTAGTTGGAGAAGGGGGGACCCCTACAACAAAATTAAACTGGATAATATTATGAATATTTTAGTGCCAATATCATTAGGAGAATTGTATGATAAGATTTCAATTCTTGAAATAAAACTAGAAAACATTAATGATCCTATAAAAAGGGAAAATGTTTGGAAAGAGTTTAAAGAATTAGATAATATAGAAAAAATAAAAATTGATGGTTCTTTATTTAATTCATTAAAAAATATTAATAAAATTCTTTGGGATATTGAAAATAAAATAAGAGAAAAAGAAAAACTTCAAGAATTTGATAATGAATTTATAGAATTAGCTAGAAATGTTTATATTACAAATGATCAAAGAAGTTATATAAAGAAAAAAATAAATTTACAATATAATTCTAATTTAATAGAAGAAAAATCTTATTAACATCTATATGAGAATAGCTTTATGTTTTTCGGGACAACCAAGATCAATAAAAATAACTTATGATTCATTTTTAAAAAATTTAATTAATATAAATGAAAATGTAGATATATTTATTCATACTTATTATACTCCTGAAAATGTAAATAAAGAATTTCTAATAAGTTTTTATAATGGTATAAATAGAAGTAAAAAATTAAATTGTTATACAATACCAACTATATTGGAACCTAATACAATAGAATATTTAGAAGAAAAATATAAACCTAAAATATTAATTCATGAACGAGATGATATTTTGTTTAAACAAGAAAATTATATAGAAGATGAATATTTTACAAATTATTGGATGACTATTCCATTTAATTTCCAAAAAATGATTTATTCAATTTTCATGTCAAATAAAATTAAAATGAAATATGAAAATGAAAATAATTTTAAATATGATGCTGTTATAAGAACAAGATTTGATTCTATTATAGTAAAACCAATACATATAAGCAATTTAAATTTAGATTTTTTAAATGTTTCTCAATATACATATAATCAAATTAGTGACATATTTTGTATAAGTAATTCATTAAATATGAATAAATACAGCGATGTATGGAATACATTTAAGAAAATTTATGATGATGGAACTACTATGCATGCAGAAGAAATTTTTAGAAAACATATGTCCAATAATAATTTAGATATAATTGATAGTTTAAAAGAACATATTTCATTATTAAGATGAAAAATGGTAGATAAGAAAAAATATGGTAGATCTGGATGTAATCTTTTTATTTTAACTAATTATAGTATTAGGAAAGTATCACGAGATAAATTATATAATATAAGACTGTTTAAGCAATACCTAAAACAAAAAAATTTTAATTCCAATTATTTTATTACACCAATTATTTATTCATTTAATTTTGAAGATTTATATTCTTTTGATATGGAATATATTATGGGTAAAACATTTGATGAATTTTGTGAAGAAATGTCTATAAATAAAATTCATTATTTCATTGATGTTGTTATTACCTATCTAAAAAATAATATATTAAATTCTAAAACAACTTCTATTAATAAAAGTAAAATATACGATAAGATTTATCAAATGATAAAAACACAAGATTTGTCATATAATTTATTTAAATATTATGATTTTTTAATAAACAATATTCCTGAAAAAATATTAATAGGGCCAAATCATGGTGATTTTACATTTTCTAATATGATATTTACAGATAATTTTTATTTAATAGATTTTCTTGATAATATTATAAATACTTCACTAAACGATTTAGTAAAAATAAAACAAGATACAGAACATGAAATATTTTTTTGTAACTTAAATGATAATCATACAAAAAAATCATATTTAGTAGCTAAAAAAATAGATTCTTTAATATCAAAAGAATTTGAATTTATTTTACAGTCTAGCGAATATAAATGGCTTTCCATGTTTAATTTATTAAGAATTTTACCATATTTAAAAGAAAAAAAAGAAATTTTTAATTTACTTAATATAATTAAAAAAAATGAATATATTATTGCCGATTGCAGGTAAATCACTAAGGTTTCCAAATATGAGACCTAAATGGTTATTAACAAATCCAAATGGAAATTTAATGTTAGTTGATTCAATATCTGATTTTGAGACAGATAATATTGAAAATATATTTGTAATATATGTTAGAGAGCATGAAATTAAATATAAATTTAAAAGAGGAATAATAGAAAATTTTGAAAAGTATAATCTGCATAATAAAATTAATTTTATTGAATTAAATGATTTTACTAAAGACCAAGTTGAAACTATTGAATATGGTTTAAAAAATATTAATAAAAATATTCCAATATTAATTAAAGATTGTGATAATAAATTTTATTTTGATATTTCTAAATTAAACAAAAATTATATTTGTTATAGTTTATTAAATGACAATATATCAGCTATTGGGAAAAGTTATATAACTTTAGATGAATTTAACATAATAACAAATATAGTTGAAAAAAAAATAATAAGTAATACATTTTGTTGTGGTGGTTATTTTTTTAAAAATAGTAATGATTTTTTAAACTTTACATTTGATGCAGATAATAGATATATAAGTGATATAATTTTTAATATGATGTTAAATAATAATCATTTTGAGGGCATAAAAGTAAATGATTATGTAGATTGGGGTGATATTAAATGTTGGAATGAATTTAGAAATAAATATCATACTATATTCATTGATTTAGATGGTGTTTTATTTAAAAACTCGTCTGTATATTTGCCTCCATATATAGGAGAATCCGAACCAATGGTTAATAACATAAATTTTATTAATAAATTAAATAAAAATAAAATACAAATTATATTAACTACTTCAAGACCAGAAAAATATAGAAAAAAAACAGAACAACAGTTATCCAACAATTTAATTAAATATGATTATTTGTTGATGGGTCTTCAACATAGTACTAGATTAATAGTAAATGATTTCTCTAATTCAAATCCTTATAAAACATGTGAAAGTATAAATATAAAAAGAAATGATGATTCATTAGAAGAATATTTAAATAATTTATTATGAAATTATTAAAAAATATACCAATAGAAAAATATAACAACGTTCAATACATTCTTAATTATTTAAAGGAAACCCCTACAATTGATAATGAATATGATGAACCAATAGAATATTTTCACTGCTTTTGGAAAGGGGCCCTTTCTAACCTTCATTTAATGTGCTTAGATTCGTTAATTAAAACTCACCCAACTGCCCAAATAATATTATGGACAACTGATTTGTTCCAATTAAATGGATCCATGCCTTCTTTAAAAATAAAAAAATTATTAAAAGACCATTTAGAAATTAATGAAGTTGACAAAAACCTTTTTAATAATGCAGACGCTGAATTCATTTATGCTAATTTTATGCTATTGGCAAATCAAAATAATCAAGCATCTTTAGCATATTGTTCTGATATTATTAGATTTATTATCCTTCAAGTTTATGGTGGCCTTTGGTTCGATATGGATATATTATTTCTAAGGGATTTTAATAATATTAAATTAAAAAGATATACATCCCAATGGGGAACAGATAATTGTGGAAATGCAGCTATAATGAGATTAGAAAAAAATCATAACCTTATAAAAAATATCTATAGTAAATATGAACGACCATTCTATCCAACTACAACATTTAAACTAGAAAATGATCTCGATATTGTTATCATTCCATCTACTTTTTTTGATATCCTATGGAGGCCTCAAGAACAAATTCCCAATAACTTACAATTCAAATATTTTGATGATTTTTTTAAAATTAAAGAACTAAACTTGCCAAAAGAAATTTTTGCCTACCACTGGCACAACAGATGGAATAACCCAACACCATTATTTTTTAAATAAAAACCCCTAAGAACATATCCTTAGGGGAGCTATTGTTCTTAACCGAATGATTTTATAGAAGCATCACTCCATCTAATCCATCCTAATGATACTTTCATATACAATGTAGAAACATCATAGAAGAAATCTCCAACATTCCCAGAAGCATCTTTTAAACCCCCGAGGCCACCTTGATAGATATGTGTAGTATTAGATATAGAAGCATCTACATAAGTTTTAGCCGCTTTTAAAACTATTGATGCATCTTGAACTTGTGCCCATTTATTTAAATTGCCAGCAGAAGTATCAAGTAAATTATTCCACGTAGATAAATTTCCTAATGACGCCTCATCTAAATAAACACATGAATCTATAGAATTAAAATTAACGTTTACTTGATCAATTACTGATTGAATTGCACCATACGTTTCAAATCCTTTATTAATGTCAAAACTAAGCTCAATATTATTCATTTTACAAAAATTATTTTACATTTTATTTATATATCTATTTTTAAAAATGCAAAACACATATTTTTATTTATAAAAAACAAAAAGACGAATTAAAAATCCGTCTTTCTTTTAATTTTTAATTTATTTTTTATCTATTCATGATGAAATTTTTCACACCAGCATTTGGTATTGCCAAACAATTTCCAATGCTCATTTGTTCCATTATCCACTTATGTCTCATAGGCTCTCTTTGTTTAGCAATCCCCTCTTTAATCCAAAAATTCATAAACCCTCCTCGAGAGTACCCGTTAAATATAAAACCTAATTTGTCTAAACTTCCGCCTAAATTATGGTCATAATCAGAATAAAATTTTATTTGATTAACTTGCACAATATTCTTTCCTATCTCTATAGTCTTATAATTATTTAAAAAATGCCCTAATAACTTTGATGACCCTCCTACAACATGACAAAATTTTCTTGTCCCAACTCTAATAATCTCAATGATATTTTCTTTCTTAGCAAAAAAATTCTTTCCAAATGTATATAACATCAATAACGTACCAACTGGCAAACCATTCTTCTCTTTCTTAGAATAAAGTCCTAAATTTAAACTTGCCCCTCTTTTGCCATAAAAACAATTTTCCTCTTCAAATTCTCGTGCTTCTTTAGTCTCCATAACTCTAACTTCACAATCTCTTGCATACCATGCATAAGGTGTCTTATCAGCAGCATGCAATATATATGATTTCAATACTTCCTTTTGCTTTAAATTGTTCCACTCAAAATCTTTTATCCATAATTTAAAAGAATTATTATCGTGTTCAGCTGCATAACTTAACTTATAAAAATAATCTTTATTTACCCCCTCAATACCATATTTTGGATATGCTATAGGAAAATATATTGATGGAACATATTCTATTTCATATGACCTTCTACCATCAGGATGTTCATACCATAAACAAAAATTATTATACTCAGTACTATATTCAATCTTATTGTCTTCAAGAAATTTCTTAATTTCATTCAAATTTACAATATCACTACTTCTAAATAAAGAATCCATATATTTACATTTTTAATTATATTATTTGTACTCAAATTAGTTTTTAAAATTAAACAAAATAATTTATATTTTTTTTGAAAGAAAACCCACAAATCTTCAGTTTGTGTGGATGAATTTCAATAATTAGTAAAATATGACTTTAAAAGTTTAATATATATATTATAGAAAATATACAATTCTTATAAAATGTTAAAAACATATAAATATAGAATATATCCAACTGAACTTCAAAAAGAATTACTTGTAAATATTTTTGGTCAAGTTCGTTTTGTCTATAATTTAGGATTAGAAACTAAAATAACAGCTTACACAGGAAATAAAATTAATTTAACTTGTATTGATTTAGCAAATCAATTGGTAGAATTAAAGAAAGAATACAATTGGTTGAATGATAGTCCATCACAAGCATTTCAAATGGTTTTAAGAAATTTAGATAATGCTTATACAAATTTTTTTAGAGGAAAGGGGTTTCCAAAATTCAAAAACAGATATGGAAAGCAGACATTTCAGTTACCACAAGGGATTAAAATGAGTGTGAACAATAAACAAATTTTCATACCAAAATTAAAATGGACTGATATTGATTTACATAGAGTGTTCAAAGGTGAAATAAAAACTGTAACGGTTTCAAGGTCAATTACAAATAAATATTATATAAGTATATTAGTTGAAACAAATATAGAAAAACCAATTAAAAGACAAATAAATGAAAATACATCAGTTGGTGTAGATTTAGGGATAAAAGATTTTGCAATTACATCAGACGGAAAGAAATTCAAGAATCAAGATTTTTTTAAGTCAGCACAAAAACAATTACGCATAGAACAGAGATCACTTTCAAGGAAGAAAAAAGACAGCAATCATTATGAAAATCAAAAAATGGTTTTGTCCTTGCTTCACGAACACATTAAAAATCAAAGAGTTGATTATTTACATAAAATCAGCAAATATCTTGTAGATAATTATGACACAATCTGCATTGAAGACCTTAACGTGAAAGGAATGTCAACCGATTGCAAACCAAAACAAGACGCAAATGGTAAATACTTACACAACGGTCAGTCAGCTAAAAGTGGGTTAAACAAAGCAATTTTAGACATGGGTTGGGGTGATTTCAAATCAATGTTGGATTATAAATGCGACTGGTATGGTAAAAACCTTTCAGTAATTGGAAGATTTGACCCTAGTTCTAAAACTTGTAGTGTTTGTGGTTTAATAAACAAAGATTTAACATTGAAAGACAGAGAGTGGATTTGTGTGAAATGTGGTTCAATCCATGACAGGGATGTAAATGCAGCAAAAAATATAAAAAACTTTGGGTTGAGGAACCAACCCAGCGTTACTCAAAGTAAATCAATGGATTATGCTTGTAACGTAGAAACATCTAAGTCTTTAGCTTAGAGGTAGTTCATTAAATAACATAGATAAAATAATTTCCCTTTTTAAATTCCAATCATCTTCCCATATATTAAATAATTTATAAATGGAAGAGATTGTATTATAAAAGAAATATCACATATAGAAAATAAAGAATTTTTAAATAAAAATCATCTTCAAGGATCAGTAGCTGCTTTAGTAAAATTGGGTTTGTTTTATAATGATGAATTAGTTTCTTTAATGACATTTGGAAAGAGAAGAAAATATTTAGGAAAAAAATCTATTAATAATAATGAATATGAAATGCTTAGATTTTGTTCTAAATTAAATAATATAATTATTGGTGGTGCTTTTAAACTATTTTCTCATTTTATAAAAACGTATAATCCGATTAAAATTATATCTTATGCTAATTGTGATACAAGTGATGGTTTACTATACAATATATTAGGTTTTAAAGAAATAAAACATACGGGATTAAATTTCTGGTGGGTAAAAAAAGATAAACGTTATAATCGCAGTAATTTCATGAAACATAAATTAATTAAAGAAGGATTTGATTCTAATAAAACCGAGAATATAATAATGAGAGAAAGAGGATATTTTAAAATAACTGGAACAGGAAATTTGCTATTTGAATGGAGTAAATAAAAAAGGAAAATTAATCAATACTCTTTTAAATATTTTAAATTCCCACAATCCCATATTCGTTGATAACCTAATTCATTCATTATTTGTAATTCTGTTTTATTTTTATCATACCCCATTTTTACTAATTTGTGTTTCTGATATTTTTGTTTATTTTCTCTTTTTTCTCCAACAACATAAAAATACTCAGGTTCAGTTTGATTTATAAATGTAAATCCATTTTTTTCATAAATATTATTTCTAAAATTGGCCCAATCTAAATCAATATATGCAATTAATTTTTTAGGTGTATAATTAGTTTCAAAATATTTTAATAATTTATTAAATAAACCATTTATTTCATAATTACTTATAGAAGCAAATCTAAATATTTCCCATTCATTTTCTTTTAACCCATTACGTCTTCCTAATGACAATACTGAAATTATTTCATTATTATAATAAAGACCAATATAAATAATAGAATTTAAAAATCCTCTTATATGATTTTTATTTAAAAACATTTTTGCTTCTTTATTATTAACTTCTTTAATATAACATTCTATTGCACCAATTTTCTTTATGTTTATGTCTAATATATGTTTAATTTTATTTTCTATTAATTCTTTATTCATAATATAATCATCTTCCCATATATTTATAATATTGATATTATTTTTTATTCCATTTATTTTTTTATCTATATGATAATATTTATCTTTAAATTTATCGCTATGCCAATAAATACCATTAAATTCTATAGCTATTTTTTTATCTGGAATATAAATATCCATTTCTTTTTTGGAATCAGGTATTTTATAATCATTTAATACTTCAAATCCTAATTCTTTTATCCAATTAGAAATTTTAAGTTGTACGTAACTAGGAATTCTATATGGAGTGCAATGCAAACATAAATCAACATCAAATTTATCTCGTTGTAACATAAATCCATAATTTATTATAGATTCTTTACCACATTTTGGACATTTTATTTTAACTAAATTTTTATTTGGAAAATCTATTATAATATCATTAAACTTTTCTAGTAATATATTTTTTCGTTTTTTAAAATTAGTTTCTACCATCTTATTTCTAAATTCTGGCATTTGAGACATAAATTCTACTCCATATATATTCATAAAATTCTCTTTCCGTTTTTCAATAAATTCTTTATTTTTCATAGGATGATCTACACCCCAATTTTTTAAATATGTTTTTTTCTTTTTATCTTTAATAATATCAGAACTAAATAACCAATCTACACCATAATTTTTTTGAAATGTTTCAATTGTTTTAGTCTTTCTCTGTTCTTTATCTGATTTTTCATACTTATCTGAAATCTTTTGTTTAGCTGACTCACTCTTTGAACCATTATCAACATCATATCTATCTATACATGTTTGCTTGTTTTTTTCCATATTATTATAAGTTGAAGAACCATATCTTTCTTTCTTTGTTTTTGCAGTTTTTTTCTTTACACTTTCTAATTGCGCAGGATTATCAACACCATATTTTAATTTAAAATTTATAGAAGATATATTATGAGCATATTTACCTATACAAGATTTATTGGAACAAACTTCCCTATATGAAAAATGTGTTTGATCCCATGAAGCAGTATTTTTATTACATATAATACAAAGAGGTTTTTTATTATTAAATATTAAATAATATTCTTCTAAATTTTTAATTTTATGCTCTTTTTTAATATGATAAATAAAAGATCTTTGACTATTAGAATGAAAATTACAATCTGAGTATTTACATGAATGTTTCATAAATTTATATTTTAAACTATATATTATATATTAACCTGTTTCTACTAAGTTATATTAGTTAATGTAATAAAAGTTTTATTAAAAAAGAAAAAAGTTTTAAATAAAAAAGGGAAAATTTTACTTTTCCCTTTTATTATTTAGAATAAATTAATTGCTTAAATTAAAGCTCCAGAACTTGTGTTTATAACAAGCGTAATGTATTGTGTTTGTGGATGCCAACCAGCATCTACAAGTGCGTATCTCGACTTTATTATAACTTTTGGGGCCCCGGTACCCTCTGTTATTAATTTAACAGACTCGGCCATTAAATATGGACAAAATACAATTCCCGGTTCATCACTAGCACCTTTACGACCTACTAGGACACGAGTGTCTGTATAGATCATATTAGGGTCTACATAGAGTGTCATACCTGCAAGAGTCCCTAATGGGTACAAAGAACCATTAGTTTGGTTGAATGTATTTGCTATAGGAGAGAATGCATATTGTGCATTAGCTTGAAGGGCAGTAGCTATTTTAACGTTAGTAACGATAAAGTTAGCAGGTCCTCTTCTTCCTCTTTGGGCAACTACATTTCCAGCAGCCATAATACGGGCCATGATTCTTTTTATCGCTGTGTCTTCATTTTCAAAAGAAGTTGAAGCAGCAGTAGGAACTGGAGTAAATCCAGGAATAGTCATAGTACCTGTAGTAGGTGAAGCACTAGCTTCATCAGGGTAAGCATATGCAGAAGATGTAGTAGATGTAGAAGAGTCAGTTCTTAAGTTAAGATTGATTCCTTCAACATTATAAGCTGCAATATGGTTTTTCCATCCTAAAGCAAAAGCTCTAGATAAGATGTGTTTATTGATTGATTGGCTTATTTCATTTATACCAGCATTTTCAACCATAGCAATAACATCAATACCCCATTGTTTGTTAAGGTCTTGGATTTGTTCTTGAGTTACAGATACAGATATTTGGAATGTACCAACTTGAACAAATTTAGTAAATACTTGTAGGCCAAGAGCTCTTGGGTATTCCATTTCCCCTACGCCTCTTTCCATTGGTTCATAAAGAACTGTACCATCAACGAATGTGCCACTCCATTTGTCATTATCAGTTTGTCCTGCACCAGCAAATCCCATAACTTGGTCTTCAAGAGTAGAGATAAGAGTAGGATAAGTACTAAGAGCACCACCATAAGTAGACCCATCAGAATTTATTACTGTTGTAGTCCCAGCGCTGAAAATAGCAGCTAAGTTTGCAGCACCAGTAAATGTACCAGTTTTGAACATTGCAAAACCATCAATACGTGATTTTCCAACATAAGTTGCTGTTAACTGTATAGATGCACCACCATTTTGGAATGTAACAGCTTCGCCAGCAGTTAAGTTTGTTTTAAAAGTAGATGCGTCAGCAACATTAATCTTGAATGCATAAGGAGCATCATAATAAGTAGCAGCACTTGCATCTCTAAATGATAGAGGGTTAGCTGAGTTAGGATCGCGTGCAGGTTTTGCACCATAAGGTTGTTTTCCACCTGCATAAACATAGTCCAAATAAGATACTACACCAGTAGGACCCGGCATAGGGATTACATTTACTATATCAAAGCCTACTGTTCTTGCAGCCACTTGAAGTGACATAGGAAGAAGAGCTGGCCATTTATCTCCAGAGCCTTTAGTGGCGTTTTGATAAAACTGTGTACCTGTGGTTGCTGCCTGACTTGCAGGAACTGCATTACCAACACCAGGAACGTTATAAAGAGTTGCATAAGGAGCACTTACTCCACCCATAGATTCATTTAATGCGTGATAATGTGCATATTTAGAGATCCAAGAAAGTTTTGCTTTATCTTTTATTCCAGTTACTTGTTCTACCATTGGAGACCATTTTGCTTCAATTTGTTGTTCATTTAATTGTTTCATGATCTTAATTATTTTTAATTTTATTTTATTTGTTATCTATTAAATCTTTTCATTTCTTCGCCTACAGCGGAAACGAAAGAATCTAATTTTTTTTCTGATTCTTCAGGAGTTTTAGCAGTAAAAACTTCATTTATTGAAATAGGTTGCTGAACTAATCCTGCTGTTTCCCAGAAATTATTAATTTGATATTGAGTATTTAAATCATAGAATTCTGCTCTTGCTTGTATGGCTCCTTTTTGTATTTCTGATGCACTTTCATATAATTTTTTAAATTTAGTAGGTGCAGCTTTTAACCATAAGGGGGTTCCATCTTTTTGTTCTACAATTAATGCAGATTCCCATAGTTTTCTTAATATACCAGTATCTGTTGTTGGATTTTTTGCTACTTCATTTGCAACTTTTTCTTTTTGAGTTGAATCAAGTTCTCTAAATTGTTTTCTTTCGCCTTCTGAAAGTAAACTTACAAAAGGAAATTTCTTAATTAATTCTTCGTCTAATTTCTTTTCTTTTTCTAGATTTTCAACGATTTTACTAAGTTTTTCATCTAATTTAGAGTGTCTTTCTTTAATAGAAAAACTTTCTTTTAAATTACCAACGGGTTTTGTATCTAATTTTAATTTTTGATCCTTTATATGCTTAGCAATAGGGCCATCATCATTCATTTTAATAACAGCGGCTTTAGCCCCTCCTTTTAAACTTCCACTTAAAGTATCTAAAGTCATAATTCCTTTAACTTTAGTTGGAGACCCAAGTTTTTGTGTTGGCATTGTACTATCAAGAGTTTTTAATTCTTTTGGTTTTCCACCACCAACTTTAGACCCTTTTCTAATTTTTGCTATAATAGTTTTAGTTTTAGTATCAAATTCAACACCTTTATCTTTACCAGCATCGGTGTTTACTTTTTCATTTCCTATTGTTTTTACATCACTAATAATTCCTAATCCAGGAACACTTTTAATACTTGTTAACATTCCTTCATTAAGAGGCTTATCAGTAATTCCATTTTTCTCAAGAATTTCATCTAATTTTTCCCTTAATTTAGGATCTGCCTTTGATGTAGAAACTAATTCAATATATTCTACAAGTTTTTTTGCATCTGATTTAGACATTGCCCTTCCAAACATATTTTCTGACCAATTTGCTGTAAGGTTCAAATTCTTTGCAATTGAACTTGTCCATTCATGCATATCATTAATAGCTTTAGCCTTTTCTGTTCCCCACTCATGGAGAGCATTAACACCTTTAGCCATTTGAGTGTTCCATTCATTAATGCCATTTAACATTTCAGCATTATGGTCAACAGTTCCAGCAATAGCATTTGTAACCTTAGCATTATTTCCTACCCAATCTTGAGTATGGTTTAGAACTTTTGCATTATAATCAACAGCTTCAGAAATCTTCTTTGTTAATTGATAATGTTCATTACTTTTTTCAGCAATTGATTGAGAATGATTTGCTATTTTATTTAATTTTGTAGCAATATCAGTTGTCCATGCCAAATGTTTTTCATGAAGTTTAGAAAGTTTATCCACTGATTTAACATTTTTATCAGTCTTTGCTTCAAGAATTGCATTTTCTATAGCCTCTAATCTTTGTTGTGTTTTACTAAGTTCATTTTTAATGAAAAGAGTCCATTTCTGTAATTGGTCTTCATTTACACTACTTAATTTTTCATTTTCAATTTTTTCCATTGTTTCCTCGCTTTTATTTTTAACAAGTTGTTTTGCTTCCTCTCTAATATTTAATGCCGGATATTTATC
>Ga0265316_10003185_pt1 | contig 16689 bp, 13 predicted proteins | sample 4522metaG_FD_202092 | JGI IMG/M metagenome (GOLD analysis project Ga0265316, IMG submission 202092) | Rhizosphere microbial communities from Carex aquatilis grown in University of Washington, Seatle, WA, United States - 4-5-22 metaG | ecosystem: Host-associated > Plants > Roots > Rhizosphere >...
CGCATCCTGCTCGTGCCAAGTCTGGTGTATCGTTTTGTTCCAGCCTTTCTCGTCGAGCCCCTCGATCGTGCTGAGCGACGTCTGCCAAGCGCTTTGTGCTCGAAGAGCTTCTGGAGCGCACGGCGACTGGTTCCGTCGCCCGTCGATGGGAGCTGCCAATCGCCGTGAGGCAGGCAGTTCGCCGGTGGGTCTCGGGCCTGCGCTCTCATGAGCGCGCCGTTGCCGCCGCTGCCGCCATTGCGGTGGTGGGTCTCACCTTCGTGTACGGGCGCCAGGTGTTGCTTCGCTACCTGGTCAACGACGACTACCAGGTGCTCTACACCGCTTGGCTCAAGTCGCTGGGGAAAGTGCCTGGGCGCGACTTCTTCATGGCGAGCTACCATTTGCTCTTCGACCTTCTCGCGCCTCTGGTTGCGCTGTTTTCGGAAAGTCTCACCGCCCTCTACCTGGGCAGGGTCGCGATGCTCCTCGTGCTCGGTGCAACCGGCCTGGTCCTCTATCGCATCACAAGTCACATGTTCGGACGAGTGTCCGGGTTCTTGGCTCCGGTGCTAGCGATGAGCACAGGCGCATTGCTGCACAGGGGGCTCGACCTGCGCCCGGACGGGCTGACTACCTTGGTTTGGCTAACGATTGGCCTGGTGATTCTCAAGCGATCTACGCTGGATCGGCGGCGGGCGTTTACAGTCGGCTTGCTGATCGGCCTTGCGTGCGTCAATCGATTCAAGGGCGTGCTCGTCGGTCCTGTCGTCGTGGGATTGGTCGCCTACGACGCGTGGACCGCGAAGCCACCGATTCGGCGGGTACGCGCCATGGCGATAGCTCTTCTCTCCCTGGCCCTGGGGACAGCAACCTCTGCATCGCTCTACGGTATCGTCCTGCTCGCAACCGGTCAGCTCGGCGCATTTGTTCGAGTCACGGTCGATCTCACCCGCGAAATCGGGGCTATCGCTGAGCCGTTCGAGAGACACAAGACCTTGCTCGCCACCTGGAGCCAGGATCGCGCGTTTTGGCTGCTCGCGACCACCGGCGCCGCTATGCTCATCGCTGCTGCCATTCGCCGCTTTCGTCGCGAGCACGCAGTGGGGCTCGGGCTGCTGCTGCTGGCGAGCGCCTCGCTGCTGCTCAATCCTGCGTACTACTGCTACAATCTCGTGACCCTGATCCCTCTTGTGGCTCCGCTTGCAGCCTGTCCGGTCGGATGGCTTCTAGATCGGCTTTGGGACGGCTTGATGTCCCGTGGGCGTCGCACTATTGTCGCCGTACTCGGTGCGTGCCTGACACTCAGCCCAGTCTTGGCGAAATCCCGCGAACTCTGGCAGTTTGCCACCGTTCGCAGCAACGCCCACCAGCTCGCCCTGCAGCGCTTTTTGTTCGCCGCCACCTCCCCAAGCGACGCGGTTTTTGCACTCGAGGGGATCGGGCTTTTCCGGCCTTCCGTGTATCACTGGCGCCTGCCGGCCGTGCTTCTTGGCCTGTACCGCCGTGGCGATGTGAACTATGACGTTGAGCTCGCGGACGTTCGGCCCGAAGTCATAGTGACGAGCTATCGAGTGCCAGATTGGCTGGTCCCACGCGATGCTGGTTTCATCGACAGACACTTCGTTGCACTGGCCCCGTTTCTTCTGGTGCCAGGGTTTGCGGCGCCCTCGGCGGGCGCCCACTCGTTCGAAATCTTGTCGCCGGGGCGCTACGATGTACTGATCGCGCAGGGAGGGCATTGCATGCTCGACGCCACCGACGTTCACGCGGGACAGATCGTTGACCTCTCGTCTGGCATGCACGAGCTTTCCACCGAACACGCTTCGTGCGCCGTGCGGCGACACTACTCACCCGACGCAATCGCGATGGTTGCCAACCCCCACCATATCCCCTACCTCATTCCACCAACGCTCGACATGGTGGGCAGGCCATGACGATCCCCGCGCATTCGCTTCGCATAACGGCGGATGACTACGGCCTGTCGGCCTCGGTGAACGCCGGCATCGAACAGCTGGCTCGGCAGGGTGCGATCAGCGCGGCGAGCGTAATGTGCCACGCTGACGCGGAGCTAGGGACGGCGCACGCGCTTGCGGATAGCAAGATCGCAACCGGCCTGCACTTGGTTCTCGTCGAGGAAAGGCCGCGGTGCCCGCAGCGACTCGAACCGTTGCTCGACGCTTACGGGAATCTGCCGCGAACCTACACGGAGCTTTTCGCCGCGCTTGTCCGGCGCCCATCGCTGGCCCGGCTTCTCTGTTTCGAGGCGGACGCGCAGCTCGAACGGTATCGCTCGCTCGGGCTGCCTCTCAACTTCATCAACAGTCACCAACACGTACACCTCTTTCCACCGCTGTGGAGCGCACTCGCGCCGCTGTTCGAGAGCTGTCCTGGCGCTCGCGTCCGATCGCCCGCAGGATTTGTGTTCGGCGGAGTGAAACAGCGTGTGCTCGGGGCAGTCGCATCGATCGCTGAACGGGTGCACCGCCTCGGGCGCGAGCGGTTGATCGTCCCATTGGGAATCGATTTTGCCGGGCAGGCGACACTAGATAGCTGTCGCGAGCTGCTCGAAGCGCTCGCTGGCGCGACCTGCGCGGGGAGCAGTCAGCGTACGGCGACCATTATCGAGATGGTAATGCACCCCGGCCTGCCGGATCACGCCACACTGAATCGCTATTGTCGGTGGAAGTACAACTGGAAGAGCGAGCACGACTTGCTTGCGTCGTCTGCACTGAGAGACTTGATGGTTCAACACGGATTTTCCGCAGAAGGGATCTCATGACACAGACAATCTCGGTCGTGACGCCCGTCTTCAATGAAGAGACGAACATTGTCGCGCTCGTCGACCGGGTGCTTGATGTTCTCGCACCGTTGCCTTACGAAGTAGAAATCATCATCGCAGACGACGGATCGGGTCCGACCACCGCGAGGATCCTCGACGATCTTTGTCGTCGTCGTCCCGAAGTGGGGGTCGTGCGCTTGAGCCGCAATTTCGGCCACCAAGCGGCGCTGACCGCGGGGATCGACCACGCGCGCGGAGATGCCGTGATCGTGATGGATTCCGATCTTCAGCACCCACCGATACTCCTCCCGCAGATGTTGCAGTACTGGCAAGAAGGCTTTGATGTCGTCTACACCGTTCGCGAGGAGGACGAGACGGTGGGCGTGCTAAAGAGAATCACGTCGCGAGTTTTCTACCAGATGTTCAACGCGATGTCTGACACCGAAGTGCCTGCGCGTGCTGCTGACTTCCGTCTAATGAGCCGAGCAGCGGCCGATGCGCTGCGAGGGATGCGCGAGAGGGCGCGGTTTCTTCGTGGTCTATCCGTGTGGATCGGGTTTCCGCAGATCGCTATCTCCTACAAGGCCGCGTCGAGGGCCTCGGGCAGGTCGAAATTCAGTGTTCGCAAGATGCTCAAGCTCGGCACCGATGGCATCCTATCGATGAGCACGCTTCCGCTGCGCATTGCCCTGTGGCTCGGGATGGCGCTCTCCAGTCTGTCGTTCGCCTACCTCGTGTACATCATTTGGGCATTCTTTTTCACCAACCGCGCGATTGTGGGCTGGTCATCACTCATCGTGGCGATATTGTTTCTCGGAGGGCTACAGATCAACATTCTTGGCATCATTGGTCTCTACATCGCCAAGACCTACGAAGAAACCAAACAGCGCCCCATCTATATCGTGCGGGAGAAGGTGGGGAGGCTCGCCTGATGAGTCGCCTGCCAGCGTTGTCGAGCCGCCATTGGGGGCGGGTGGTTGACAGGCTGCAGTCAGCGATTCGAGAGCACATAGTGCCACTCGATGCAATCGCGGCGCTCGTGCCCGATGGTGGCGTCGTATTGGACTTGGGGTGCGGACAGGGACTGCTTGCAAGGCGGTTCGCCGCGAGAGTGGAGCGCGTGGTTGCCGTCGATTTCGATCCACGAAAGTGCCAAATGGCGCGTGATGGTCTCGCCCTGGTGCCCAACGTGGAAGTCCTAACCGAAGACATCGGCCGGTTCCTCGACCGAATTGCGAAGAATAGCGCCCAGTGTGTCGTCATTGCCGACACGCTGTCGAGCTTCATCTCCAAGGAAGGGCAGGACGCGCTTCTCGCTTGTGCCGCATCCGCGCTGGCTCCAGACGGCGTTCTGCTGCTCAAGTTCATCGATACGTCGCCTACGTGGAAGCGCGCCGTATCCCATGCCATTTCTGCCGTGGTCTATCGGGGGCTTCGGCTCTCGCTTTCACAAGATCAACAGTTCCTCTATCGTTCGCGCCTTGACTACAAGCGGGTTCTCGAAGGGCTCGGCTTCCACGTCAGCGAGCACCTTCTCCATCGTACCCTGCATCACCCGGTTCCCCACGTGGTCCTCGTGGCCCGGAAGCCGGCGCCGCGCGCCTCGAATCCGTGCAACACGGCGGGCGTCGAATGAAAGTGCAAAGAGTCTGCTTCGCGATTCTCAATCTTCGGCTCGGCGGACAGGTATCGAGTCTGATCGCGCTGGCTGAACGACTGCAAGAGCGCGGGATCGGCGTTCGATTCTTGCGTCCGCAAGGGCTTGCTTCGCTCAGCAAAGACGCACTTGATCGCTATGGCAAGGTTGCCTTCGCTCGCCGGATGGTCGAGTCGTGGCACATGCTCCGCGAGGAATGGCGCGAGGCTTCGGATCCGCGGACGATCCTTCACGTTGTCGTCCCTTCGCCCGCGACGAGCGCCCTTGGATGTGCGACATCCTTTCCCGCTCGCCGTGTGCTCCTGCAGTACGAGGGGCCAGCGACTTCATTGGACCTCGCACACCTGAGGGCGTTTCTGGACGATCCATCACTCATGGCGCCTCGGCTGCTCTTGAATCATCGTGCGCTCGCCCGCCTGGGACGCTCGCTGGCCTGTTGCCATCTTTCGACTCATCCGGCGATCACGAGACAGCTGCGGGCAGAGAAGTTTTTGCGAGTGCACGAGATCGTGAATTTTGCGACAGCGCCCGTCGACGACGAAGGCGTAGTCGATGCAGTGCCCCCCGAAAGTCCTTCTCGAAACGAAGTCTTCTGCGGCTATGTCGGCCACGCACACCCGGTCAAGGGTACCCAAGACCTCCTCGAAGCGTTTGCTCGGGCTGTCGCACGAAGGCCGGAGCTTCGGCTTGTGCTGGCGCTCTCGAGCGACGGCGATGCCGAACGCCTGCGAGCGCGGGCACGCGCGTTGGGCGTGACGGAGCGTGTGTTCTTCGCCGGAGTCGTGCCGGTTGCCGAGCTTCTTCGCCGGCTGGACGTGTTGGTTCTTCCGTATCGCAGCGTCCACACCACGACGATGTACCCAAGCCTGCTTTTCGAGGCGAACCTTGCACGCTGTCCAGTCGTGGTATCGCGTCTCCCGGAGCTTGCGCCCATCTTGGTCGATGCGTCGTCGGCCCTCCACCTCGTCCCGCCATGCGATGTTTCCGCGCTAGCGCAGGCGATTGAAGGAATCTCGCGGAGGAGCACCGTGGCTTGGACGCCGATTGTACGCACGCAAGATGAGCACACGCGGGTCGACCAGTTGATGGCTGTGTACGATTCAATGCTTGAAGGCGAGTAGTATCGTATCGCCTGTCCAGCTCGTACAGGCGTTTCCCCTGGAGTAAGATGTTTAGGTTGTACGTGTTGCGATTTCGAGACAGCTCTCTACCAGCCTCGTCGAAGGGCATGATCGCGTTGTCGGCGCTGGCGTTGGCGCTGGGGCTGATCCTCAACGCCACGATGGTGCCTGGTGCCTACGAATGGCTGGGCCTGATTCGCATTTTCTGGGACGTCTCGCACCAAGCGGGATTCTGGGCCATGTGCCTCCTGGTTTGGTTGGTGGGTGTGCGCAACGCTCCCGCAGGGCGCCACCTACTCGCGCGCGCGCGGTCGCGGGCTCTCGGCTTGTGGTTCGGCCTGGCGGTGGTGGGGTTCGCGCTGGTTCTGGCGAGGCCGCACCTGCTGGGTGCCGCGTCGCCGGCCGATGCGGTCTGCTTTTCCATTCTGCTCCCTGGTCTCGCCCTGCACCTGCTCGCAGCGCCGGGCGGTTGGCGCGAGCGGGGACGTGAAGCGGTCAATCTCACGCTGGCAGCTGCTCTTGCCCTGCTCAGCTACACGCTGGTCGCCTTCGGCTACACCATGGCCAAGGGCATGCTGTTCGTCGCCAGCAAACCCGTCGACCAAATGTTGTGGAACGCCGATCTGCATCTGCTCGGCGCCCATTTCTACCAGCACCTGGCGGGGTTTCGCGTCGCACACCCAGCACTGACTCGCGGTCTCGACCTGGTCTACGTCGGGCTGCTGCAGCAGCTGTGGTGGTCGTTCTTCTACTTTTTCGGGGCCAAGGACATCAAGAACGGGCGTCCCTATGTGCTCGCCATGCTCCTCATCTATTCCCTCGGGTCGATGGCCTATTTTGTGTTGCCCTCGTTCGGCCCCGTGTTTCACGACCGGGCGTCGTTTGTCGATCTCGAGCGCCTCGCGCCCGACTCGACCTTGTTGGCGCGTTTCTTGGTGTACCACACTGTCTCGACCATGAACGGCACCGCCCATTCCATATCGCCATTCGCGTTTATCGCCGCCATGCCGAGCCTGCACGTGGGCCTTGCTCTCATCGTTCTTCTGGCCATGCGGCGCTCTGCTCTACTCAGTGTCTTCAACCTGTGCATGCTGTTGCTCACCGTGGTTGCTACTACCGTGCTCGGCTGGCACTACTTCGTGGACGACATCGTCGGGGCCGCGCTTGGCCTGGGCTGCTGGGCGCTGGCCTGCAAGATCGTTTCGTGGGATCGGCCCGCGCAGAAGGAGGCCGTGCCACCTGCAATGCAGCCGTAGGGCGACCGATTTGCATGGGAACCCGCAAAGGGCTCGCCTCGCCCTTAGGCCCCACGCGACGGCACTTGGAAAGTCACGGCCATGCTACACTGCGCACACGTGGCTGGGCCTCCTCCGATCGCTCTCGGCATGCGCGGCTTGCTCTTTGCATCGCAGCTTGCCGCCCTGGTTTTGCTCGCCGCTGGCCAATGGTCAGTCGGCTTTCCGCTGGATGACTCCTGGATCCACCAGCAGGTGGCCCGAACTTTCGCCCAGACTGGGACCATGGGCCTGTATCCAGGTCAGCACGGCGCAGGGGCCACCAGCTACCTGTGGGCGCTGCTTCTGTCGGGGAATTTCACCTGGCTGAATGTCAGCCCGGTGCTTTTCGCAAACACCATCAACGCGCTTCTCTTTCTCGCCAGCGGGCAACTGCTGTTCTCGGTGTTGCTGCGGGACGGGTTGTCCATCGCACAGGCGTGGACAGGCGCTTTGCTGTTCTCGCTGGCCGCCAATGGCGTCTGGTTCGTGGTCAGCGGCATGGAGGCGAGCGCGTTTGTGTTTTTGTCGCTACTGTCCATTTACTTGTGGCAGCGGGCGGAACCGCATCGAGGGAGTGTCGGGGCTGGGGTGGCCGCAGCCGCGCTGTTCTTGCTGAGGCCTGAGTCGGTACTGCTGGCGCCTGTTCTGCTGCTTTTTTCGGGGCGGCCACGCCTCGCGCCTGCGCTGAAGATGCTGCTGCCCGTGTTGCTGACGGCTCTGGGCTATGCGGCGATCAATCGGATGCTCGGCGGCTATTTGTTCCCATCCACTCTGGCAGGACGCCGATGGCTGTACCTCAGCGGGATGGCCGGCCTGCACGCGACCGATTTCGTCGCGCTGTTCCTGCGCGACTGGACTGACCGCCTGGCGAGATTCGTCTTGGCTATGCCTTGGGGACTGGCGTTCTGGCCGGCATTTGGCCTGGCCATTGAAGGAGGCGTGGAGATCGTCCGTCGCCGAGCGCGGGGAGCCGGCGCCCTGTGCGCATTCGCGCTGGTGCATCTCGCAACCTTCGCGGTGCTGCTGCCCGCGATGGGGCACGGCGGGCGTTACCAACCGCTGCTTCCTGGCCTGTTCCTGCTGTTGGTGGCAAACGGCATGATCTCCATTGATCGGACCGTGCGGCAGTTGCGCAAGCGGGACGTGCGAATCCGGGTCTGGCCAGCCCTGTTGCTCCTGGGCTCCCTTTCAGCCGTGGCTTCGTTCAACTGGCGCCAGGGGCATGCGGCAGCGGTCTTTCACATCAACAACACCGAGGTAGGCATGGCCAGAATCGTGGCCAAGCTGCCGCCGGATGCACGCGTGGCCAGCTTCGACATCGGGGCCATGTCGTACTTTTCACAACGTCCCGTGCTTGACTTGGGCGGACTTGCGGATCCGAAGTTGGTGCCGCTGTTGTGGCAGGGGCAGGCCGCCAGTTATCTTCGCGCCCACCAGATCGAGTATGTGGTCCTTCCGGTTTCACGAACCGAGCGATACCCGCACTTCACGAATTTCATGTACCGCCTCGGCCTGCTCGATAGGCCAGGGCTCAAGCTGATCCCATTGGCATTCACGGAAAGTCGGGGCGATATCTGGGGCCGGGGCGGGGAATTCGTGGCACACGCGTCGCCTCGGCAGCATCTGTACCGAATTGAATGGACTGCGGGCGAGGGGGCAATATGAACCTGCGCCGCCTGCTCTGGCCCGGACTCACCCTTTTTGCCGTCATTGTCTTGCGATGGCTGCTGACCCCGGATCCAGCCCTGCCGGCGTACATGGAACGGATGATCAACGTAGGATTGCTACAGCGGGCTTCCGCCGCAGGGTGGCCGGCTCGACTGGTCAAAGCCGAGGGAGACCGAGCGGCGCTGGAGGCCGCGGGACGTCGGCTGCAAGCCAGCCAAGGCCAGGATGTCACCTATTTGCTGGTTTCCGAGGACGACGTGGCGTTCGTTCCGTCGCCTTCGTTCCAAACGCTTTTCCCATCTGCCCGTGAGGACCGGATCTATCGCTGGGCGGAAGCGCCGCTGGCATTCCGAAGGCCGAACACAGCCGTGCAGGCGCTGGCCGTGGCGTTTGCGTCGGTGCTGGCCGAGGCCGGAAAGATCTCGCGCACGCCGCCGCTGCCGCCGCTCTATCAAGTCCGTCCGGCCAGCGCGCTTGAGGAACCCGGGGACAGCGTCGACTGGGGGCTGCCACTCGCTTTGCTTATTCCGCTCGCGCTGGCATTCGCGCGGCGGCGCCTGCAGGCGCGGACGCATGCTCGTTCGATCGCAGGACCAGCAAGTCCAGCTTTCCAAAGCGCGGCCCCGGCTGATAGAGCGCAGTGAGAAAACCGGCCAGCTCTGGGAAAGCCAGCAGCGCGCTTGTGCTGTCGAGAGCATCGCCAGTGACTTGACTGAACACATCGCCGTGCTCGATGACCACAACCGCCGGCACCCGCTGGCGGAGGTCATCCAGCAGGATGCGACGGTGCTTGCCCGCCCATGGCACCCGCTGCGGAACATTATAGATGTAGCGGGTCGCGGCCGGTCGCCCCGCCAAATCGTAGATCGCCGGCTCGAATCCCCACACGAAAATTGGCGCGTCCGCCGGGGTGTGCTGCGCGATCCAGGCGGCCGCGCGGCGGTTGGCACCGGCGTCCACATCGGCAACCGTGTGCAACAGATCTTGCAGCTCGACCCTGTCCTCCTCGTGACCGAACACCACCATAAGGCGGACCCAGTTGCGGTCCCACAGCGAAGCCCCTTGCGGCGGAATTATGCGCGGGTCCTTCAGCCAGCAGGCGGCAGTCAAGGTCAGCAGCAGAGGAACCAGGGCGTGGCGCGCTCTGATCCAGAGCTTCCAGCAACCCCAGGCGCCGAGGAGTGACAGAAAGGGCAAGACCGTGCCGTAGTGGTAGGCGAAAAACTTGGCCTGCAACCCGACGCCCACGATGGGGAAGAGCACCACCGCTGTCAGATGGGCGATGCCCTCGCGTTCCCGCGGCGCCAGTACCGGCAACGCCGCAAGCAACACCAGCCCAAAGATGTTGTGGCGAGAATAGCCCACTACTGATCCCAGCAGGCCCCGGCCCAGCAGCGCTGGCAAACTCTGTGTGGCGTGGCCCAGCTTGCTGTACTGGGGAACGAAGGCGAACAAGGTCTCGATCATCCAGCCCAGGGCACCGTGCGCGAGGAAGTACAAGATCACGACCGCAATTGGCAGGCTGGCCCCCAATGCCATTGCCCCTAGCGGCGCCAAGCCCGCCCGCAACACTTTGCGCGGCCCGGCTGCGTTGGCGTCGGCTGCGCGCGCTCTCGCTAGGCCAATCAGCCACGGCGTAAGGATCAAACCCCCGGCCAACTGCGGCTTGAACACGCCCGCCACGCCATAGAGCACGCCAGCGAGCAGCCAGCACAATCCCTGCCGCCGAGTCACGCGGCCGCTTCGAACCGCCGCGGGACCGGTGGCCAAGACCAATGCCCACGCGAGCGCCACTGCGGCGAAGCTTTCGGGTTGGGCCGTGTTCCAGAATTCCAGCTGCACGCAGGCCATTGTGCTCAGAGCGGCTGCTAGCAGCGCCGGCCTGGCCGACCCCACGAAGCGGCGGGAAAGGATCGCGAAGGCCGGGACGAGCGACAGCATCCCGAGGATTTCCAGAATGCGAATACCGTACATGGCCCTTCCGAACAGCAGCCGCGCCCCGGCGTACACGAAGAAGATACCCGGCGGTTTGAAATCCCACGCGTCCCGATAGGGGACGCCGCCTTCCAGAATCGTCCTTCCCACCACCGCATAGATTCCCTGGTCGCGCCCATACTGGAAAAGCAGGAGATGCCCCAGGAGATACAGGGCGACAAGTCCGCAGCCCGCGAGCATGGCCAATTCCACACGCTCAACCACGCCAGTCGGAAGCGTCCCAAAGAAGATCGTCCGGGCGATCCTCTTGGCGCGAGTGGCGGGCAACGCAGAACTCACTGCATTCACTCTACAACCCCCAACTCGGATCGGGAAGCGGCGGCGCAGGACGGCACGTGGTATTTTGTCGCCGGGAAAAGCGCCCGATGAACGCTCGATTTTCATGGTCGGAAGGCAGGCAGCGCACGGCGGTGGTGGCGGTCGTGCTGGGGCTGCTCTGCTGGGTGGATCTGTTGCTGATGATGGCGCTTCACGTGGACGGGGGCGCCGACATCGACAGTATCAACTTCGGTCTGTCGGCCATTCGCTTCGATCTGTTGCAGCAGCAACCGCATCCGCCGGGCTACCCCGGCTACGTGATGTGGCTCAAGCTTATCCATCTGCTGGTTCCAGGCCTTGCTCCCCTGGAGATCGCCGAGTGGGGCAGTCGCCTGTGCGGTTTGCTCAGCATTCCGGCCAGCTACTGGGCATGCCGCCAGTTCCTAGACGAACCCAAGGGCGTCTCGCGCCCGCTGCTGGCCGCGACCTTGGCGGCCCTGCACCCCATGCTGGTCAAGTACGGGTCCGACGGACAGTCTCATGCCGCCGAGGCCCTCTGCACGTTTCTGCTTTTCGGCGCCACTGCGGTCGTAGTCCACCGCTCGACGTTGGCCCGACGGCTGCTGTTGGTCGTGCTATTTGCGCTGGCAGGTGCCGTTCGGCCCAACATCCCGCTGCTTTTTTCACCGATGCTGCTTTGGGTGTTCTGGCGGAGACCTCGGAACGACTGGCTGCTGGCATTCTTCGTGGGCTCGCTGGCGGTGTTACTCTGGGCGGTGCCCCTCGTCGTGCTGTCCGGCGGCTGGACCATTTACCGTCGCGCCACGGCCGCACTGCTGGCCGACTTCTATGGCGCGACCGACAGTGTGTTCGGCGCACGCGCGACCTGGAAGACTGTTGTCGCCAATGTGAACGTCGTTTTCGCGAGCAGCGCCATCGCGGCCATCCCGCTCTTGGCCTGGTCGAAGGGGCGGGCAGCCTGGCGCCGAACTCTGTGGGCGACGGTCGCGCTCAATGTGCTGTTCTACGCGGTCTTCTACTGCGCCGAAACGGGCTACCTGATCGCCGTGGCGGCCCTGTCATGCCTGGCGCCTGCCTCATGGCCGCCGACGCTGGGGCGCCTGCTGCGCAGCCGGATTGCGCTGGCTGTCGCTTTGTGCCCGGTGTTCCTGTTTCTGGCGCCCGCATCCGTGCCGCTGGTCATCCACTCCAGGATCGATCTCCCCACTTTTTCTCAGGCGGTTGCCAGGGATTCATTTCAGAGGGCATTTCGTCGGCTCATATGCGAAGCGGCCGATGGCAAATCGAGTCTGGTTTTCTCGAACGACCCGCGTATGGGCGCTCACCGTGGCGTGCCACTCCAGTGTCCCAACGTGCTATTCGCGAGCGCGCTCAGCCGCCTGGAGTTCACGCCAAAACTCGACAACCTGATCATCGCCGGCGCGCGAGGCATGGTCGCGCTGCCCACAGGGATTCCCATGGAAGCCGGTCCACCCGTCGAGTACGTGGTGCCAATGCCGGTCGAACGGGTGTTGCTCGCGCCAGACGCGACGGCGGATTTCGTCGACGAGATCAGCCGGCAGGCCCTGTGCCCACGCATGGTCGAGGCCGAGCGCGCGTTGAGTGACGATCGCGTCTTGGTCTGGCCGGCCCGCTGCTTCCCCAGGCTGCAGATCGGGAAGAACGTGGTGCGGCTGACCGCCCCCCGTGAGGTCAGTGAAAGTACCGGTCCTTGAGCGCGAGAAAGCGCTTTTCGACCAAGTGGTACAGTAGTTGAGCGGCAGCAAAAGTGACGAACCAGAAGTAGACGATTGCCACGCCGAGATTGAGGACAGTCGGTCGCCGCGGCACTGCGAATAGCAGGACCATGGCCAGGTCCATCATCGGCAGGTGCAGCAGGTACATTCCGTACGAGACGCGACCCACGGCAACCAAGGGCCGGAATTCGAGCGCGCGGCCCAGCCAGGTATTCGGCCGCCGAGTCAGTTCGAGAAGCAAAATGGCTGTGGTCAGCGCCAGCAGGGAAAAGCCGGCCGAGAATCCCAGAGGCCGGCCGGTGGGGCGCACGGACATCGTGTTGGTAACAAGCAGCAAAGCGATGAGCACCGCTCCGGCGCCCAGCAGCAGCCGTCGGGTCGAGTCGCGCCAGTTGATCCGGCTGGCAACCAGCGCGGCCAGGCCGCCCCAGAGAATACTGTCGAGCCGGTAGTGCGAGGCAAAGTGGACCGCCAACGGTTGATCCCAACCGTTCGCAATGGCGAGGTGGCGCAGCACCGGGAGCGTGAGGCACACGGCGAGCGACACCGCCACGCGCGCGCTGGTTCGCTTGACCAGGACAAGAAAGATCGGCCAGAGGAGATAGAAATGCTCCTCCACGCAAAGAGACCAAAACACAGCGTAGGCTTCGCGCGGAACGAAGACAGTGTGCCCGCTCCAACGCGGACCGTACGCGATGATGTAGTTTGCCCAGAAGGTGCCGTAGGGCAGAAGCCCAAGGAACGAGTGCTTGATCTCGGTCAAGCCAGCCGAAGGCACGAAGGGAAAACGGGAAAACAGGCAGGCGTCCAGGGCGAACACGGCATAGAACGCAGGCAAGATGCGGAACACGCGACGCAGGTAGAATCGACCCAAGCTGAAAGATTGCGGTCGTCCGACCCGCACCGCGCGATCCTCCTCGCGCAGAAGCAGCGAGGTGATGAGAAAGCCGCTCAGGCCGAAGAACAGGTCCACGCCGGCCCATCCCGCCATCAGCCAGGGCCGCACCCAGCCCAGGGTCGCGTCGGGATAGGCCGTGGTGCTCACGGCGTGATACGCAATCACCATCAGGATGGCGATCCCGCGCACCCCGTCGAAGCTGCGAAAATGAAACGCGGTGGGTGCGCCTGCGGCCGGGGGCTGTGCAGGCGGTGCAGGCTCGTGGCTCGGAGTCACGCCCCCATTAAACCACGGGTGCTAACCGCCCCGTGCACTCATACGTGCTAACCACAGTTTTCCGCACTTTTGGCCCGGATTTCACCACAGAGAGCACGGAGGTCACAGAGCCGGACTGGAAAGGGAAGGGTTGGCCTTGTCCGATCCGAACCCCTTCTTCCTTTCCGACCTCCGTGTCCTCTGTGCTCTCTGTGGTGAAAAAACAGCTAACTTCTCCGCCGCTTGCGCAGACGCAGATACTCGGCCCGCTGCTCTTCGACAAGCCAGCTCGGCTCAGCCAAGACATCGTCGAACAACGATGCGACCGTCGGTGGTCCCGCGGCATCCTCGGCGGCGATGGCTGCGCGGATTTCCTCGTCGACGCGCGCGCGCGTGGCCATCTGTGCCTCGGTCGTCAAAATCTTCTCTGCCTCTAGCCACGCGCCGAAACGCAGCAGTGGATCCTTTCGCTGCCACGCCAGCGCCTCGGCCGGATCGCGGTAGCGATTGGGATCGTCGCTGGGCCCGTGGGCGCCCATGCGGTAGGTGACGGCCTCGACGAAACTGGGGCCATTGCCGGCGCGTGCCCGATCCACCGCGTCCTTGATGACAGCGTAGAGCGCGAGCACGTCGTTGCCGTCGACCCGGAACGACGGCACGCCGAAAGCCAGGCCCTTTATGGCGATGCTGCGCGCGGCGGTCTGGCTGGAAAGCGGCGTGGAAATGGCCCACTGGTTGTTCTGGCACACGAACACCACCGGCGCCTTGAACACGGCCGCGAAGTTCAGCCCCGACTGGAAGTCATCCTCGCTGGTGCCGCCATCGCCCACGAAACCGACAACCACGGCGCGCTCACCGCGCATACGCGCGGCCCAGGCCAGGCCGGTGGCGTGCGGCATCTGCGCGGCCACGCTGGATGACCCGATGACGTGACGACTGGAGCGCGACCCGACCGCGCCCGGCGTCTGCCGGCCATGCGCGAGGTCGTTATTGTTGCCCAGCATCTGCGCCAGGTAGGTTCGCAGCGGCAGGCCGCGGTACAGGGCCGCGGCCGACTCGCGCAGCGCCGGAACGAAATAGTCGTCCGCGGCCATGGCGTGGGCCGCCGCAATCACTCCGGCTTCCTGGCCGCGGGCATCTAGATACAGGGCGATGCGACCCTGGCGCTGCATGGTCAGCAGATGCTCGTCGAGCAGCCGGCCACGCAGCATGCCCTCGTACATGCGCACCAGTTCCGCAGCCGACAGCGCGGGCACGGCTGCCAGCGCGAGCCCGTTCTCGTCGAGGATCTGCCGCAGCCCGGTGGCGCGCGCTTCGTCCACATCGCTGTAGACCTGGACGCTTTCCGCCAGGCTCTGACCTGAGCGGACTTTGCTGACGGGCTTGACGGCCATGCTAATGCGACTCGAGGAAGAGCAGCCCTGGCGTCTCCAGCGAGGCCTTGATCTCGGCCACGAACCTGGCTGCATCGTGGCCATCGACCATGCGGTGATCCACCGAAAGTGAAAGGTTCATCATCTCGCGGATCACGATCCTGTCGTCGACCACCGCCGGTCGCTTGGCGATCTTGTGCACTGCCAGGATCGCCACCTCGGGGTAGTTGATGATGGGTGTGGCCGACAGGCCGCCCAGCGCTCCCAGGCTGGTGATGGTGAAAGTAGAGCCGCCGAGATCCGAAGGGGAAACGTGTCCGGTGCGCGCGGAGGTTGCCAACCGTTCCACTTCGCGGGCCAGCTCCAGCAGCGATCGCCGGTCGGCGTGGCGAATGACCGGGACCATGAGCCCCTCGGGCGTTTGCGCCGCCAGGCCAATGTGATACTCGTGCCGCTGCACGATCTCGCCAGCCCTTTCGTCGAGATAGGAATTGAGCTGCGGCTGCTTCTTGAGTGCTTCCACCGTGGCCCGGATGAAGAAGGGCAGGTAGCTGAGCTTGACGTCGTGGCTGGCCAGGCGTGCCTCGGCCTTGTTGCGTAGCTCGACCAGCTCGGTGGCGTCGACTTCCTCCATGTAAGTGAATTGCGCCACCTCGCGCTGGGTGCGCAGCATGTGCTCGGCAATCTTGCGGCGCACGCCGCGGAACGGGATGCGGACATCGCCGGTCACCATCGGTCGCGGCGTGGGTGCCACCAGGCCAGCCGACACCTTGGCCGTGCGCACGTCGTCGGCCGTGATCTGCCCGCCTGGGCCGGTGCCCGCTACGGTCGTTAGATCCACGTCCATCTCGCGCGCCAACTTGCGCACCGCCGGAGTGGCCAGCACGGTTTCGGGTTTGTGAACCGGCGCGGTCGTCGTCGGCGCCGGGGTAGGCACCGGCGTGGGCCCCAGCGTGGGCGTCATGGGGGCGGGCGTCCGGTCGTCATCCTCGTCGGTGCCGATGATCACCAGCACGTCGCCCACCGGACAGCGCTGGCCCTCCTTGAAGCAGCGATCGAGCACGCGCCCGGCACGCGGGCAGGCGATCTCCACTGTTGCCTTGTCGGTCATGATCTCCACCATGGGCTGGTCCTGGCCGAGCACGTCGCCTTCCTTGACCAACCAGCGGACGATTTCGCCCTCTGCCATTCCCTCGCCGATGTCAGGCAGTCTGAATTCGTAGGCCATGGTTCTCCTCGTGGCTAGCCGGTGGTGACACGCTCGATGGCATCCAGGATGCGTTCGCGACTAGGCAAATATTCCATTTCCAGCGCGTAGGGGAAAGGCGTATCGAACCCGGTCACGCGCAGGATGGGTGCCTCCAGGTGCAGCAACGCGCGCTCCTGGATGCTGGCAGCCAGCTCGGCGCCGAAGCCGCAGGTGCGCGGCGCCTCGTGCACCACGATCACTCGACCGGTCTTCTTCACCGAGGCAAGGATTGTGTCGATGTCGAAGGGCAGAAGCGTGCGCAGATCGATGAGCTCAAGGTCGTAGCCCTGGCCGATCCCCTTGTCGACCGCGTCCAGCGCCGTGTGCACCATCGCGCCCCAGGCCAGGATGGTCACCGAGCGCGCGGATCGGCCCGATGCCTCGTGCAGCACCGCCGCCTTGCCGATGGGAACCAGGTAT
>Ga0265316_10003186_pt1 | contig 16687 bp, 6 predicted proteins | sample 4522metaG_FD_202092 | JGI IMG/M metagenome (GOLD analysis project Ga0265316, IMG submission 202092) | Rhizosphere microbial communities from Carex aquatilis grown in University of Washington, Seatle, WA, United States - 4-5-22 metaG | ecosystem: Host-associated > Plants > Roots > Rhizosphere >...
ATATTTTTTTCAATTTTGCCCAAGAATTATTTCAGGAATTATTTCACTTCATATTCATTTTAAAATTCCAATTCTTGAAAAAGGCGACTTTATAAGGGAAAACTAAGTAGAAAAAGAATGATGAATAAAGAACACCGAATACCGAATTATGACATAAACCAAATACTTCGACATTCATAATTCCTTGTTCGATATTCGAAATTTTCTTAAATGACATTTTATATTAACTTCATTACCTTCAATGGAGGAATCGCTTCGATTTAAGAATCAGCAAGTTTTTCACATGTTACTTTTTTTTAAAAATTGTATAATGTTATATTCGATGTCTCAGTATGACTTATCGGGTCAGAGGGTCATGTTGAGTCCGCCGCGGCGGACTCGAAATATGACCCTAGGTAAGAATTAAAGTTACATCTATTCAAATGCTGCTAAAAATGATAGTAAGAACTTACTATTTCCCGGCAATAGCTTTTAAAGTCTCAATCAAATATTTCCAATAACTTGCCACTGAAGGTATATTTACTTTTTCGTCTGGCGAATGCGGATGTAAAATTGTGGGTCCAAATGAAATCATGTCCATATTTGGGTAAACATCGCCAATAAGTCCACATTCCAGTCCTGCATGAATTACTTTTACAATAGGATCTTTGCCGGTAAGTTTTTTACTGGTGCCTTTCATAATCTGCAATAAGGGTGAATCGAAGTTGGGTTTCCAGCCAGGATATTCTCCATCATGAATAGTTGTTGCATGGGCCATTTCGAAAACACTTTCCATCATATTGCCTAAATCTTTTTTTGCTGAATCAACAGAACTTCTTAGCAAACACATAACTTCTATTTGCGTTTCAGTTGATTTAACTATAGCCAGGTTTGTTGATGTTTCGACAACATCGGGCATTTCAGAAATCATACGGATAACTCCATTTGGCAAAGCATATAACGAATCAAGCAAATGTTTTTGTGTTGTTTTATCTATCCAGAATTCAGGTAAAGAAATGGATTCAACACTGAAATTCAAATCGGGTTCAACTCCTGCCAATTCGTTCCTGTAAATTTTCAAAAAGGATGAAGCACTATCAATGAAATCTTTTTTAAATTTGTTAGGAATTGTCACAATTGCAAATGATTCACGAGGTATTGCATTTCTTATATTGCCTCCATCAATGGAACATAATCTCATTTCAAAGATGCGTTCTGCGTTCCACATAAAACGGTTCAGCAATTTGTTGGCATTGCCTCTTCCCAACTGAATATCAACACCTGAATGTCCACCTTTTAAACCAGTAATACTAAGTTTATAGGCAGACACATCACCTTTAACAGGTTCTTTTTTGTAATCGAAAGTAGCGGTGGTATTCATTCCGCCTGCACAACCTATTGTAAGTTCATCAACCTCTTCGGAATCAAGGTTTAGCAGTATTTTTCCCTTGATAAAATCTGAAGTCAAGTTAAAAGCGCCTGTCATACCAGTTTCTTCATCAACCGTGAATAAGGCTTCAACAGGTCCATTAATAATTTCATTCGATTCAAGAACTGCAAGCGCTGATGCAACACCAACACCATTGTCGGCACCTAATGTAGTTCCTTTTGCCTTTACCCAGTCACCATCTATAAAAGGCTGAATCGGGTCTTTCTCAAAGTCGTGAATTGTTCCGGAATTTTTTTGGGGAACCATATCCAAATGGGTTTGTAAAACAACGGTAGGACTTTTTTCTTTACCTTTTGAAGCAGGCTTGGAGATAACGACATTTCCAACTTTATCGACCTTATAAGGCAGTTTATGCTTTTTTGCAAAATCAACTATAAATTCTACAGCTTTGGTCTCTTTTTTAGATGGCCTGGGTATGTTGCATAGATCCTGAAAATGTTTCCAAATTGCAACCGGTTGTAATTTTAATAATTCGGACATAGTTTATTTATTTTGAGAATTTTAATAAAGTATATTCAAAAGTAAGAAAAAATGATAAAATCAACGAACATTAATAACCATTGAATTTCAAGGAATATTTATTTTAAGTTTTTTTAGCTTTGAAATTAATTTTTTTTGGAAAATTATTAGCTTGTACTATTATAGTAATTTTTTATTTAGCCACCAAAACACTAAAACACCAAAATCCACCAAATTTTAAAATACTATGCGCTTAATGCCTACACCAATATTTGACACATTAAAGTTTATTAAATAACCTAATCGTTTATTAGTTAATTTTAAATGACTTAAAACTTGTGCTTCCCACAAAGGATTAACTGTTTCCAAAGCTTTCAACTCACAAATTATTTCATTCTCCACAAAAACATCTAATCTTAACCCTTCATTAAAAATCAGGCCATCGTAAACAACAGGAATATCAACCTGTCTTTTATAACTTAATCCTTTTTTCGTAAATTCATGACAAAAGCATATTTCATATACTTTTTCCAGTAATCCTGGTCCCAAATTCTTGTGGACAATATAAGCTGAATCCACTATTTGTTTTCCAATAATGTCCAGCTCATTTGGAATTGGCTTGTGAATAATATTTTGGTGAGATTTGGTGTTTTGGTGATTTGGTGGCATATATTTTCTTTACTAAAATAAATGCAAACCTCAATTATTCAGGCTACCTTTAGTTGCTTTTCATTCCTGCCAGTCTCTCTTCAATGGCTTTTATTTTGGCCTCAGCATCAGTTTGCTTCTTCCGTTCCATTTCAACTACCTTTTCAGGAGCACTGTTTATAAAACGCTCATTACTTAGTTTTTGTTTTATAGATTTGAGAAATCCTTTCGCATATTCCAATTCTTCTTTTAGTTTTTTAATTTCATTTTTTACATCTATTTTCAATCCGGTTTTGACATAAAATTCTGTGGATAATATCATAAATGACTCTGCTTCCTGAATTTTTTGGTTAGTATAAGCAATCTGGCTTAAGTTAGCAGTTTTAATAACTATGTTATCAAACTGTTTGTCATAATCTTTTCCAACTGAGTAAATAAAAAGTTCTAAAGTTTCTTTGTTGCTAATATTCTTGTCTTTTCTTATTGATCTAATCTGGGTAATTGCTTCTTTAACTATTTCAAATGAGATTATGAGTTTTTTATCATATTTTTCCGCAGTAGGCATTTTACTCGTCATAATACTTGCACCATCTTTTCTTTCTTCCAGCAACTGCCATATTTCTTCAGTTATAAATGGCATAAACGGATGTAATATTTTAAGAAGTTTATCAAAAAAGCCTAATGTAGCCTCATATGTAATTTTGTCAATCGGTTTCTGATATTCAGGCTTAATCATTTCAAGGTACCACCCTGAAAATTCATCCCAAAACAATTTATAAACTGTCATAAGTGCTTCGCTCACGCGATAACCTTTGAATTGCTCTTCAATCTCTCCAAGTGATTTGTTTAGTTGGTTTTCAAACCAAAGAATAGACACTTTGGCATAGTCAGGTTGGTTAATTTTAGGATCAACATTCCATTGCTTAACCAAACGGAACGCGTTCCAGATTTTATTGCCGAAATTCCGGCCCTGCTCGGTCAAACTTTCATCGAAAAGCAAATCATTGCCAGCAGGTGAACAGAGCAACATTCCGACACGAACACCATCAGCACCATATTTTTCAATCAGCTTTATCGGATCTGGAGAATTGCCAAGTGACTTAGACATTTTACGGTGAATTTTATCCCTAACAATTCCAGTCAGGTATACATTTCTGAATGGCTCTTTGCCTTCGTATTCATATCCAGCAATAATCATTCGCGCAACCCAGAAAAAAAGTATTTCAGGTGCCGTAACCAGGTCATCGGTGGGGTAGTAGTATTTTATATCAGCATTGTCAGGGGAACGTATTCCATCAAAAACCGAAATGGGCCAGAGCCATGATGAAAACCAGGTATCCAATACATCTTCGTCCTGATGCAGATCACTTATTTTTAGCGATTTGTTTCCTGATTTTTCAATTGCCAGTTTAAGCGCCTCTTTATCAGATTCAGCAACCACAAAATCTCCATCAGGTAAATAATAAGCCGGAATCCGGTGTCCCCACCATAGCTGGCGCGAAATGCACCAGTCCTTCACATTTTCCATCCAATGCCGGTAAGTATTTACAAACTTGGCAGGATAAAGCTGTATATTTCCATTCAATACATTTTCAAGTGCCGGTTCTGAAAGTTTTTTCATTTGAAGAAACCATTGAATTGAAAGTCGTGGTTCAATAATTGCATTGGTTCTTTCAGAAAAACCAACTTTATTTGTGTAATCTTCAATTTTTTCCAGTAAACCTTCTTCTTTAAGTTTTTGGACAGATAATTCACGTGCTTTAAATCTGTCTATTCCAATAAAAAGTTGTGCTTTCTCATTAAGCGTTCCATTGTCATTAAAAATATCAATAACTTCAAGTTTGTGTTTCAGACCCAGCTCATAATCGGCGAGATCGTGTGCAGGTGTAATTTTTAAAGCGCCGGTACCAAATTCCGGGTCAACATATTCATCGAAAATTATTTTCACTTCCCTGTTTACCAAAGGAACAATTACTTTTTTGCCTTTCAGATGTTTATAGCGCTCATCATCAGGATGAACACAAACAGCAGTATCCCCTAAAATCGTTTCAGGCCTCGTGGTAGCAATTATGATGAAATCTTTTCTGTCTCCGGTTTCCTGTCTCCGGTCTCCCTCAATAATTTCATATTTTACATAATAAAGCTTCGAATTAACTTCTGAATAATTGACTTCTTCATCGGAAACAGCAGTCTTGGCTTGCGGATCCCAGTTTACCATGCGAACTCCGCGATATATCAGGCCTTTTTTGAAAAGATCGACAAATACTTTTATTACGCTTTCAGATCGGGCCTCATCCATTGTAAAACAAGTGCGGTCCCAGTCGCATGAAGCGCCAAGTTTTTTAAGTTGTTCAAGTATAATTCCACCATGTTTATGTGTCCATTCCCAGGCTTGTTCAATGAATTTGTCACGGCCAATATCAGTTTTTCTTATTCCTTCAGAAGCAAGTTTGTTTACAACCCTGGCTTCAGTGGCTATTGATGCATGATCGGTACCTGGCACCCAGCAGGCATTTTTACCCTGCATCCTCGCACGGCGAATAAATACATCCTGGATGGTATTATTCAGCATATGCCCCATATGCAAAACTCCGGTAACATTAGGGGGTGGAATAACAATACAATATGCCTTTCTTTTTTTATCGGGAACCGATTTGAAAAATTTATGATCCATCCAGTATTTATACCATTTATCCTCAGTAACCGTGGGATCATATTTTGCTGGAATTTCCATTCTCTTAGTGATATTAATTTTTTTGCTTTATTTTTTGAACCAAAGTTTTATGCACATTAGTTGGCAAAAATATAAATTTCTGCAAGAACCTATAAATAAAGAGAAGCTTGTTTATCAAATTTTAAAATAAACTTGTAACCTAACCGATAATTCATACAAAAATTCATATATATTGCTAAAAAATTTAAAAATTTATATATAAAAATTAAATTTGTTGTTTTAATTATTAAATAATGTTATTATGAAAAGGTTTTTAACGATTATTTCGGTTGCATTACTTGCCACATTGATGAGCTGTTCACAGTCTAAAGAAAGTAAAGATAAAAAGAAGGCGGCGGAGATTTCATTTGTTGAAGCGGAACATGACTTTGGAAACATAGAACAGGCAAGTGAAGCAACTTATACCTTTGTATTTAAAAATACAGGGAAGGGAGACCTTTTAATAAGTAACGTTCAAACCTCTTGCGGTTGCACTATTCCAGATTGGACCCGTGAACCGGTTGAAAAAAAGAGATCAGGTGCTGTAAAAGTTCACTACAACACTTCAGTAGCAGGCAGTTTTCACAAAACCATAACAGTTTATTCAAATGCTATTAACTCTCCGGTAACTCTGAAAATTAAAGGAACAGTTGTTCCAAAATACAACAAGCCACAAAAGAAATAACATTTGTAAAACTGTAAAATTTAAATGCCCAATATATCCCAACGAGGCATATTGATGCCTCAATCACCCATACGTAAGCTGGTACCCTATGCAGAAGATGCTAAAAGAAAAGGTGTAAAGGTGTATCACCTGAATATCGGCCAACCCGATATTCCTACTGCCCCCTTGATGCTGGAAGCTATAAAGAAATTTAACTTGAAAGTTGTAGAATATTCTCATTCTGCAGGCAATGAATCTTACAGGCGAAAATTATCTGAATTTTATAGAAATAAATTCCGGTTCAATATTGATCATACAGAGTTATTAATTACAACAGGTGGTTCTGAAGCCATAAATTTTTCCTTTCTAAGTACCATGGATGCTGGAGATGAGCTTATTGTACCCGAACCATTTTATGCTAATTATAATAGTTTTGCTTCAGCCGCAGGGGTTCATGTTGTACCTGTAACTTCAACAATTCAGAATGGATTTTCACTGCCTCCCATTGAAGAATTTGAGAAAGTGATCACTCCAAGAACCCGTGGAATTATGATAAGTAATCCGAATAACCCTACTGGTTGCCTTTATAGCCGTGATGAACTCGAAGAATTAAAACTTATCATTCAGAAGTATAAATTGTATTTATATGCCGACGAAGTATACCGGGAATTTTGTTATACCGACGAACCATTTTTCTCAATTATGGAGTTAAAAGGTATTGAACAGAATACCATTCTCATTGATTCTGTTTCAAAGCGCTATAGTGCCTGTGGTGTCAGAATTGGTGCCTTGGTTACAAAAAATAAAGAGGTGATAAATACGGCACTAAAATATGCTATGGCACGACTGAGTCCGCCTTCATTTGGTCAGATCGCCGGTGAAGCTGCTGTTGATACACCAGATGAATATTTTGAAACAGCTTATTCAGAATATTACAAGAGACGAAATTTTCTTGTTGAACATTTGAATAAGATTAAAGGTGTTTTTTGTCCGCTTCCGAAAGGTGCATTTTATACCATTGCCCATCTTCCTGTTGATGATGCTGAGAAATTTGCAATCTGGATGCTGAGTGAATTTAATTACAAAAATCAAACCGTTATGGTAGCTCCGGCAAATGGGTTTTATGCAACACCTGGACTTGGCAAAACTGAAGTTCGTATTGCGTATGTTTTGAATGTGGAGGATTTGCAGAATGCAGTAAAATGCATTGAAGAGGGTCTTAAAGTATATCCGGGAAGGACCTTTTGATAGAAATACTAAAATTTTATTTAAAAAATAAGCCACAAATGCACGAATTAGAATTATTATTCGTGCTTGTGGCTTATAATATTTGTTTTTATTCTATTACTACTTTTCTGAAGAAGAATTTATTATTCTTATAATCTGTTACTTTAAAATAATATAGTCCCGGATTCCATTTTTCAATTGTAAGAGTTTCATTAAAGAAATCATATTTTCCATTAAATGATTGTGTATATAGAAGTTTCATATCACTCGAGTACACCTCAATAACAGGATTTTCAATAAGCGTATTTTTAACCTCTATATTTATCACTGAACTGGCAGGATTAGGATAAATAATAAAATCATTATCAACTTTCGTTTCTGTTATTCCAACATTATAATTCATGTAAACTGAGTCTTTCGTCTGGCAACCTCCTGCATTTGACACTGTTACTTTATACCATCCCTGACTATTAATATTAATATTTATGGTACGGGTTATAGCAGAGGTATTCCATAAGTAACTTGTATAACCTGGCCCAGCATCAAGTGTATAAGTTGAATTGTAATTCAGGCTGTCCTTTCCATTGGCAAGGTATAACACTGGATAATTGCTTATCTGAATAGTCTTAGTTGCTGTATCATTATCATGATTGTAATCACCTGTTATTTTGTTGTACACTTTTACCAAATTGCTTCCCACTGGAAGATAAGCATTGATGTTAGAAAATGTATGAGTATTCTTTCCACCTGCTGACAAAGTGGATGTAAGTTTAACAGCATCAGTAGCTCTTTTGGTACCATTTATAAGTAAAACATAGAAAATAGTATCGCCATTATTTACCGGCAGGTTACCCTGGTTTGTCACCTCGGCAGATAACGGGCCATATTTCCCGATACACCCACTGTTACTGCCTGTAAATGCTGTTAAAGCTCCGTCAATAAAAGAGGTATAAACATAAACGGTATCGCTGTTTGAACAGGAATTTACAGTATTTGTAACATTTACAGAATATTGTCCATTATTATTTACTGTATATGTTCGTGATGTAGAATTATCCTGCCAAGAATATGTATACCCTATACCGGCTCCAGCATCCAGCAAATAAGGCGGATTTTTGAAAATTGTATCTTTTCCGGAGCCAAGATTAATTGCAGGAGCAGGTTTGATGGTTACATTATAAACCATTGTATCATCAGCAGGAACAGCATCAATTTTTAAATGGGAATAAACTTTAAAACGATTTAATCCAGCTGACATTTTTTTGCTTAAATTTTTAAATGTATGAGTAGTCTGTTGTCCGGGAGCAAAAGTTGTAGTGAATTTAAAATTTTCAATAAAAGGAGCTGAACCGTTCAATATATAACAGAACTTAACTGTATCTCCTGCTGAAATTGTCACCTGACCGAGATTAGTAAAAGTTGCCTGGAACTGATTATAAACATATTGGCAATCTGTTGAATCACCTGTTATTTTTGTAATACCACCGTCTACAATTAGAACGGTAACATATACACTATCAGTTTTCCAACAGTTTGTCGCCAAATTGGTAACTTTTACTGAATATGTCCTGTTGGTAGTTACTTGAACTGAATCCCGATTATAACCAGTGTTCCAAAGGTAAGAATACCCGGAACCCAAACCTGTACCTAACTTTGTTTTATAATTCATAACTGTTGAATCCACCCCTCCTGCAAGTACTATAAGGGGTAAACTGCCATAGATAATAGTTCTGCTTATTGTATCATCTGCAGGGTTGTAATCCTCACTGATAACCGAATAGAATTTAATATTATTGGTTCCAACAGCAAGCGAAGGAACGATATTAGAAATTGTATATGATATTGAATCGCCCGGATGAAGATCGGAAGTCAGTACATATAAGTTTGATGTAGTATGACTATTTACTCTGTAATCGAAATAAATAAATGCATTTTTATATATTATTGTTGTGCCTAAATTTTTAAACCACATTTTTACCAGGTCCTGATCGCCAACACATATAATTGGCTTATCATTAATACTGGTTATACCTCCATCAGGGGTGTATATCTGTATAAATACAGTATCACGTTTATAGCAACCATGGTTATCAGTAACTTTTACATTAAATAGACCGGTATGTGTTGCAACATATGAACTATTGTGCGAACCATCCTGCCATAAATATGAATATTGGCTTCCAACAGGAGCTTGCAAAGTATATGGTGGTGTTGTGGTTAAAGTATCAACATTCCCTCCGCTTATATCTACTACAGGCAGCGGCCATAATACAATATTTTTAGCAATGCTGTCATTGTTATGCCTCATTTCGTTCTGAAGAATTGAGTAAAATACAATCTGCGAATTTCCGGCACTTAATTGATACTTCAGATTACTATAGGTATGATTAATGGTATGACCTGGTTGCAATATTGAGCTAAGTTTAACATAATTAGTTTCTGAAGAACTGTCATTAATACTATACCAGAAACCTATGCTATCGCCGGCAGGAATTGCAACATTGCCCGAATTGGTAAAGGTTACGCTCATATTATCGAACGTTCCCATACATCCACTGAATTTGCTTGTATCACCCGTTAGCTTTCCATCACGGATTGAAAGATAAACTTTAATAGTATCTCTAATGCTGCATTGTGTAGCATTATTAGTAACCTTTACAAACATGGTATCGGATTTGGTCAGCGTATAGGTATGATTGGTAGAACCATATTTCCACAAATAACTTAAATTATTGCCTGTGCCTGCATCAAGTGTCCATTGGAGTGCCTTTACTGTAGTATCATTGCCTAAATTCAAGGCAGGATAACCGAATACCGTGATAGTTTTGCGTAATGTATCATTATAATGATCTATATCCCCTGCCGTACTGGCTATTACAACAATATTATATTTGCCCGTATCGTTAAAGTTTTCAATAGTCGTAAACCTTCGTATTATAGTATCGCCCGGTAGAAAATTACCTGTTAAAACAGTATCCATTGTTTTCCATCCACTTCCATTCAAGGAATACTTTACATGAATAGTTTCTCCCGATTTTATTGTATCAGTACCGGCATTTTTTACACTTATTTGAAGCTTTCGATTTCCAATATAGCATGATGGTGAAACAGGATTAATTATTCTGCTGGGTTTAATATCATGGAAAACAACTTTTACATAAACAGAATCTTTATGCTGGCAACCATGAACGTCGGTCACTTTAACCCAATGATAGCCTATATAACGAGCCTCATAAATACTGTCAGTTGTGCCATCGCACCATAAATATGCCTTATAACCCGGTCCGGCATGAAGCGTATCAATACCTGCGACAATTCCTCCAGTACCTAAGTTAACATTAGGATAGCCCCAGTTATGTATTGTGCGTCTAACAGAATCATTAGTATGATTCAGGTCATATTTGTATTTTGTGAATGCAACCAGTGAATAACTTTTTATTGCAGACATATCGATAGTATTCGAATTGAAACTATAAACCAGGGTATCTCCCGGATAGAATGATTTATTCAATTTATAGCTATACCAAACAGTATCATTGGTTGCAAACTTATATGCTATCCTTATGCTGTCATTTGTCCTTAAAGTATCAATCCCTTTATTCCTGAATGATACCGTTACATGTTCATGGTTGCTCAGTACACAAGCGCTTAAAGGCGATAGAATAGAACTAATCCCTATATCGTAAGTTAATTTGATCACATTAACGGTATCGATAGTGACACAATTATGTATATCCGTCTTTTGTTTTACACTAAGCCAAACTAGACCAGCGGGAGGGTTCTTCAAGGTATCAGCAGTGGAAAGAGAAGGAAAAGTGTTGTTGGCCCATTTGTAATCATAATTAACATTTTCGATAGCCCGAATCACAACAGTATCAAGTCTTTCCGAAGCAACTTCCTTAGGTAAACCAGTAACCGGGTTTGCGAATAGAGTCAAATTTAGTGTTAAAGTGTCTTTGTCTGCAACCGGATAGAATCCCTGGAATGGGTCTATATCAAAAACTTTAATTATATTCAAACCATCCGTATCTATCGCGGCAGGTTTATTGAAGGTCAGGAGTACACTGTCACCTATCCTGAGATTACCCGGCAATAACAAAGTATCAATTATTGAAGCCCGGTTATTAATTTTAAACCCTGCGATGATTTTATCTTTTGAAGGAATCATAGTTCGAATTCCTATGTTTTTAATCTTGAACGATATTTTGGACGGTATCGATTTTAGACAAGTATCCTTGTGGGAAGTTATCGTTAAAAGTTTAATGTTAGCCGGGGCTTCATAAAGTTTAAAATCGTCAAATGCGAATTCTTCACTATTTCCATAAGTGATACTTTCAAATTTTATTTTGAATTTAATATTTGACTTGTTCATGAGAGAGGAAGGCAAAACCTGTTTAGCGGTAACCCAATTAAAATTGGTCGTCGTATCCCAACCAGCTGTTCCCAATGCTGTGATTAAAGTTTTATTATACCAATTCCATTTCCATGGATACGAATGTTTTGGAACTAAATTCCAGGTTGCACCATTATCAATAGAAGAATAAATAGCAACTCCGTCACCGGATTGAAAAAAGCAGTTATATTTTAATTCCAGTATAACTTTTGAAGTGTCTGGAATATTAATGTACGAAGATTCAACATAAGAATCCTCATCTCCATTATTATAAGAATCCCAGGAATTTATCCCAGAAGCAGGAGCGAAATTGAGTGGATGTCCCAATTGCCAGGAAGAAAATGTTCCACCGGCAGTCCAGTAAACATTAGTGCTATCAAAATTTTCAAAATAAGGAATACTATATGTAGGGAAAGCTGTTATACTGGTATTAAAAATATTGTTCGTTGCAGCTTGATCTCCTGCCAGGTTTGTTGAAGCAATTACATTAGGGTATATACCGGGTGAAGAAAGATTTTTTGGTGTTTTAAAAGTAAATGAAACATTCCCATATGAGGGGATTGAAGTTTTTAATGTATCCCGGACAATTGTAGTACCTCCGTCAAATGAATAATACAAAGGCACACTTGAAGGCGATGACACTGAGGCATAGTTCTCCACTGTAATTTTCACAGAATCGTGCGACGTATGGCAACAACCCGATAAAGGTGCCTGCCAGCCGGTTACACCAACGTCCTTAATTAAGTTAGTGCCATATACCGCGAAATTATCAATATTCCAGCCTGAATAAGGCCAGGAACCCGTCGGTCCAAGTGTGAACCTGATTTTAATATTTGGATTTCTATCTGCATATTTTGAAATATCAAAAACTTGGGATTTCCATATATTATCAGTTACATCTCCAGGATTGACCCATATACCTTCAGGAATCCAAGTTGTACCTCCGTCAGCACTGATTTCGATAGCAGCTTTGTCAGAACCGTTAATGTTAAGCCAACGGGCAAAACTTAATTTCGTATTGATAAAATATTTACAGTTAATTAAAGGTGTTGTGGCGATAAAGGCATTATTGGACAAACCAGCTGGATAATCGCCGTTGTTAATAGTAATGTCAGTACCTAATATTTTGGTTCCGGAAACTGAATATGAAGGATCAGAATTGCCATAAGATTGTCCGCCCAGTCCCTGAGGAGCAGTTCGCTGGAAATCCCCGGTTAAAATCCATCCTTTATCGGTTTCAAATTCATCATAAAAAGCACTATTTACTATTTTCCTTAATCCTGAAGGGCTTTGAACTGAAGACGGGAAATATTTACCCGAAATTTTAACAGAATTGGGTACCAATTTTAAATCCAATACATCACCAAGACCGGCAGTATCACTAAGGTCATAGGTAACCCAAAAATAATTATTTCCCATGTTTAATGAATAACCGATGGAATTAAACTTTGCTACTGACCCGCTAAATGATGTTTGTGCTTTTAGTTGAGGGTTCTGGAAAAACAAAGAATCCGGTGTAGAATAAAGCTTTACTCCTGATGGTTTTATATCATAATCTTTTGTATTTAAAGATGTTACTGCTAGCGAATCTAAAGAAAGAGAATTTGAATTACCAATAACAAAAACATTGATTCTTAAAATAGCATTGTTTGCTGAACCGTTTATTGCAACAGTTCTGCTTGCCTGGACAATAGATATTGACTGAACAGTTTTTGGAAATGTATCGGTTTCTATTATCTGAACATCGTCAATACAGGTACCATATCCTGAGTTTGACTGACCATCAAATGCTATGCTATACGTACCGGTTAGGGAAGAAGGTGGGAGTTCAATTTTTCTTTGTGTCCAGGATGATATGGGTTGTGTATATTCAATTAATAATACCCAGGGCGATATGCCGGATTTTCTATAATAAACCTTTAATTCATCATTTACCAGGTTTCCAAAAAAATAGGTAGAATCCTGCGCATGCCAGAACTGTAAAACCGGCTTCCTGGCATAGGACAGGTTAATATCTTTTGTTACCAGTTTGGTCGCTACATAACCACCAGCCCTTTGAAACAATGCATTCACAATTCCTCCATGTGCCGGATAAGGATGTCGTGTAAACACGTATTGTGGAGTATAAGTATAACCCCCGTTTTGAAATTTCCAACTTACGGTATCTCCACCCCAGGAATCCCTGTAAATATTGTTCCAACCTGCTGGCAGCCCTCCTTCGAATCCTTCTGAAAAATATACCTGGCAGCCAGCAACGGATATTTTTAGCATTAAAATTGCTAATAAAAGATAGCGTAGGAGTTTCATTTTTTTAGAGTTTTGAATTAAAAACAAAAGTAATCATTCCAATAAACCATAACTTTCTTACATTAAACTTTTCAGCTAAACGCTTTTTTGATAGATTAAAGATAAGGTTCTTTTTTCTTTTTAGTGATTTTAGTGCCTTAGTAGTTTAATGATTATAGAATATTAAAAGACGAAAACACCAAAACACTATATTTAATAATACTTTCGTCAAGATGACCTTATTTTCAAAATTATACTTTTTAATAGTTCGTTAAACATTTTATTTTTTTTCAATCACAATAATTTGTACTTCAACTTATTAATTATGAGTAAGTCACGAAACAATACCGAAGTATAGTTTTTATAATATCTAAAATTTATCATTGCTTTTACGTTTTGGGTTCATTCATGTTTCAAAATAAATTCCAGGATAATATTACTATTAAATTTATTTCAATATCAATAGGGTATTCAAAAATAAAGGTTGACAAAAATTCTTTATCTAATTCAACTTTATAAGATTAAAAAATTAAATATCTTTTAGTTAAAAGAAATTTTACAACTTTGAATAATATATAATGAGTTCTCAATTTTTTTTACCAGCTCTATTTAAGGAAAGAATTGAAAATAAATACATTACCATTAATGACTAAGTAAAAACAGACTAATTTTTACATTCAATAAAAGCTGAACTAAAAATATTGTTTTAAACGATTATCAGATAACATACCTAAATAAATACCTAGTAGGTTTGTCATTCCCGTGAAAGCGGGAATCTATTAGAGATTGACTTCGTCGAACTCGCAAAGCTCGGTTCCGGATCAAGCCCGGAATGACAAGTCTCCGAAGGTTTTTTTGGCATGAAATACAATAATCATTTTTTTTAATATCCGAATTTATCTGATAGAAGTTATTAAAATGTCCTTCTAGGCAAAAATGACTCGACTTCATTGCCAATGATACTTAAATCTGTCAATTCTTTTTAAACTCAAATCAGGCAATAGAAGCAAATGAGCAATTTGGGTTAATTGTTTTTATATTCCTTGTCTTAGCTATAACAAAGCATCATTTAACTTTGATATCATGTATTATTAATGATATTCAATTAATTATTTATTATTAAATAAAAATATGTTATTTTCCGACTAACTATTAATATCTAACAACGTATATATAAACAATATAGTTATATTTGTCTTATAAAGATTTTATAATGAACATCAATACAGGAATTAGAATTACACATAAATTAAGATGTGTATCATTACAAATTTTTTGAAGGAATTGAATTAACAAACAAGCAGTATGAAAAAGTTTGTTCTAATACCAATGTTCAGCATTATTGCAATTTTAAATATTAATTCACAAACTGATAATATATTTTGGTTTGCCATACCTCATGCAACCTGGCAACATACTGGTGCAACAGCTGGAGGTAAAATAACAGCAGGATATCCATTTTTTGGAGGCACACCGGTATATTTGAGAATTGCAAGTTCAGGTCCCACAACCGTTACAGTTTCAATACCTGCACATCTTCCCTCACCTTATATAATTGCGACGTTGATCAATACTGCTTTTAAAGACACTGTCTTTTCTGTGGATTTGACAACCCATATGAGTGCCAGTTGGAAAAGTCCAGCTATTCCCAGGGGAACTATAGGTCCGTTTATTGACGATTCCATAGGTTTTAAAATATTAAATAGCGGAATTAAAATTGTAGCAGATGGAAACCCTGTTACAGCATATTGGGATTTAAATAACAGCAATAACAGGGACTTAATGTCTTTTAAAGGTCAAAATGCTTTAGGTAATGAGTTTTATATTCCCATGCAGAATCAATGGGATGAAGTTAATTGTACTACTTGTAATGGAATTGCAGGTGACAACACGACTTTACCTGTTGATGCAACAAAATATGGCTTTGGCAAATCATTAATTGATACAGCAAGAGGTGGATTCGATATTATTGCAACGGCCGATGGAACCAAAATTACAATTAATCCTACTGCCGATTTAAACAATGGTACATTGGCTGGCGGAACTTTAAATATTACTTTGAATACAGGTCAAACATATAGTGTATTGATAAAAAATAACAGGGGTGCCGGACACCTGGGTGGTACGCATGTTAAAGTTACCAATGGTGACAATGACCATCCGATAGCCATAACCGACAAAGATGATTCCGATATCCCTTTAAATAGTGGCTATGACTTTTTAAGCGACCAATTGGTTCCCATAAATGTTATAGGTAAGCAATATATTGTAACCCCCGGTCGATTAATCTCTACTAATGCAAAAGACCCCGGTCATGGTGGTGTAAATCTTGAATGGTATTATATAACAGTTGCCCAGAATAATACGACAATTTCAGTGAATAATGGTGGAGTCATAAGTAATTATGGCCCCTTAAATGCTGGTCAGCAGATTGGTATTCAACCACCGGTATATAATTCTGCCAATCCCTGGTCTACGGTAAATGCAAGTGCACCGGTTTATGTATACCAGGTAACAGGTTTTGTTGATGAACCGGGCGCTGCATTAATTCCCAAAATTGACGGATGCACGGGTTCGCAGACAGTTTATTTTGTTTCACCTACTGGCAACGATAGTATTTACCTCAATATTCTTGCTTACAATAATGCAATATATAATATGTATATTACATGGCCGGGATTAGCCACCCCTGTACATCTTAATTCTTCTGATTTTATTCAGGTAGGGGCTACACCATGGTACATTTTCAAACCCACGAAAAATAGCTTCACTTACGGACCCTATAAAATTCCACATAATACTGCCTGTAAAATGTACACCACGTCGGACAGGTTTCATTTAGGAGTGATTGGGGGTACTGGTGCCGGT
>Ga0265316_10003187_pt1 | contig 16685 bp, 9 predicted proteins | sample 4522metaG_FD_202092 | JGI IMG/M metagenome (GOLD analysis project Ga0265316, IMG submission 202092) | Rhizosphere microbial communities from Carex aquatilis grown in University of Washington, Seatle, WA, United States - 4-5-22 metaG | ecosystem: Host-associated > Plants > Roots > Rhizosphere >...
AGCCGCGCGTCAGCAAGCGGTCCGTTGCCGAGCCGCGCGCGTCAGCAAGCGGTCCGTTGCCGAGCCGCGCGCGTCAGCAAGCGGTCCGTTGCTGAGCCGCGCGCGTCAGCAAGCGGTCCGTTGCCGAGCCGCGCGCGTCAGCAAGCGGTCCGTTGCCGAGCCGCGCGCGTCAGCAAGCGGTCCAGCTCCGGAGTCGCACGCCTGTTTCCGCAACTTGCTATTATCCGAAGGAGTCCCTGATGCCAGCTCCAACGCCCGCCGGCCAGCTTGCCGGCTTCATCGCGAAGTTCCATCCCGCGGTCGCCAAGGTAATTCGTTCCGCCCGCTCGGCGCTCCGCCGGCAATTCCCGACGGCGATCGAAGTGGTTTACGATAACTACAACTTCTTCGTCATCGGTTTTTGTGCCACCGAGCGGCCCTCGGACTGTATCGTTTCCCTGGCCGCGAATGCCAAAGGCGTGGGGCTCTCGTTCTATTACGGCGCCACTTTGCCCGATCCCCACCAGATCCTGCTGGGCAGCGGAAACCAGAACCGCTTCATTCGTCTGGAGAGCGCCGCCACTCTGGCCCGTCCGGAGGTGCAGGCACTCATCGAAGCAGCCGTTCGCCAGGCCAGGACGCCTCTGCCCAAAACGGGCCGCGGGCATATCATCATCAAGTCTATTGCCGCGAAACAGCGGCCCCGCCGGCTTCCGCTGCGCGATCCGGAGGCTCCGTAGCCCGCTCCTGAAATCACCGGATCACCACGTGGCGCAGACGCTCCAGTTGCTTGCGCGCAATGTCGGCCCACTGGCCGGAGCTGTCCAGCTTCAGATAGGCCTTCCAGTGATGCACCGCCTTGAGTGTGTCGCCGTTGCGCTCGCATAGCAGCGCCAGGTTGAAATGCGCGTCGGCATAGGTGGGGTTGAGCGCCAGCGCGCGCCGGTAGTGCCCGGCGGCTTCGTCGGCGCGGCCCAGCTCGTCGTAGAGGTTGCCCAGGTTGAATTGCGCCAGCGGGTATTGGGAATCGGCGGCGATGGCTTCCGCGTAGTATTTCTCGGCCTCGGCGAATTTCCGCAGCCGATAGTAAATGGTGCCCAGGTTGACCAGCGCGCCGGCGGCGCTGGGGTTGTACTCCAGGACCTTCTCGTAAGCTTCCACCGCCATCTCCACGGGCGCGCCGGTCTCTTCCAGGTCGAGCCCTTTCTGGAACCAGGCTTCGGATTCGCGAATGCGGGTGGCCGCGCTCTTCCGGTCCGGGAAGGTGCGGATGCCGGCCTCGCCGCCGGCCTCGAAATCGAGCAGCATCTGCCCGGTCATGGCCTCCATCTTCTGGCCGGCCAGATGGACGGCGATCTTCCGGCCGTCGGAAACGATGCGCAACTCCGAGAGCGGCTGTTTCACCCAATCGAGCCGGCTGCGCAGGGCTGTCAGCGCCTGCCCGATCCGGCGCGCCGGAATGCGTTTCGCGCGCAGCTTGACCAGCGTCTGCAAAGCCACAAGGTCGGAAAAAGCATAGGAGTCCGTGGGTAGAATAAGTTTCTGGCGCTCCCAACTGCGAAGCTGGCGCTCGGTGACGCCGAACTTCCGGCGGATGTCCGCGCGAGAATATTGCTCCTTCGGCGCCGGCTGCTGCATTGCTAACCATTCTAACAACAGTGGGGCGGCCCCCCCGGGGGGCACCCTCTGGGTCCGCCGACCCCCTGGTCGGCCCGTTTTCCGCAGCGGACCGTCCCAGCATCGGTCCCGCAAGGGATGCCAGTGAGGGTCCGCCCCACCGCCAGCCGGTGGACCATCGGAGGCGGCTCGCCGCCGGTGGACCAAGGCGCGCGGCGGCTCACACCCGGTCCGCGGTCGATTAGCATGGAAGAAATGCCCCGTTACGCGGCCATCGATATCGGCAGCAACTCCATCCGCATGGAAGCGGCGGAGGTCGTACCCGGCGAGCCGCCGCGCGTGCTGGCGTCGGATCGCGAAGTCACCCGGCTCGGCGAGAGCGTCTTTCGCATGGGCGCGGTGAGCGAAGAGGCATTGCGCGCTACCTGCGCGGTGCTGGCGCGCATGGCCGCCCTCTACCGCAAGCTGGACGTGGTGGGGACGCGCGCGGTGGCCACCAGCGCCATCCGCGATACGCGCAATCAGGAGGATTTTCTGGCCCGCGCGTCGGAAGCCGCCGGTGCGCCGGTGGAAATCATCTCGGGACGCGAGGAAGCCCGGCTGATCTATCTGGGCGTGGAGAGCATTTGGCCCCAGGCGGGAAAGAGCACGCTGGTGATCGATATCGGGGGCGGCAGCGCGGAGATCGTCGGGGCCGAAGACGGCGTGCTGCGGGAGGCCTTCTCGAAACCGCTGGGAGCCGTGCGGCTGCGCGAGATCTTTCTCAAGGACGACCCGCCCAGTTCGCTCGCATTGCACCAGATGCACGAGTATATCCAGGCCAAGCTGGACACGCCCGTGCGCCGCCTGGCGAACGCTACCTGGGACCGCGCCATCGCCACATCGGCCACCGCGGCCGCGGTGGCCCATGCGGTGGCGCGCATACCTGGCTCGCGGCGCGAGGAGATTGACCGCCTGCGCATCCCCACGCCGCAGGTGGGGAAGTTGTACCGCCGGTTGGCGGAGCTGAGCCTGGCGGGGCGGAAGCGGATTACCGGCATCGGGCCGCGGCGCGCGGAGATCATCGTGCCCGGAGTGGCCGTGCTGCTGGATTTTCTGCGCGAGTTCCGGCTGCCGGCGGTGTACTATTCGCGGGCTGGCGTGCGCGACGGCATTATCGCCGACCTGGCGGCGCGCAACGTGGGCGCCGAGCTTTCGCGTCTGAGCCGCGATCAGCGCCGCGAGGTGGAGGCGATGTGCCGCAAATACGGCGTGCCGCTGGAGCACGCCCGCAACGTGGCGAATTTCTCCCACCTGCTGTTCACGGCGCTCCAGCCGCTGCACACCTTGCCCCCGGCGGCCGGCAAACTGCTGGAGGCCGCGGCCTACCTGGTGGACGTGGGCCACTACGTCAGCGATTCGGGCCACCACAAGCACTCCTACTACGTAGTCTCGAACTCCGACATCGCCGGCTTCACGCAGCGCGAGCGCCTGCTGGTGGCGTGCCTGTGCCGGTATCACCGAAAGTCCCTCCCCATCCCGGTTCACAGCCAGTACCAGGTGCTGCCGGTCGAAGACAAACGCACGTTATTGTTCCTCATCCCCCTTCTGCGGCTGGCCGACAATTTGAACCGCGGCCCTCAGCAGCGCATCCGCGGTGTGGACTGCCGGGTGCGCGACGGCGAAGTGGTGCTGCGGGTCCACAGCAGCCACGATATCGACCTGGAACAGTGGGGCGCCGAGCGCGCCGGCGAGGCATTCCGCCAGATCTATAACCGGCCCATCACGGTGGAGCGAGCCGAGGAGTGATGTTGGCCCCAATCAGAGCCGCGACCGTAAGGGAGCGGTCGCGCCGTCCGAGCCGCGTTCCGAGCCGCGTTCCGAACCGCGTTCCGAGCCGCGTTCCGAGCCGCGTTCCGAACCGCATTCCGAGCCGCGTTCCGAGCCGCGTTCCGAGCCACATTCCGAGCCGCGTTCCGAGCCGCCGTCCGAGCCGCGTTCCGAGCCGCCGTCCGAGCCGCATTCCGAGCCGCGTTCCGAGCCACGTTCCGAGCCGCCGTCCGAGCCACGTTCCGAGCCGCGTTCCGAGCCGCGTTCCGAGCCGCCGTCCGAGCCGCGTTCCGAACCGCGTTCCGAGCCGCGTTCCGAACCGCGTTCCGAGCCGCGACCGTAAGGGAGCGGTCCGTGCGTCCATCGCTTACAGTTCGTGAGACTCGAACCCGCTCATGGGCTCACCCTGCTCGGTAACGACACACTGCATCGCCGCCGAGACGTGCTGTGGTTGCCACAGCCATCGTGTGCTGTCATGGGCTCTCGGCGTTCTTTTCACCGCTTGTTTCGGTCTGCTCTTTTTCTTTTACGCGCCGTCGCCCGCGTTCCAAACCACCATATCGAGCAGGGCCTGTCACCGCATCACGCGGACACCCTGCGAACCCGCGCTCGGGATTCACCAACGGCAACCCGGACGCGCAATATCCGGGGAACTATCTGCCCCCGCACACCACCTTCGACATTTCCGTGCGGAAAAGCTTCGGCGAGGGCGAAACCTACCGGCTCTCGGGCCCCGCCATGCGGGGTTCATCTGCGGCTCAAACTCCGTTGGCGGCTCACAGATCAGTCAGATGTTCCAGCCGGCCTGTGCTGTCGCCGACGCTCTCCGGATGCACGTCCATGCGGTCCAGCAGCGTAAGCCACAGATTGGTTGTGGGCGTGCCCGTGGGATATGTCAGGAAGCGTCCCGGCTTGATCGCGCCGTTGCCGCGCCCCGCAATCAGGATCGGCAGGTTGTTATGGGTGTGCTGGCTGCCATCGGCGATGCCGCTGCCGTACACAATCATCGAATGATCGAGCAGCGTGCCATCCCCTTCTTTCGCCGCCTTCATCTTTGCCAGGAAATAAGCGAACTGCTGCGCGTGGAAGGTGTTGATCTGCGTCACCTTCTCGATGCTGTCCTTATTCCCGCGGTGATGCGTCAGCGGATGGTGCGGCTCGGGAATGCCGATTTCGTCGTAAGTTCGCTGGCTCCCTTCGCGCCCGATCATGAACGTCGCCGTGCGCGTCAGATCGGCCTGCATGGCCAGCACCTGAATATCGAACATCAGTTTCAGGTAGTCCGCGAAAAGCACCGGCACCCCCACCGGCTTGTCAATCGAAGGCGTAAACTGCCGCTCGTCGTGCTCGGCGTTTTCGATGCGCTTCTCGATCTCGCGCACCGCATACAGGTATTCGTCGATCTTGTGGCGATCGGCCTGCCCCAGGTCGGCCTCCAGCTTCCGGGTATCGTCGCTCACGAAATCCAGGATGCTCTTGCGCGCCGCCGCCTTGCGCGCGCGCACGTCGGGCGGCACGCTCAGGTCTTCCGTCCCGAACATGCGCTCGAAGACCGTGCGCGGATTCGTCTCCGGCGGCATGGGCGAGGTCGGCGTGCGCCATGAGACGCTGTTCTGATAAGCGCAACTGTACCCGCTGTCGCAGGCGCCCACCGTGCGCGAGTCTTCGCAGCCCAATTCGATCGAGCCAAATCGCGTTTGGGAGCCCGCCGCCAGCGAACTGTTGCGCGCCGCGATAATCTGGTCCACCGACACGCCCGCCTGAATGTCCGCCCCGGAGGTTTTCTTCGGATGCACACCGGTGAGATAGCAGGCGCCCGCGCGCGCATGGTCGCCGCCGCCGTCGCCCAGCGCGTAGCCCGTGTGATGGTCCAGTCCGCCAATCACGCACAGGTCATCCTTGAATGCAGTGAGCGGCTTCAGAATCCGTTTGAACTCAAAACCCGTTTCGCCGCCCGTGGGGAACCATTCTTCCATGATCGCGCCGATCGGGATGTAGGTGAAGAACAGACGATTCGGAAATACTGCAGCCTTGGTCGACGGCGCGGCAAACGCCGGAACCATCGAGTCCAGAAAAGGCAGTGCGACGGCGGTGCCCAATCCTCTCAGTAGCGTGCGCCGCGACAGGTGTTTACGGGTTACTAGCATGGCTTGCTCTATCTCCTCTTCTCTGTTGAAATGGCAGGCTGTTCACGATTCCCAGAACCAGGCTCGAGAACCGGTAATCGTTGGCCGCCAGGTTGTCGACCATGGCTTTCACGGTGGGGCGGTCATAAGGTTCCAGGCCGCGTCCCAGCGCGTAAGTCAGCATCTTTTCGGTGATGGCGCCGGCGAAGGCTTTGGGTTGCCGGGCCAGCACGTCCGCCAATTCCGCCGGACCCGTGAACGTCTGCCCGTTGGTCAAGGTACCGGTGGCTTCAATTGGAAACTTGCCGTCTTCGGTGCGCCATTGTCCGATGGCGTCGAAGTTCTCCAGGCCGAACCCGATGGGGTCCATGCGCGCATGGCACGAAGCGCAGACCGCATTCGCCCGGTGTTCCTCCATCTGCTGGCGCAGCGACATAGTGGTTCCCACCTTGGCCTCATCAAGCTGCGGAACATCCGGCGGAGGCGGCGGCACCGGCGCGTTGAGAAGATTCTCCAGCACCCACTTGCCGCGCAGCACCACCGAGGTCCGCGTGGAGTATGAGGTAACCGTCAACACGCTGCCCTGCGTCACCACCCCGGCGCGCGGCGTTCCGGTCAGATCCACCCTGCGAAATTCCGGCCCCATCACACCGGGTATGCCATAAAACTCCGCCAGCTTCTCATTCAGGAAGGTGTACTTGCCGTTCAGGAACTCCAGCACGCTGCGGTCTTCGCGCATGATGTTCGCGAAGAACATCCCGGTTTCCTGGCGCTCCGACATCCGCAGATAATCGTCGAATTTCCCGAATCGGTTGACATCCGGATGCACCGATTCGAGCGCCCGGAACTCCAGCCACTGCCCGCCGAAATCCTCCACCAGCCGTTGCGATTTCTTGTCCTGCAACATGCGCTTCACTTCGGCCGTAAGCACCTCGGGTTTGCGCAGCGTCTTCTGAGCGGCCGCGCGCAGCAGTTCCTCGTCCGGCATGCTGCTCCACAGGAAATAGGACAGGCGCGAGGCCAGTTCATAGTCGCTGATGGCGTGTTCCGAATCGCCGCCCGGCGCCTTCGGATCGTGCTCCACGCGGAAAAGGAACTGCGGCGAAACCAGAATCGCTTCGAGCGCCGTCGCGATCGATTGATCGAACGAATCGCCGCGCTTCCGGCTGTCCGCCACCAGCGTCAGCAGCCGGTCCGTTTCCTGCGGCTCCACGGGCCGCCGGTAGGCCCTGCGCGCGAAATCCGAAACGATCTTCCGAGTGCACGGGGCGTCATGCGTGGTGCATGTGAAGATCTTGCTGCGGCTCTCGGCCGGCGGCCCTTCCTTCGCATTGAACGGCCCGGTGATTTCGACAAAGTTGACGCGGAACGTTACGTCGGTGATCAGCGGCGCCCCACCGCCCCGCCGTGCGCCGCCATTCGCGGCGATGGCCGCGCGGCGCTTTTCAAACGCTGCGATTTCATCCGGCGTGGCGCCGGGCGGCGGCGCCTGAGGGCCGAATGTCCGCGGCGGAGGCGCGGGCAGCGAAGTAGGTTTCAGACCGTGATACTTCTCCGGCAATCCTTCATACAGCCGCAAGGCAGAGACAGCCACCCAATGCTCACCAGCCGGCACGCGCAGGCGGACAGTCCTGTCCCGGCCCTCCAGGCTGTCGAAACTGGCGCCGGCGCCGGTTCCGGCGAAGTCCTCAATCGTCGCGGCTTGCTTGCCGTCAATCCAGATCGCCACCGTAAAAGGATCCGAAGGAACGGGCCGGCTGCCTTCCGGATCGATGCGGAAAATATACTCGCCTTCCGCCGGGAAATCGTGCATGGTGTGCAAAGCGCTCGGCAGCGCGAGGCCGGTAACGTCGTAATCGGTGATGGTATAGGGAATCATCTTGGCGAACCGGCTGTTGTCGCCGCCGTCGGTGCCAGGCCGGTAAACCGGTTGGTGGCGCACCACTGTCGGCGTAACTTTCCCCGGTCCGAACAGGGCCCTTTGCACCACGTTTTCCGCCGCCGATAGATACTGCTCCATCAGCACCGGCGAAAGCGAGAGCGCATCTGCAATGTCGTCGAACCCGTAACCCGAATCGTCCTGCGGAAAATCCTTCGCGGGATTGCTGTCCACACCCAGCAGATCGCGAATCGTATTGTTGTATTCGGAGCGGTTCAGACGGCGCGCCGTCACGCGGCCGGCCTCGGGTTTCATGGCCCGGCCGGCGCTGTCGAACGCAGCCTGAATCCAGTCGGTCGCAGCCTTCAGTTGCACCGCGTCGGGGCGCGGCATTCCTTTGGGCGGCATCTCACCGGCCGTCAGCCGGCGGAGAATGGTTTCCCACATCTCGCGATCCCGGGTGACCGCGTCGCCCGTAGTGTATGCCTGGAGATTGAGATCGCCAGACTTGAGCTCTTCACTGTGGCAGGTGTAACAGTTCTTAGCCAACAGAGGCTGGACGACATCCTGAAACGTGTTGCCGGCCGGCGCGGCGCATAGGGCCAGCGGCGCGAGCAGAAAGGTGAAGCGAAAACTTGACATGTACCCAGCACTCTCCGGACCGCCGCCGAAAGGAGGCGATCGAAACACGAAACCGGCGGAACCGGCGGTGACATTATCATATCACCGCCGGCTCCGCCCCCAGGTCCCCCAATTCTAAACGCAACCCTCGGAAATTCCTGCGTTTAGTCCGCGCCGAAGCGCGGGTTTCATTCTGACTCCTGACTCCTGACTCCTGACTCCTGACTTCTGTCTCCGGCCTCAGAAGTTGAACCGCAACAGCAACTGCCCGTTTCGCGGCTGAGAACCGAGCGAGGTGTAGTTGATCCAGCCGAACCCCGCGGTCGTCAGGCCGGTCGTAGAACTGACGGTTTGCGTGGCCAAAGAGTTACTGCTGGTCGGATTTCCCATTTCCGTGCGATTAAATACGTTATAGAACTCCGCCCGGAACTGCATGGTTACCCGTTCCCGCAGGCGGAAGACCCTGCCGAATCCAACCTGTTCGCTGGGACGCCGCTGGTCGCGGTAATCGTTGTAATAGGCGGCAGCCGTGCCAAAGGTGCCGGGCGAGGGGTTGGTCCACGCGGCCGGGTTCAGCACGAACTGCTTGGTCGGGTCGATGCAGTGGCAGTTCAGGTCCTGGGTGAAAAGCGCCGCGCCCGGAACCCGGTTCATGAACCCGCCCGGCTGGAACAGCACCGACTGCAGGTTGTTCTGGATTGCCGGAGACTGAATCAGCGCTCCGCTGGCATCGCGGAAGAAGCCGCTGATGGTCCAGTCTTTCAACAGGTTCCGCACGAACGGGTTCTGCGTAAAGCCGGGCGTCTGCGTGACGTAAGTGATGCCGTAGGAGAGGACGAACCGCTGGTCGAGCGCGGCCTGGTCCTTGTTGGCCCCCCGGTTAGTAATGTCGTTGGGCGTTTCAATAGCCTGATTCAGGGTTTTCTGATAAGCGAACGCCGCCTGCCCGAACAAGCCGTGCCAGAAGCGCTGCGTAAGCTTGGCCTGCAGTCCGTCGTACCAACTGTCTCCGTAACTGGACCACTTAGTCGAGATGCTCGTGAACTGCGGGAACGGCCGCAGGAGTTGGGCCACCGTCGTCACCGGATAACCGGCATAGGGAGCGCTGATTCCCGCGGCTATGGCTTGCGGTGAATTCCAGTTCGAAGTCAACAGCGAGAGAACCGAGGAGTTATTGACGATGTTATAGCCCTTGGCTGCCAGGCTCTGAATGCTGTTGGCATTGATTTGCACGAAGCCGTCGGATTGCTCCCACGCGCCCCGGTTTCCAACCCAGGAGACTTCCCCAACCAGGTTGTTGGTGAACTCGCGCTGGAAGGAAATGTTCCACTGCATGATTCGCGGCGGCCGGCCGCCCCCCTGGGTGATGTAGTACGGCGGAGGATTCAACTGGCCTTTATAGGGTACGATGCCCGGATTCAGCGAGGCATCCGTGATCTGCGCCAGGGAATAGGAAAGGCCGCTTTGCAAAGCGCCTTCCGCTATGCCGAAGGCCGGGGACGCATAGGCCAGAGTGTTGAACCCGGTCCCCAGAATGGGCGAATTAGTGATGTAGCTGGAGTCGGCGGTACGGCCGTAGACCACGCCAAAACCGCCGCGGATCACGTCCCTGTGGTCCACCTGGTAAGCCACGCCAAGCCGCGGCCCGAAGCCGTAGTCGTAGGGCGGAGCGAAATCGCAGTTGCAGCGGTTCGGCCCGTAGCCGGGATAAGCCGTCCCACCCAGCAGTCCGCCGGCGGACGGGTTTGCCACGTTGGGCTCGAAGGACGACATACGATTATGCATCTCGTGCCAGGCCGTCTCCCAATCCCAACGAAGTCCGTAATCCAGGGTGAATTTGTGGGTTACTTTCCAGGTGTCCTGGACATAGAATCCCAACCCTGTCTTGCGGATCTGCGGATCCTGAAGATTCGAAACCGTGGCATTGTCCACCTGGCCCAGCAGGAAACTCGCATACGGGAAGCCGAGGTTTCCTCCGCCGAGCGTGGTGCTGCTCACGTAAGGCAGGCCGGTTTCCGCCGAGCTGAAATTATAGATGCCCTGCGAGCCGCGGGTATTGATGTCCTGCCAGACGTCTCTGCGCCACTCTTCGCCGGCTTTGAACGTGTGGTTGCCGTGAATCCAGGTCAAGCTGACGACAGCGGTGGGCTTGTCGTTGTAATAATCGTTGGCGTTGACCGGCCCATACCCGCTGGGTCCGCCGCCGGCGGAGGAACTCAGGCCTGCAAGCCGCGGAAAACCGGCCGGAGTGGTGCTGCTCCCCACCAGTCCGAGTTGTCCTATCGCATCGTAATTCAGGGTTGCTTGCGGCGAGGAATCGATGTGATCGTAGCGCAATTCGCCCGCACCGATGTGCAGCAGCATCGTAGGCGTGAGGCTCCGGTCGAAGGTCAGCCGGATGGTGTGGTCGGCGCTGATGTAGTGGCGGGCCGGGGAGAGCGGATACGGATACCCGTCCGCGCCGTTCTTGGGAACCCAGTTGCGCCACTCACCCCAATAGATGGACACCCGCGTCTTATCGTCGATGGAGTGATCCAGCTTGAGACTCGGAACGAAAACGTGAGTCAGCAAGGGGTCGGTTACCGCCAGGTTATTGATCAGTTGCGAATTCGTAGGCGTGGGGACCAGGGCGTCCACTTTAGCGGCGACCGGATCGATGCGCGACTGCGGAATGATGTTACCCGGAAACGGAGTCCGCAGCGTCTGGCCATTCACCGTGTAGTTGGTCGTGGGATCGTAAATCACGTATTCCGAGATGGTCCCCCCCGAAGGATCGGTGCCCAGCTTGCGCCCGTCCAGGATGCCGCTGAAATCGCCATTGCGCATCGCCATGGTGGGGGCCGTGGTAAACCCCGAACCCTGGTTGTGCGTAATGAAGTTATCCCAGTTGAAGAAGAAGAAGGTCCTGTTCTTGCCGTTGTAAACCTTCGGAATCCGGATCGGGCCGCTGATGCTGCCGTCGAAATTGTCATTGGTATTGACGGGCTTCACCAGGCCGCCATGGCCATTGTTGGTGAAAGGCTGGCCGGCGTTGAGAACCCGGTTGGTCCAGTAATCGTAGGCGCTGCCGTGATAGTCGTTGGTGCCCGACTTAGAGGTGAAGTTGATCAGCCCGCCCCCCACCTGCCCGAATTCGGCGGCGAAGTTACTGGCCTGCAGCGTCATTTCCTGAAGCGCCTCCACCGACGGCTGCGTTTCCGAGAGGTGCGTGGGATCGATGCCGCTGGTGATATCCTGGCCATCCATCAGCGTCTTATAAGTGTTGTTGGTGACGCCATTCACCTGCATCGAAAAATTCCCCCCCGCCGGGGCATAGACGCCGGGCTGGAGTTGCGCGAACGCAATCGGATTGCGTATGCCGGCGCTGGTCAGCGTCAATGGAAGCTCGTTGACCCGATCTCCGGCCATGGTCTGGCTCTGCTCGGCGTTTTCAGTCTTGAGCAGCGGCGCGTCCGCCTCGACCGTGACCGTCTCGGATGACGAACCGACCTTGAGGGCGATATCGACGCGCGCCGTCTGCGCCACCTGGACATCGATCCCCTCCTGAATGTACTTGGAGAATCCCTTGGCCTCGACCGTCAGGTCGTAAACCCCCGACGCCAGCGACGGGAGCGTATAGTTACCCGTGCTCGTCGTCAGCGACTGGACGGATGCGCCGGTCGCTTTGTGTAGCGCGGTCACGACTGCGCCGGGGACGACCGAGCCCGTCGAATCGGTTATGGTTCCTGTGATTATTCCGCGATCGGTTTGCGCCGTCGCTGGAACGGAAAAGCCCAGGCACACAGCAAGAAAAGTTGCTACTGCGACTGAGCAGGAGATCTTTCTGCTACTTCTTGGTAGATTGTCGTACACGTACTCCCCCCCACACATTTTTTCGAACAGCAGGTCTGCCTGACGGCTGCGAGCTGTCGATTGCGAAGAATCATATCACTTTCCGCAAAAAAGTAAACAGAAAATTCGGAAAAGGTGCTCGCGCTCCATTTCGCGGCAAATATACTCGAGCGCATAAACCGGGCGCCCGCTTGACCCAGCCAGGTAGCGGCCCCGGCAGCGATCCAGTGGGGCGGTCCCCCTGGACCGCGCGGGACGCCCCCGTCCCGCTGCCGGAAGCGGGGGCAGGGGCCTTCGCACGGTCCCCCTGGACCGCCCCACTGGCTCTCTCTGATTGGACTCTATACCAGAGGCCCGTCCGCCAACCCGTCGCGTGAATCGGAATTTACAACTGGCGCGGGACTGCCGCGTCCAGGTGACTGCGCACGCGCGCGATGGCCTCAGCCGGGTCCGGATGGTCCACACGAATCACCGCCGCGCCGTCGCCGGTAGGGCGCCAGCGGTCGAACATGCGCGGGGCAGGGAAGCCGGCGAAAACGCTGACGAGCGGGACCCCGGCGGCGGCGGCCACGTGCTGGCCCGCGGAATCGTAACCCACGTAAAGGCGGCTGGCGGCGATGATGGCGGCGAAACCCGCGAAGGAGCCGTCCCAGAACACCGCCCGGACGCCCGAGCGCTCGACGGCCCGCTCCACTCGCGCGGCTTCTTCGCCGCCGGCGCCTTTGTCAATCGCCAGCGTGGCGCCCGTTTCCGCCAGCAGCTCGAGCAGGTTCTCCTCGAACGGATCGGGCAGGCGCTTGGCGGGATTTTCGCCCACTCCCAGGCTAATGGCGATGGCTCCGCGGAGCGCCTGCGCGGGCCCGTCCGCCAGCGCCACGTACGGCCGGGCGTCCGCGATGCCGAAGGTTTCCGCGGCCCACTCGGCGGCAAGCTGCGGCAGCGAGGCGCCGCCCGATCCGCCATACCCGCGGCTCTCGAAGAGGTGGTAGCGTTCCTCGGGACATACCGGCAGCAGGCCGAGCTGCGTCAGGCGCGAATCCGAATCGATGACCACCGAATCGGGAGCCGCCAGCAGCGCTTCCAGGTCCTGCCGCACGGCAAGGCGTTCGCCCAGGCTGCCGCGGCGATAAGCCACGGCGGCATGACAAATGCGCGGGTCCGCGGCGAACAGCGCGTAATTCTTGGAGGGCCCCACAAAAACGATTTGCGCTTGCGGGAAGCGCTGCCTGGCGGCGGCCAGCAGCACGCTGGTCACGGCCACATCGGCGCCCAGCGTCACGCGCGAGAGCACAAACACCGTGCGCGGCTCGCCGTCCACGCGGCGCGCTTCGCGAATGCGCCGGTAGCGGGCCACCAGTGCGGCGGAGTTAGCCGGGTCGATGGCCTGCGCGAAAAGCCGGGCGTAGACGTCGCACAGCGCCGGCTCGAAGCGGTCTGCCAGCCCTTCGGCGAGGATGCCGAACAGGGACTGGCCGCCGGGTTCCTCGAGGAGCGCCAGCGGCAGCTCGGCCGGGCTTTCGCCGGCCACCGCGCGGGCCAGCAGATCGCGCGCGAGCTGGCTACACGAAGTACTTGTCAATCAGGATCCCCAGCTTCTGACGGGTGGTCTGCGGTACCGTGGCGCGGTCGGTGAGGATGGCGTGGGAGAGCGCCGCGCCGCACTGGCAAGTCCGCTCCGCCGGCATGGCCGCCACGGCCGCGGCCACCACGGCGCACGCGTGCGCGGCATTCTGCACCAGGTTCGCGATGATGTCGGCGACCGTGACCGCGTCGTGCTGCGGGTGCCAGCAGTCGTAATCCGTGACCATGGCCACCGTGACGTAGCAGATCTCGGCCTCGCGCGCCAGCTTCGCTTCCTGCAAATTAGTCATGCCTATCACGTCCATGCCCCAGCTTCGATAGACGTTGGATTCGGCCTTGGTGGAAAAGGCCGGGCCCTCCATGCAAAGATACGTGCCGCCCTTCTTGGCATTGACGCCCGCCGTGGCGCACGCGCCGGCCACCACGCCAGCCATCTGCGGGCAGATGGGATCGGCGAAGCTGATGTGCGCCACCAGGCCTTCGCCGAAAAAGGTGGAGACGCGGCCGCGTGTGCGGTCGAAAAACTGGTCGGGGATGACGAAGTCTTGCGGCCGGTGCTCCTCTTTGAGCGAGCCCACGGCGCTGAGCGAGATGATGCGCTCCACTCCCAGCGATTTCATGCCATAGATGTTGGCCCGGAAATTCAGCTCCGAGGGCGAGATGCGATGGCCGCGGCCGTGCCGGCTCAGGAACGCCACCTGCCTGCCGGCCAGCGTGCCCAGGACAAAATTGTCCGAGGGATCGCCGAACGGAGTTTGCATGAGCACCTCCTCCGCCGCTTCGAATCCGGGCATCGTGTAGAGCCCGCTCCCGCCGATGATTCCGATTTCAGCTTTCACTTTGCGTTCTCCTGAATGAGAATGAGTTGGATGAGTTTCGCGGCCGGCCGCAGCGAGGCCGGTGGCTTGGTCCGGCGAGCCGGCGGCGGCGCCCTTGGCCTGCCGCCTTCCGGGCACGGCGCGGACGCAATCGAGCAACTCCCCGATGCCTTTGCCATCCGTGGCGACAGTTTTCACGATGGGCGGTTTGCGTCCGTCGCCCAGGCCCATCATCGCCTGCAGTTCGCGCTCCACCCGGTCCGCGCCGGGCTGGTCGGACTTGTTGATGGCGAACACGTCGGCGATTTCCAGAATGCCCGCCTTGAGCGCCTGCACATCGTCGCCCATGCCGGGCACCAGCACCACCACGGTAACCTGCGCCAGGCCGGCGATGGCGATTTCAGCTTGCCCCACGCCCACGGTTTCAATAATGACGTAGTCTTTCCCGGCCGCGTCCATCAGTGCGACCACGCCGGCAGTGGCGCGCGCCAGGCCGCCGAGCGAGCCGCGGGTCGCCATGGAGCGGATGAAGACGGCGGCGTCGGCATAGTGCCGCTGCATGCGTATGCGGTCGCCCAGGATGGCGCCGCCCGTGAGGCTGCTGGTGGGATCGACGGCCAGGATGGCCAGCGTCTTCCCCTCGCGGCGGAGGGCCGATGCCAGCGCGTCCACCAGCGTGCTTTTGCCCGCGCCCGGCGCTCCGGTGATGCCCACGATTCTGGCATGGCAGGTGAAGGGCGCGAGCTCGCCGAGCAGGGCGAGCGCCTCCGGGTCGCCGTTCTCGATACCCGTGGCGGCGCGGGCCAGCGCGCGCGCATCGCCTTCGCGGATTCTGCGGCTCCAGTCGTTCATCACGTTTTCAGGAGCTGCCGGGCGATCACCAGGCGCTGGATCTCGCTGGTGCCTTCACCGATGGTGCAGAGCTTCACGTCGCGGTAGAACTTCTCCACGGGGTAGTCTTTGATGAAGCCGTAGCCGCCGTGAATCTGCACCGCCTCGCCGGCGATGCGCACGGCAGCCTCGGAGGCGAACAGCTTCGCCATGGACGATTCGCGCGTGACGCGCCTGCCGCGGTCGAGCATCCAGGCGGCGCGATAGTTCAGCAGCCGCGCGGCGTCAATGTCCACTGCCATATCCACCAGCTTATGCTGAATGGCCTGGAATTCGGAGATGGGCCGTCCGAACTGGCGCCGCAGTTTCGAGTAGCGCAGGGCGGCATCGTAGGCGCCTTGCGCCATGCCGATGGAAAGCGCGGCGATGGAAATGCGCCCGCCGTCGAGGACCTTGAGGCTGTCGACGAACCCGTGGTCCTGTTTGCCCAGCAACTGCTCGGGCGCGAGCCGGCAGTTCTCGAAGATCACCTCGCCGGTGGCGCTGGCGCGCAATCCCAGCTTGTTTTCCTTTTTCCCGAGCCGGAACCCGGGAGTGTCCTTGTCGATGAGGAAAGCGGAAATGCCGTGTTGCGCGGCGGCGCGATCTGTAACCGCCATGGCCACGCAGACATCGGCGTAATGCGCGTTGGTGGTGAAGGTTTTGGAGCCGTTCAGGACCCAGGCGTCGCCGGTCCATTCGGCGTGCGTGCGCGTGCCGGCCGCGTCGGACCCGGCTTCGGGCTCGGTGAGCGACCAGCAGCCGATCCATTCTCCGGTGGCCAGTTTGGGCAGGTACCGGCGCCGTTGTTCCTCGCTGCCCATCTTGAAAATATGGTTCGAGCAGAGCGAAGTGTGCGCGGCCACGATGATCCCCACGGAGCCATCCACGCGCGACAGTTCCTCAATAATGATGGAGTACTCGATGTATCCCAGCCCGGCGCCGCCCAGTTCCTCGGGGAAGATGGCGCCCATATAGCCGAGCTTGCCGAGCCTGCGGATGGTATCGAGCGGGAACGTCTGCGCTTCATCCCACTCCATGACGTGGGGCGCAATCTCGCGCTCGGCGAATTCGCGGACGGCCTTGCGGAGGGCGATCTGTTCGGGTGTGTATTCGAAGTCCAAGGTTAGCGCCTCCTAGAGAAAACAGAGTTCACCGCAGAGAGGACCCCAACCGGGGTACCCCGACGCGGAGATAAACAAGAAAGACTGACACAGAGAGAGCGCAGAGGGAGCAGAGGTAATAGGGTACCAAGAGCGAAGAATTGAGACTCATGCGGTTCTCTGGGTTCTCTGCGTCGGGGTACCCCAGTTGGGGTCCTCTCTCCGGTGAATAATTGTCTTTCGCCGGTCCACTGCCGAGTCGCAGAGGCGCGGAGGACGGAACCGACTACCTCTGCCCCCTCTGCGCTCTCCGGTTTTGACTTTGGACTCCTGATAACTCTTTTACCTCTCTGCGTCTCCGCGTCTCTGCGGTGAATAATTGTCTTTTGCCGATCCACTGCCGAGTCGCAGAGGCGCCGGGGAGGGAACCGATTCCCTCTGCGCCCTCTGC
>Ga0265316_10003188_pt1 | contig 16685 bp, 20 predicted proteins | sample 4522metaG_FD_202092 | JGI IMG/M metagenome (GOLD analysis project Ga0265316, IMG submission 202092) | Rhizosphere microbial communities from Carex aquatilis grown in University of Washington, Seatle, WA, United States - 4-5-22 metaG | ecosystem: Host-associated > Plants > Roots > Rhizosphere >...
CTGATATCGGAACATCGACTGTGGTTTTTAAGGGGGATTGTTGACCGGGTGATAACCATTCAGCACGGGGAAATCGTATATGACGGCGACCCGGATGTGTTATCGGATAATGATTTTCGGCGTCGTTTCGGTCTTCGGATGTGGGACAAACTGCCTTATCACCGGACTCAAACCGTATCTGAAATTTATCGGCTGGACGAGCCGGCCCTGCAAACCGAACTGCTTGCGGGCGGCGGCGTTAAAAAAACTACGATTGTCAGCAATGTCAGTATAACGGTGAATAAAGGCCATTGTGTTGCCATTATGGGATACAACGGTGCGGGTAAAACGACACTGTCCCGGATAATAACCGGGTTGGAAAAAGAAAAGAAAGGAAGTGTCTGGCTGGATGGCCGACGCTTCAAACCTAAAGAACGAATCGGGAAAATCGCCTGTGTCGCCCAGCAGGCCGACCAGCAATTGTTTACTGATTCGGTAATTGAAGAGATGTTGTTTGGTCAGCCCGATAATTCTATTACACGTGAAAAAATTGGAAATATCCTGAACTCGTTTGATTTGACTCATTTGCGCGACAGGCATCCCCATTCACTATCCGGCGGTGAAAAGCAGCGTTTAGCCATTGCGGCCGCCATTGTTAAAGAGCCCGCCCTGATGATTCTGGATGAGCCGACCAGCGGTCTGGATGGGTTTCACATGAATCGCCTGGCAGCTGAAATCGATTTTCTCCGCCAGAAGGGGCTTTCATTTATAGTTATCACTCATGATATGGAGCTGGCTATGGCGGTGTGCGACGAGATTGTCTGGATGGAGTCGGGCACAATATGCCAGACCGTATCGTCCGTGGAATTTAACGAATTCTTTGAGAAACTTTTGGAAAACAATAATTTGGAAAGGTTGGCGGTATGAAGGTACCGGCAGTGTATTCGAACAAAACCGGAAACATTGAAAAACAACTCAGTGGAATAAGAAAAATCCAGGATGGATTTGTTATTAAAAACAGTAAACGCAAGTCGGGAGCAGCGTTGCTCCCAATATAACGGGTTTTATCGCCCATTTTATGAAAGGAAAACATATATGTCATTGCAAGTTAGTAAAGTAGATGTGTGGCAGGGTCATGTTGACAATCAGCCGGGAACTCTTGCTAAAGGGCTTTCAGTGCTGACTGCTGCGGGTGCGAATCTTGAGTTTACACTGGCCCGGCAAGATGACAAGGAACCGAAAAAGTCGAGTGTGTTTACGGCGCCATTGGTTGGAGCCAAACAAACCCGTGCGGCGGCCGAAATACAATTTCACAAAAATTCGCTTCAGGCGATTCGCGTCGAAGGAACCGACAGGCCGGGTTTTGCGGCGGATGTTGCAGAAGCGGTCGGCAGTGCGGGAGTGAATATCCGCGACTTCTTTGGAACCGCTTCTGGTAAAAGTGTCGTGATTTATATCTTTCTGGATTCCGGGGAAAATGCGGCCAAAGCCATTGATGCTGTAAAAAAAGTCAAATAAGCCGTTTTTAATCAAATTGTTTTATCAGCGGATAGAATATCCGCACGGAAAGGTTGGCAGTATGAAGGCACTGGTAGTGTATTCGAGTAAAACCGGGAACACCAAAAAAGTGGCGGAGGCCATTCATGGTGTTTTCCAGCAGGGGACGGATCTGTATCGCGTTGAAGATGCGCCTTCGCCGGATAATTATGACTTAATCGCGCTGGGATTCTGGGTCGATAAGGGTTTACCTGATGCTGAAGCACTACGGTATCTGAATAAAATCAAAGGTAAGCACGTGGGGTTATTCATGACATTGGGTGCGTACCCGGATTCCGACCACGCGCATCAATCCATGCAGAAAGCCGAGCATCTGCTCGAAGGCAATACCATTCTGGGGACGTTCATTTGTCAGGGCAAGGTCGCAGACAGCCTGGTGAGACAGATGGCGGGACTCTCCGGTAAGAGTCCTCATGCCATGACCCCCGAACGGACAGCCCGCTTGCTGGAAGCAGCGAAACACCCGGACCAGAAAGATTTGGATAATGCCCGTGCAGCATTTGCCCGCATAATCCGGCAATATGCAGGAGCTATACATGCGTAAGTTGAAAGAGCAGGAAATCAATGATATTGTCAAAAAAGCCAACTGGGCGACAATCTGCACGGCGAGCAAAGACGGCAAACCATACGCAATCGAAGCGACGTACTTCATCATCAATGATACCGAGATTGGGTTTATGATTAACCCGCGAGGCCAGACGATGAAAAATATCGCCGTCAATCCGCAGTTGCTGCTGAAAGTTACTTTTGCCAGTAAAGACCTTTCTTATTGGGTCGGCGTAACGCTCTTTGGCACGGGACAGAAAATAACCGACCCCGTGCAAATAGAGCAGGGGTGGCGTTTACTGGGGGAAATAACGAAAAGCGATTACAGCCAGGCGCTGGAGAAGTTTAAAAACGCCGGGCAAAATTCCCCGTTTCTTCGCTGCCGGATAACCGAACGCACCGGCCGGGGCAGTGGGGCGTAACGATGCGATAAAAACTCACTTCCGGAGAAAAAAGCTTACAGCCCCCTCGTTAATTCGGAGGGAGGGGTTTACTTAAAGTTTTTTTCCTGGAGAATGAGTTGACACAATTAGTTTTATGTTATATAATATGGCTTAATCAAAGCATCCTGTTTTAGGACAGGAAGCATCGAGAGAGGCGTGAGGGACTGGCCCTTTGAACGCCCGGCAACCTAGCGGAACTATAGCTAAGGTGCTAAAGCCACCCGACAACGGGACGATGCGGCTCAACGATGAGCAACCAAATATAGTTCGCTCCATCGGCATACCGCAAAAAACAAGCCAGTGTTGTTCTAAACTTTAGTGGAATTGTTTTTTGTAAGGAGTCATTGCTATGGCAAGAGCGTATCTGTTCACATCGGAATCGGTTTCCGAAGGTCATCCCGACAAAGTGGCAGACCAGATATCCGACGCGGTGCTTGACGCGTATATTCAGACGGACCCCAATGCCAAGGTGGCCTGCGAGACGCTGGTTACGGAGGACAGGGTTGTAATTTCGGGCGAGTTCAAGGCGAAGCAAAAGTTCGAACCCGATTATAAAGCAATTGTCAAAGACGTTGTCAGGCAGGTCGGTTATGACAATCCAGCGTATGGTTTCAATTACAATACGCTTAAAATCGATTGTTTCTGCAAGCCGCAGAGCAGCGATATAAATCAGGGTGTGGAGCGGCAGGATGGCTCTATCGGTGCGGGCGACCAGGGCCTGATGTTCGGCTACGCATGTAACGAGACGCCGGAGCTGATGCCTTTGCCGATTCTGCTTGCGCACAAGCTTGTTCTCAAACAAGCTGAGCTTAGAAAATCCAAGCAAATCAAATGGCTTCGCCCGGACGGCAAATCGCAGGTAACAGTCCGTTATGAAGGCGCAAAACCGGTCGCCGTGGAAACGGTTGTTCTATCGACTCAGCATGACCCTGATGTGAAACACGCAGAAATAGAGAACCGTGTTATTGCGGAGATAATTGAAAACGTGATTCCCGCCGGGCTTAGAAGCCGCAATATCAAATATCTTGTGAACCCGACGGGTAATTTCGAGATAGGCGGCCCGCTTGGCGATACTGGATTGACCGGACGAAAAATTATCGTTGATACATACGGCGGAAGCTGCCCTCACGGTGGCGGTGCATTCTCAGGCAAAGACCCGACAAAAGTTGACCGCTCGGCTGCTTACGCGGCCAGGTACATTGCCAAGAATATAGTTGCGGCGGACCTTGCGGATAAATGCGTAGTGCAGTTGTCATACGCGATAGGAGTCGCCGAGCCGATTTCAATCTTTGTTGATTTTGGCGGGACCGGCAAGGTAAGCGAAGAGCTGGTTGGAGAGGCCGTTAGAGTCCTGTTTGATTTGACACCGAGAGGCATTATAAAGATGCTCGATTTGCTCCGGCCCATTTATTTGAAGACCGCCTCTTACGGTCATTTCGGAAGAGAGCTGTCCGAGTTTACGTGGGAAAGGACTGACAAGAAAGATCAATTACAGGAATGGTTCGGTAAAAGTCAGCAAAAGACGGCAAAACACAGTAGTGACAAAAAGGTTTCCAAATCGCGGAAAAACGTTTGAGTGAAAGGTGATATTCGTATGGAACAGGCAACATTGCTGGCACAAGCAGGTTCAAGATGGGACGTTAGAACCGGAGCGATTTCGATGCCGGTTTACAATAGTGCCACGTTCAGACATCCGGGGCTTGGTAAAAGCACCGGATATGATTATTCGCGGACTACCAACCCTACACGTTGTGTTCTTGAGGAACTGGTTGCGCAAATGGAAGGTGGTGTTCGTGCCTTTGCGTTTGCCTCCGGCCTGGCGGCTATAGACGCCGTTGTCCGGTTGTTTGGCCCCGGAGACAAATTGCTCGCTACAGAAGACCTTTATGGCGGCACGTTTCGGCTGTTCGAAAAACTTGCTCGCCCGCTTGGGATTGAAACATCGTATGTAAATACGACTGATACGGCGAGCGTGAAGCGCGCATTAAAAAACGGCGTCAAAGCTCTTTTTCTGGAAGTACCGAGCAATCCGATACTGAACGTAGCTGATATTAGAAAACTGGCTGCCGCAGCGAAAGAGCATAGTGTTTTGACGATTGTGGATAACACTTTTTTGACGTTCTATAATCAGCGTCCTCTGGAGCTTGGCGCTGACATTGTCATTTACAGCGCGACCAAGTATCTTGGCGGGCATGATGACGTGGTGGCTGGTGTTGTGGTAGCCGGGAATCAGGAACTTGCCGAGAAGATTGCTTTTGTGCAAAACGCGGCTGGCGCAATCCTCGGGCCTAATGATTCGTGGCTGCTGTTGCGGGGTTTGAAGACGCTGCCGTTAAGATTAAAGAAGCAGGAGCAGAACTCGCAGCGTCTGGCCGAGTGGTTGGTGAAGCATCCGCGGGTCAACCGCGTTTACTATCCCGGCCTGCCGGGGCATCCGGGCCATAAATTGTTGGACAAACAGGCAGGCGGATTCGGTGCTATGATTTCGCTGGAAGTCAAAGATGCCCGCCGGATTCCGGATATCTTGGCAAACGTCAAGGTCTTTATGTATGCCGAAAGCCTGGGTGGCGTTGAGTCGCTTATAACGTATCCGACCGTGCAGACACACGCTGATATTGACCCGGCAATACGTGAACGGTTGGGTATTAACGAGCGTCTGCTGCGGCTTTCCGTGGGGATCGAGGATATCGAGGACCTTCGGCATGATCTTGATGCGGTGTTGTAACAGAGTTTGTCTGTCGGTTGGCAGACACTTATAAAAGGAGTCATTGTATGGATTTTCAAACTAAGTTGATACACGGTGGACGAGACCGCAAGTCGTTCTTTGGGGCTTCCAGTGTCCCCATATTTCAGATTTCCACTTATAATCAGGATGACCCGGAGCATCTGGCAAAGTATGGATACGCCCGGAGCGAAAACCCGACCCGCGAGGCCCTTGAAACCGCAATCGCTCAGCTTGAGAACGGAAACCGCGGCTTTGCGTTCGCATCGGGTATGGCAGCCATATCCTCGGTGCTTATGTTATTTCAGCCGGGTGACCACCTAGTGGTCGGCAATGACATTTATGGCGGAACGTATCGAATCCTTACCACTGTTTTCAAGCGATGGGGCCTGAATACAACGTTTGTGGATAGCACCAATCTAAACAGCGTGCGAGCAGCGATTACTACGACGACAAAAGCTGTCATTGTTGAGACGCCTTCAAATCCGATGCTTCGTATTACCGATATCGCGGGAGTTGCAGGGATATGTCACGATAAAGGACTTCTTTCAATCACCGACAATACGTTTATGTCCCCGCTTCTTCAAAGACCATTGGAACTTGGTTTCGATGTTGTCCTGCATAGCGCCACAAAATTCATTGGCGGCCACAGTGACGTTATCGCGGGGCTTGCTGTAACAAAAGACGCTGAACTCGGTCGTCGGCTGGGGCAAATCCAGAACGCATTCGGCGCGATACTTGGCCCGCAGGATTCATGGCTTGTTCTGCGAGGGCTTAAAACGCTTGAGGCGCGTCTTAAGGCGCAGCAGGCAACCGCTGAGAAGATAGCGGAATGGCTTGTCTCAAGACCGGAAGTGAAACGAGTGTTTTATCCAACTCTCGAAGGGCATCCAGGTCGAGATATTCATCTGAAGCAGTCAAGTGGTGGCGGGGCGGTTCTGTCGTTTGAACTGCAAAGCCAGGCGGCTGCATTGGCGTTTCTGCGTGCGGTAAAACTTCCGCTGGTAGCTGTCAGTTTGGGTGGCGTTGAGAGTATTCTGTCGTATCCCGTTACTATGTCGCATGCGGCAATGCCGCCGACACAACGAGAGGCACGCGGAATAACCGGCTCATTGATACGTCTTTCGGTTGGACTCGAATCGTCGGCTGATCTTATCGACGATTTTACCCAGGCAGTTGCCGGACTAAAAAAAGGTTGAGATTAACGGACGAATATTTGCCATTAAAAAAACGCCCACCTGTTTCCAAGTGGGCGTTTTGCTTTGATTGAATCTAATTACTATTCGCAGCTTCCGCAGCAAACCGGGGTGTTATTCATTGACATGCAGCACATGCAGCCGTTGTCCATCATCGTCATCATGCACTGGCAGCAATCCTGAATCATCTTGCAGCACTGGGCATCTCCGCTGGTACACGTAATGCAAATGCCCTCGGTGGTCATTTCACATTTACACATACCCATCATCATGTTGCAGGTCATCATGGTCATGCCGTTCATCATCATCTGGAAGCTGACCATTCCGCCGCTCATCATTGTGCAAAGATTCTGCATCATTGCCGCGGCCATTTCGTCTGCGGCTATACAGCGCATCCTCATCCCGTCTTTCATTTTTTCCATCTTGAACATGCACCGTGGAATCATCATCATATTCATTGAGTTCATGCCCATGCCTTGTGCAGGCATACTCATGCTGGGCATTCCCATCATGTTGCGATCCATGCTCATCATACTTTTCATTTTCTTTTCCATTTGCATTGTCCCTTTCATTTTTAATTTCCTTATCTTTTTAGGCCTGTTTGCTACAAGCTCTTTTTTAGCGGGTTACACTTCCGCACGAGTATTAGTTCATAGTTTAATCTCCAAAAAAACAATGTCAATAAAAAAATGTCATAAGTCCTTATAATTAAACAACTTACAACTCTACCCATCCTATAGACAAATGGATTTCCGTTCAATCCGTCAGTTTTCTGTTGCAAACATATAGACAGGAATTTATAATATTTCCTACTACTCTACTTGGCCTATAGAGTAATAGGGTATAAGCCAATAGTGGCTAAAAAATGATTGTTCGAGGTTAATTCGGACTTCAGGATGATAAATTTATAGGTCAGGCCGAAATGAGGAACCGTATGTCACGACTGGATGAGTTTTTTGGCTATCGAGCTGAAGAAGTGCCTTCTCCGGACCCGAGTATCGATTCGTTTATGATTTGTCCGCTTGCAGTTGCTGACAAATTAACGCCCCAGCAAGCAGCAGAAGCGCAGCGCCTTTATCGTGCGGCCTATGAAAAGTCCCGCAATGCAATTCGGCATAAAAGGGGCAATGATGAATTTGTTAGCGGTGAGGGCATCTAAGTATATTTGGGATGTAGTGAATGTTTTCGATGAAATCAAAATATGCTATTAAAGCCCTGCTTTTCCTCGCCAGGCAAAGAGGAACCGGACCTACCCTTATTGCCGACCTTGCCCAGCGAGAGAGAATTCCGAAGAAATTTCTCGAGGCTATTCTGCTTGATTTAAAGAATGAAGGAATCCTGCAAAGCAGGAAAGGAAAGAACGGGGGATATTTGCTTGCGATTGCCCCGCGTGAAATCAAGATCGGGCGAATTGTTGAGATATTTGACGGAGCAATTGTTGCTCCAACATGCGTCAGTCAGAGCATGGTGCGGAACTGTTCCGAATGCGATGAACAGACAAATTGCGGCCTGCGTTTGCTAATGGATGACCTACGAGGTTCAATCGAGACCGTTCTACTCGGTACAACGCTGGCAGATATTAATTCCCGAATGGAATTGATTGAATCGAAAAACGGCAAACCCGTTATGTACCATATCTGACTTTATTGGAATAATCGAGACAACAAAGCTGTTGAAAAGCAGCATAAATTTCTTCTTCAAACAACTATCTTGTTGAAATTGATCTGCCTGACATATCTCATTTTTATTTGCGACTATATCTGATAGTCTGTCTCCTGACCCTTTTTCGCTTTATCGAGAGCGTCCTGCAATGTCATTGACCGCAGGATGTTAGTAACAGCCCAATGAACCTGACTCCAAATTGGTCTTGCCATACAATCAGCGGCTCGTGCGCAGGAACTTTCGTTCATTATACACTCAACGGTTATAACCGGGCCTTCAAGAACATCAAATACCTCACTGAGTTTAATCATTTCCGGCGGTTGGGCCAAAATATATCCCCCCTTGGAGCCCCGCAGACTTTTTATAAGGCCCGCAGATTTTAGTATCACCATTAGTTGTTCAAGATATTTAACTGGAATATCCTGGTGCTTAGCAATCACCTTGGTCTGGAGAGGTCCTTTGCCAAAATGCTCTGCGAGTTCCAATATCGCAAGCATCGTATATGTTGTTCGAGTCGATAATTTCATAAATTATACCCTATTATTCCTATGGCCACAGTAGTATATTATACAGGCAATAGCCTTAATTGCCAAATAATTTTCAAAAATATTAAAAAAAGTGTTTGACAGGGGCTTTTGGTGTAGTATAATTACTATCATAGTAGTAGGAATAGTGGGAAATGATTGAGTTCAAATAAGAAAGAATTTGTGTATGAGCGAAAGAAAAAACGGTAATGAAAATGTGGCAAATGACGCCATCATCAAAGATATTCGAGACGCGGTTGTCGGTCTTGATTATGGAACGGTTACGATAAAGGTGCACAACTCAAAAATAACACAAATCGAGATAACCCAGAAGAGACGCTACGATGATAACGGTTTATATGAGAAGGGAGGTGGCATTTAGAACAAACATTTTTTGTAGCCAGGCGGTCAGACCGCATCGGCTGAAGCAGTATAACGTTTGAATAAAAAATATTAATTGCCCGCAGGAACAACCAGTCATCTGGAAACCCCTGCCAGACAGAAGGAGCTTTTCAGATGAAAAAGTTAATTGTTGTAAGTTTGGTTGTTTCGTTAGGAGTATTTACAAATATGGTTTCAGCAGGTGTTCCACTAAACAATCTCGAAGGCGTCGGCGGTATCGCATTCAACCCTCTTGCCTATCCGGCTGGAGTAAGCGACCCGAATTCCATCTTCGGCGAGAATATCAGCAAGCCGCAGGTCGGTCTGTGGAGTGTAAATCTCCATGCGGCACAGATTGACTGGAAGGCAGTAGGTATTGCGCAGACATACTTCAAACGGGTAGAGCTTTCTTACGGCCATGAATCACTCGATTTTGCAAGTTCCCCGACGATAAACAAGGACAATTTCGGTGCCAAGGTATTACTGCTTAACGAAGATAATGTATTGCCGGCGATTTCAATCGGAGGGGTTTTCAAGACTACGACACAGGAACTTTTAGATTCATCGAATGCCGGGTCTGACTATTATCTGGTCGGCACAAAGCTTATCAAGCAGCTTCCGCTTCCGGTACTTTTGTCCGGCGGTGTCATATCGACACAGGGACAGGTTCTTGGCGTTCTTGGTTTTAATGATCACAGAACAAATCTGTATTTCTGGAATATAGATGTTCTTCCGCTGTCAAATGTTGCTATCGGTTATGAATTCAGACAGGGAGCGCATTACGATAATTGGAAAGATTCCGATTATTACAACACACACATTGCATGGTTTGTGAATCCGAATCTTACACTTGTTGCAGCATATGTGAATGCCGGCAACCAGGAATCACACAAGGTATTCGGCCTCGGCGATGGTCTCGTACTGAGCGCCCAGTACCAGTTCTAACTTTAAATATAACGAAAGGAGTATAATGAATGAGCAAGATTGATCAGAAACTGAAATTGGAATCGATACTGCTTCACGGCGGACAGGAGCCCGACCCGACAACGGGCTCCAGAGCTGTGCCGATTTACCAGACGACATCGTATCAGTTCAAGAATACCGAACATGCTGCCAATCTGTTCGGTCTGCGGGAATTCGGCAATATATACACCCGAATTATGAACCCGACAAACGACGTGCTCGAAAAGCGAATCGCTCTTTTAGATGGTGGCGCTGGTGCACTGGCGGTTTCAAGCGGTCAGGCGGCAAGCACACTGGCGATTCTAAATATTGCGCAGGCAGGCGATGAAATTGTATCTGCTGATAATCTTTACGGCGGGACATACAACCTGTTCCACTACACGTTGCCGAAGTTCGGGGTAAACGTCAAATTTTTCAAATCAAACGACCTTGCGGCGTTTCAAAAGGCCATAACTCCGCGGACAAAGGCAGTTTACGCTGAATCGATAGGCAACCCGAAATTGGACGTTGCTGATTTAGAGGGTATTTCCAAAGTTGCCCACAAAAACGGCATTCCTTTTATCCTGGACAACACTTCGACGCCGTATCTTCTGCGACCATTTGACTTCGGGGTCGATATCATTGTGTATTCGGCGACAAAGTTTATCGGCGGTCACGGGACATCCATTGGCGGCCTGATTGTCGATTCCGGGAAGTTCGACTGGACCAACGGGAAATTCCCGCTGATTGCAGATGCGGATCCGAGTTATCACGGTCTCAATTTCGTCGAGGCGTTGAAGTCATTGGGCAATATCGCCTATATTATCAAGGCACGTGTAACCCTTTTACGCGATGTCGGAACCGCATTATCGCCCTTCAACGCATTTTTGTTCCTGCAAGGACTGGAGACACTGCATCTGAGAATAATCAGACATTCTGAAAACGCGCTGGCCGTGGCCAAATATCTGAGTAAACACCCCAAGGTCTCGTGGATCACTTACCCGGGACTTGATTCAAGCCCGGACAAAGAAAGAGTAAAAAAATACTTGCCCAAAGGCGCCGGGGCGATACTGGGTTTTGGTGTTAAAGGCGGCTTGGAGGCGGGGAAAAAGTTTATCGATTCGCTGGAACTGATTTCACACCTTGCAAATATCGGCGACGCTAAGACCTTAGCCATTCATCCGGCTACGACTACACATCAGCAGTTGTCGCCCGAGGAACAGTTGGCGACAGGTGTAACGCCTGATTTTGTGCGATTGTCAATAGGCATCGAGAACGTCGATGATATAATCGCGGATATCGAACAGGCGCTGAAAAAAGTTTAAACAGATTGTTGTGTCGTCCAGCCCATTAATGGGCTGGACGCTTCGTAATGACAGAGATGCGATGTAAGGAGAAATAAAATGAGCAGGATATATAAAGACATCACCAAGACCATTGGCAATACGCCTTTGGTGCAACTGAACAGAATTACTGAAGGTGCCGCTGCTACGGTATTGGCCAAGATAGAATCCTTCAATCCTCTTTCGAGCGTAAAGGACCGCATCGGGATAGCGATGATTGAGGACGCCGAGAGAAAAGGGTTGCTTGGCAAGGATTCAGTGATTATCGAGCCGACGAGCGGCAACACCGGTATTGCGTTGGCGTTTGTAGCGGCGGCGAAAGGTTATCGGCTGATACTGACTATGCCCGAAACGATGAGTGTCGAAAGGAGGCAGTTGTTCAAAATCTTCGGCGCTGAATTGGTGCTTACCGAAGGTCCGAAGGGAATGAAAGGTGCAATCGAAAAATCGGAAGAGCTTGCCAAAACGACACCAAACAGCATTATTCTGCATCAGTTCAATAACCCTGCCAACCCCGAAATACACCGCAGGACGACGGCTGAAGAGATATGGAACGATACCGACGGCAAGGTGGATATATTGGTGGCCGGCATCGGCACCGGCGGCACTATCACCGGAGTCGCCGAGGTAATCAAACAACGCAAAAATACTTTCAAGGCCATTGCTGTTGAGCCCGAATCCTCGCCGGTGTTGTCCGGAGGAAAACCCGGCCCGCATAAAATCCAGGGCATAGGCGCGGGTTTTGTCCCGCAGGTTTTGAACAGAGAAATAATCGACGAGATTATAAAAGTTAAAGACGCAGACGCGGGCGCTACCGCCAGACGATTGGCGAAGCTGGAAGGTATTCTCGGCGGTATCTCATGCGGTGCTGCTTTATGGGCTGCGCTGGAAGTGGCAAAACGCAAGGAAAACGCTGGCAAGACAATCGTGGTCGTCCTGCCCGACACAGGTGAGCGGTATCTTTCCACGTGGCTGTTCCAGGAAGTACAAACGTGATAACAGAGAAAGCGAGAGAGCGATTAAAAAGTATTGGTATTGTAGCAGAGAAAGCGAGATCGCAAGTAAACAACATCGGTGTTGTCGAGACACGATACTTCAGCTTTGATGAGCTTATGCTTGAGAGCGGCGAGAAGTTTGGTCCCGTTACAGTCGCGTATGAAACATACGGCGAGCTTAACAGGAACAAAAGGAATGCCATTCTTATTGCTCACGCTCTATCGGGCGACGCCCATGCAGCAGGGGTTCATGCAGGACAGAATAATCGCGGCTGGTGGGACGAAATGATCGGCCCCGGGAAAGCTTTTAACACAAACAGATACTTTGTCATTTGCGCAAATGTACTTGGCGGGTGCAAAGGTTCTACGGGGCCATCGAGTCAGAACCCTAAAACCGGTAAGCCGTACGCCCTCGAATTTCCGCTTATTACCATTGGCGATATGGTTGAATGCCAGAAACGGCTAATTGATCATCTCGGCATCGACAGTTTGCTTGCGGTTGCGGGTGGTTCGATGGGTGGGATGCAGGTACTGTCGTGGCTGGTAAAGTATCCGGCAAAAGTGCGCAGTGCGTTACCTATTGCCACGGCCGCCAGACATTCGCCCCAGCAGATTGCTTTTAACGAAGTTGGCAGGCAGGCGATTATGGCTGACTCGCATTGGAATTCCGGAAACTATTACAGTGAAGCTTTGCCGGCAAAGGGACTGGCGGTCGCCAGAATGATCGGCCATATAACCTATATGAGCGATGTGTCTATGGCTGAAAAATTCGGCAGACAAAAGAAAAACAGCGGGCAGCCCTTCAAATTTATCGACTATTTCGAGGTTGAAGGTTATTTGCGTTACCGGGGAAACAGTTTTGTAAGACGTTTCGATGCCAATTCGTATCTGTATCTTACAAAGGCTATGGATAATTTCGATGTTTCACAGGAAAGGCCTTTACAGGATGTCTTGAACGGCATCGACGCAAAAGTGCTGGTCATCGCTTTTAAGTCCGACTGGCTGTATCCGGCATATCAGTCGAAGGAGATAGCCAGGGCCTGCAAGCTTTCCGGGATAGAGGCGACGTACTGCGAAATCGACTCTACTTACGGGCATGATGCGTTCCTTTTGGAGTTCGAGCAAGAAACGCACCTGGTTTCGCATTTCCTGAAGAAAGTATTTTTTGAGTACGAGGTAACGGGAAGCTATGACGTATGAAAATATCCGCATTGACCACAGGGTCATATTGGAACTGGTTGAGCCGCGTTCCACGGTTTTGGATCTCGGTTGCGGTGAAGGAGAGCTTCTCTATATCCTGATTAAGGAAAAAAATGTTCGTGGACAGGGCATCGAAATTGATGACAGAGCCATATATAAATGCGTAGAGAAGGGGCTCAACGTATTCCACGGAGACATCGACAGCGGCTTAAGTGAATTCAGCGACAAATCACTTGATTACGTAATACTCAATCAAAGTTTGCAACAGCTAAAGCACGTTGATTCGGTGCTCAACGATGCCCTGCGGGTAGGCAAAAACGTGATAGTGGGATTCCCGAATTTCGCGTATTACAAGTCACGGCTGCAGATATTTTTCAGGGGCAAGACGCCGGTTACGGGCTCAATGCCTTACCAGTGGTATGAAACGCCTAATCTGCATTTCCTGAGCATATCCGACTTTATCAATTATTGCCGGCTGAAGAAAGTTAACATTAAAAAAAGCATCTATTTGAATGAGAAGGGGAACATCTCGCTGTTGCCGAATTTATTCGCACAAACGGGGATATATTTAATATCCAGTTGATACGAGGTGAGATTATGACTCAATATAATAATATCCTTGAAGCCATCGGCCACACTCCACTGGTTAAGCTAAACAAGATTATCCACAGCGCAATGCCTGAAAAAGAACGATTAAAAAGAGGAATCAAAGAAAACCAGACAAGGATTTCGGTCGGCCTGGAAAACAAGGAAGACCTGAAAGATGATTTGAAACGGGCGTTATCATAAACAGCCCCTGAAAGGAGATAAGATACGAATGCCATTCATTAACCTCAAACTAATCGGCAAACTGACCAAAGAGCAAAAAGAACGAATCGCGAAAGAATTTTCACAGACGCTGCTGGAAGTGGCCGGAAAGAAGAAAGAAAGCACATACCTGGTAATCGATGAGGTCGAAGGCAGCAACTGGGCACAAGGGGATAAATTCTTCAGTTAAACTTATAATTTAGAAATCTCAGGGCACGAGAGTCTCTGTGCTATAAAAAAACTTATCTTAGGGGTTTGCGGGCTTGTTTTGTCCGACGCCGAAAGAAATGGCACAAGCTAAGAGATATATAAAATTGTCTTGTGACAAAGCAAAAGATTAAATGGCAAAGAACAGATGAAGGACTGATTTTGAAAATGCCCGCCGATGAAAATGAAATTGCAAACGTATTTAAATTAACAATCGAAAAGCAACTTAAATAGCAATGGCCGGCATTTCTGTTGCAAATCTGTTGCATGTGCTTTTCCAGACTTAAGGAATAGAAAATTATTTAGATGTAAATCCGTCGGAATAAAGGGGTTACAAATGGGCCCGGAAGGGATCGAACCTTCGACCAATGGATTATGAGTCCACTGCTCTACCGCTGAGCTACGAGCCCCAATTCAATAATGACAAGCACTTACAGCATGTTGTGCAGGTTCCAATTTCTCTTGGTGTCCATATGGTGTCCATACCTTGTCTAATCTCTCCATCGCCTCCTGCACATATTCCGGCGATAGATGAGAGTACCGCATGGTCATTTTGATATCCTTATGACCCATTACCTGCTGGACTGTTTTCAGGTCTATTCCCTGCATCACAAGATGCGAGCCAAACGTATGTCTCAGGTCGTGGAAATGAAAATCCTCAATCTTTGCACGCTTGAGGGCTGACAAAAATCCTGTTTTAATATCCCCAAAGGGACGGCCTTCTCTGTTGGAAAAGACATACTCGCTACCGGGATTCTTTGAAAGAATCGATAACTCCTGATGGAGAGTTTGGTTTATCGGGATCACCCTTATTTCATTGTTTTTTGTCTTTTTGACCGTAAGCTTACGATTATTCAGGTCAACATCTTTCCAACACAAAGACAGAATTTCACCTCTCCTCATCCCCGTGTTTAAGGCAGTAATCACGATTGAGCGTAGATGACCACTACATGCCTCCAAAAGTGTTTCAACTTCATTAGCCCTTAGGTATCTCAACCGGCCGGGTGGTTCCTTGAGCAACTTCACGGTTTTTACCGGATTTGCCTTCGCGTAGTTCCATTCGACAGCTTTCGTATACATATGCTTCAAACAGGCCAATTCTCGGTTAACCGTTGCCGGTGATACTTTCTCTAATCTCTCTGACTTATATTTCTCGACCATCCGAGCCGTGACTTCATATAAATACTTTCCCCCAAACGTAGCATTCAAGCTAGCGACACTGAATTGGTCACGGTGATGAGTCGATCCAGCTTTGTTGGTCTTGGAATAAGCAAGATACTGCTGTCCGAATTCTTCAAAAAGGATTTTCTTTTCGTCATAGACACCGAGATATTCGCCCTTAGCCATCTTGACGTGGACATCCTGCAAGACTTGCTCGGCAAGCTTCTTTGAAGGGCCTATCTTCCTGCGTTTACGCCACCCTTTGACGTAATAATCTATATACCAGTTTTTACCTTTTTTATAGACAGCCATTATTTCCACCTTGCTTCATTTTTATTGCTCGTCGATTATATCAAACTTTTCCTCATTTTGAATCCTTTTTTCGAGCCATTTTTGTAAATCTTCTTTCCTGAACTTAACCAGCCTGCCAACCTTGATGTAAGGAATCTTCCTTTGGACAATCCATTCATAGAGAGTATTTCTGCTAATGCCCAAAAACTCCGAAGCTTCTGCTGTGTCCAGCAGTTGTTTCTCTTTCGTAATTTGGCCAGAAACAATGCCATTTTCAGAAACAATGGCAGTAGATCCTATGCTGGAGAAAAAGTCCTTAACCCTTGAAACGGGGTAAAAACGAATTCGCTCCCGCTCTTTAAAGGCAAAACTTTTCTTGACCTCGGTTTTAAGCAAAGCTAACTGCTTATCATCCGAGCAAACCGAGACAATATAGTCATAGCCCGCCTCTAAACACTTTCTAAGGTTTTGGATTTCATGCTCCGGCCTAGTGGTATCGCAAATCTCGACAGCCACCTTCATATCATCTTTCCTCAGGCCGACATCAACACTCTCGAGGGAGTGAGGAATTTTTTCCTCGATAACGGCTTTCCAGCCGAAAACCTCAGCTTGCTCCTTGATTGTAGCTTGGAGTTGCCTGTGAAAATCGCCGCCCTTACCGCTTAATGGTTGTTCTTCCAGAATAGCGGTTCCTTTGTCAGTTAGGTTAAGAACCTTTGCCAGCCGCCC
>Ga0265316_10003193_pt1 | contig 16666 bp, 14 predicted proteins | sample 4522metaG_FD_202092 | JGI IMG/M metagenome (GOLD analysis project Ga0265316, IMG submission 202092) | Rhizosphere microbial communities from Carex aquatilis grown in University of Washington, Seatle, WA, United States - 4-5-22 metaG | ecosystem: Host-associated > Plants > Roots > Rhizosphere >...
CCTGGCCCTGGCCACCAAGCACAACGCCTGGCTAATTCCTTGTTTCCTGCTCGTCCACTACCTGTGGATGCGTCGGGGGGATTTTCTTCGCTTGCGGCCGCCGCGCATCCCGCTGGCTTTCGTGTCGATGGCCACCTTGGGTCCCATCGTGCTCTTTGTGTTGTGGCCGTGGTTGTGGCACGCGCCGGTGCCGCGCGTGCGCGAGTGGATGCAGCGGCACGCTCAGCACGAGCACTACAATTTCGAGTACCTGGGCCAAAACTGGAACCTGCCGCCGCCGCCCACGCAGACCGGTCGCTGGCTGCTGCGCGCAACCTTCCCGTTCGTATCGACGGCGTTCACCGTGCCGGTCACCACCTTGGCCCTGGCTGCGGCTGGGACGCTGGTGCTAGCGCGCCGACGCCGAAAGAAGGAGCCGGACGACCAAACTCCCATCATCAACTGCGAGCCGCTCGAGCCCGGAGCACGCGCGTCGTGGCTGCGCCCCGGTGCGGACGTGGACCTGGCGCCCGGAATTTTTCTCGCGGTACAGATCCTGGGGCCGATTGGGACCTTGGCACTTCCCTCGACGCCAATCTTCGGCGGGGTGAAGCACTTCCTGGCTGCCATGCCGTTTGTCGCCATTCTGGCCGGCGTGGGCGTGGCCTGGGTCACGCGCCAGGCAGCCTCGCTGGTCACTGCCGAGCGACTGCGCCGGGCGTTGCCGGCAGCCTTGGCCGTGCTGCTGTGCCTGCCGGCGGTGGCTGAAACCCAGCGCTCGCATCCTGACGGTACCGGCCACTACAATCTTCTGGCCGGCGGCTTCGCGGGTGGCGCCTCGCTGGGCATGAACCGGCAATTCTGGGGCTATTCCGTGCTGCCGCTGCTGCCCTGGATGAAGGCCCATCGGCCCCCGTCCAACCACGTCTACTGGCATGATGTTCTTCACGACGCTGTCCTGATGTATGTTCGCGATGGCCGGTTGCCGCTGGGAATTGGCGACGTGGGCGTGGGCGAGCCCCTGGTGGCGCAGGCCGATCTCGGTATCGTTATCTTGGAAAAGCACTTCGCGGTCTACGATTACCTGCACTGGGAGTCCTATCAGACCACCCAGCCGGCGCAGGTCTATGCCCACGAAGGCGTTCCGTTCGTCGTCGCGTATCAGCGCAAGGCGCCCCCACCGCGCCAGGAGCCGTTGCCACCATGAATTGGTTCGAACGTCTGTTCTCCAGCCGCTGGGGGCTGCCCATCATCTACGTCGTGTTCTTGGGCGCCTATCTGGGCGCTTCGGACGGACGACTGCGGCAGCACTCTGCCTACAACCATTTTGTCTACCTGGCCGACGGCTGGCTGCACGGCCGCCTGGACCTGGCCGCCAGCCCGCCCAACGAAAACGACTGGGCGCGCGTCGAGGTTCTGAACCTAAAGGATGGGCGCACGCTCAAAGGCCAGTTCCGCACCGTCGGTCCCACCGATCGTTTCTACCCTCTGCGCGGCCCGTCGCTGACCGTCGACAAGGACGACATCGCTTCGCGTTCCTGGATCCGCTACGTGTCTTTCCCGCCGTTCCCCGCGGTGCTGATGTTGCCCTTCGTGGCGATCTGGCACCTGGGTTTCAACGATGTTCTCTTTACCGTGCTGTGGGCGGCCATCAATCCGGTGCTGCTCTTTCTGTTGCTGGGCAGCTTGCGCCGCCGCGGCTACAGCAAGCGCAGCGTGGCCGACGATCTCTGGCTGACGGTTTTGCTGGGGGCGGGTTCGGTCTACTTCTACAGCTCGGTGCTGGGTCAGGTCTGGTACACCGCCCATGTCATCGGCGTGACCTGTGTGATCGGCTATGCCTGGGCTGCGCTCGAGGCGTCGCGGCCGGCCCTGGCCGGATTGTGCGTGGGCCTGGGTTTTGCCACGCGCACGCCGTTCGGGTTCATGTTCCCGCTGTTCTTCTTTGAAGCTGTCCGCGTGACCGGCGGCTGGGCTCGTCTGCGCCGTTGGCGAAAAGAAGGCTTGCCCGCTGGCCTGCTGGGAAAGTGCCTGGGGTTTTGCTCGACAGCCGGGGCGATCCTGGCCGTACTGCTCATCCACAACTACTTGCGCTTCGGGAAATTCTACGTATTCGGCCACGAGTACCTCAACATCTCGTGGCAGGACCGGATTCAGAAATGGGGCCTGTTCAACCTGCACTTCCTCTCGCGCAACCTGGCCTGTGCGCTGGTCTTGCTGCCGCGTTTTCTCGCAAAATATCCCTTCGTCAAGGTCGGGGCCCACGGCATGTCCATGCTGGTGACCTCGCCCAATCTGGTCTACACCGTGGCGCCGGCGGAACGCAGCCCGCTGGCGCGCGGTCTGTGGATCACCATCCTCTTCACTGCCCTGCCCTCGCTGCTCTACCAGAATTCGGGCTACATCCAGTTCGGCTACCGCTTCAGCTTGGACTACATGATCTTCTTCATCATCTTGCTTGCGGTTGGCAATCGTCGGTTCACCTGGTTGTGGAAGGCGCTGCTGGTGTGGGCCGTGGCGGTCAACCTGTTCGGCGCGGTGACCTTCGATCACTTGGGCCAGTTCAGCTACGACGATTCCTTCTTCCCGCACGGAAATAATTGACCCTAGTAGCCAGATTCATCGAAAAGTCTTAACCTGGCTCCATGGTGTCTAGAACGCGCTGCGGTTTCTTGCTCGCTGGTGTGCTGAACGTTTCGTGCGCGACGGCGCCAAAGCCGACGGAAAAGACCGAGGCGCCGCCGGCGGTCGCTCCGCGCCTGGAAAAGATGCGCGAACCACTTGAGGTCCTGCCGCTGGAGCTGTTTTTCTCCGGCGTGCGCGGCGTGGCCACGTCTAGTGAGTCGGTGACCATCCGGAACACCGGCGACGAGTCGGTCGCAGTGAGCGACCTTGTGATCGTGGGGGCCCAGGCCACCACCTTCAAGCTGACTAATCTGCCTGCCTTGCCGACGTTGCTGCGGCCCAGTCTTTCCGTAACGGTCGGCGTGGGTTTTGCGCCACCCGCCGACGCCGAGCCGGGCGTGCATCGGGCACGCCTCCGCATCGTGCGTTCAAGCGAAGACGATGGCCCGCCCTGCGACATGTCGGCCCTGGTCAGCAAGGGAACCGACCTGGCCAGCGAGCCTCCTGTGCAGCAGATCCTTGAGACGTTGGGCTACGCGCCTGAAACGGGGCTGGCCGCTCCCGCCGCTGCGGATTCCGGCGGCCAAGGATTGTCCGGACTCTTCCAGCATGCCAAGCCGGGCAACGTGGGCTTGTACGTAGTCGCGCGCTACTCGCAGGACGAGGCTTCCTCGTACGGCACCTATGTTGTCCAGAACGGGAAGCCGGTCCTCAAGTCGATGGGGGCCATCGCCAAGGGACACAACCAGACGCTCAACCCCGAACTGGAAGGCGAGGGTCAGACGAGCTTCGACCCGGGTGAGGCGGCGTTCGGCATCTACGCCAGGCTGCCCAAGCGGACGCTGTATTCAGAAGGCCAACGCAACAGCGAGGCAGCCAAACACGCGATGCGCATCTATCCTTTGCGCAGTAGAGGTGGCGCGCCGGTGCCTGACGCCATGCTGGTCGTCGTGGACGAAGATGGCGACGGTGATTTCCAGGACTACGTGTTTACGCTGGTGAACGTGAAGCCGGCGCAGTAGGGGCTAGCTTTTTCACTACAGAGAGCACAGGGAACACTGAGGTCGGAAAGGAAGAAGAAATCCCGACGGAGGCGAACCAAACGCTTCGTTTTCCGGTACGACTCTGTGTCCGCTGTGTTCTCTGTGGTTAGCCAGCTAGCTTAGCGGCGACGGCTGCCGCTGCCGCGCGAGGAGCCGCCGCCAACAGATCGCGCGGCCGGGGCGGCCGGTCGAGCTGGGGCCACTGCCGGAGCCGGGGCAGCCGGTCGAGCTGGGGCCATTGCCGGAGCCGGGACGGACGGTTGAAATGGGGCGGCCGGCGCAGCCGGCATGGCAGCTCGATACGTAGGGGACGGCGCAGCCACGCCCATGTTTGGCCGCGGCTCGGACGGTTGGCCGCGCCAGCCATTCGCGGGATGGGCTGAGGGCTGGGAGCGCCAAGGCGACGAACCAACCGCCGGCGATGCGACGACGTGCGAAGGCGGCGGCACGCGATAGATGGGCGGCGCCACAGCATTGCCCCCATGATGGAAGCGCCCACCGACGTAGTAATTGGGATAGTAGGTCCGGTAGTAGAACGAGTAGTAGGGCCAGTACGCCCAGAAGAAAGGATCATAGCCCCCTTCCCAGTAGTACCAGGAACCAACCAACGCGAAGTTCGGCGACCATGGCCGCCACAGGTGCGCGTGGGGCCCGATCATGAAGCACCAGCCGCCTCCGTATTCGTCGAGGATTGGGTGCGCGCCGTAGTAGCTGAAGGTTGGACCAACGTAGCCAAAGTCGCGCGGATCCCCAACGAAGTAGTAGCAGCCGTCCTTCAGCTCGAAGAGGCGCAGATCGAGAGGCGGGTACGCGTGCATGTGCGCGCCAGGCGTGTCGTCCCAAGGCTCACCGGCGGACACGCGCGTGTCGACCGGATGAGGCCCAAAGTAGCAGTATCCTCCCCCCGGAACCGAAAACGCCGCTCCCTCGACATTCGGGGGAATCGGCGGAGGCACAAGATCTGTCTCGCCAGCGTTGCGCGGTGGTGGGCCGTACTCGGGCGGTGGCACTTGCTGCGCTTGCTCGCCGGCCTCAGCTTCAACATATTCCTCGATCTCTTCCTGCGCCACGACTGAGCGGCCCGCGCCGATGGCGAACCAGGGGACGAGAACCATGGCCAGCAAGGTGGAACGTCGTAGCATCGGCAACCTCAGTAGATAGTCTACTCCTTGCAAGTGTCCCAGCAATCGGCGGGCCAACGTGCGAACGCGAAGTTCGTTCTGGGATTCGGGTCCTTTCGAGGCAATTCGCGACGCCCCAGGCGTTGTTCGCCCAGGCCATCCCTGCCGGCAAACTGCGGCAACGTGGCGAAAATGCGTGCTGGTGGTGTGAATATGCTTCACGACGGCGGTGATGGGAGGCAGACTTGGGCCACCCGTCAGGGTGCAAAAAGGGACACGACTATGGCCATAGAAACCGAGCTTCAGGATCTGCTCAAGGCCGCCATGCGCGCCAAAGACAGCCGCACCGCGGATTGCATTCGTATGATCAAGACCAAGCATATGGAGCGGCGAACCGCGGCTGGCTTCAAGGGGCCGCTCGACGATGCCCTCTGGCTGGACGTTGTCATCGCCTACCAAAAGCAAATGCGCAAGGCGCGCGAAGAATATGCGGCCCTGGGCGAGCGGGGAGCCGAGCACCTGCCGCAAATCGACTTCGAGATCGAGTTCTGCGCGCGCTTCTTGCCCAAGGCCGCCAGCGACGACGAAGTCCGCGCTGCTGTCAAAGAGACCATCACCAAACTGGGCGGCAAGGACCCCAAGCTGACAGGCAGAGTCATGGGCGAGATCATGAAGGCGCACAAGGGCCATTTCGACCCAGCCACGGTCAAGCGCATCGTCGAGGAAGAGCTGAAGTAGACCGGCTACGCAAACCTGCGACTACAGCCGCGCTTTCAAAACGGTCAGAATCATGCGCGTCGCGGGCGATTGGTTCAGCGTATAGAAGTGCACCCCGGGTGCGCCGCCCAGAAGCAAATCCACGCACTGGGCGGTTGCCTGGGCCACACCGAGCTGGGCCACTGCCGCCCTGTCGGTGCGGCGTCTTTCCAGCTCGGCCCGCAAGACGGCAGGGATGCTGGCCCCGCACATCTGAGTCATGCGCTGGATCTGCGCCAGGTCGGTGATGGGCATGATGCCGGGAACGATAGGCACGGTGATTCCGGCCGCGCGGGCGCGCGCCACGAAGTCGAAGTAGAAGCGGTTGTCGAAGAAGAGTTGGGTGATGATGAAGTCCACGCCGGCGCGCACCTTGGTCACAAGGTGCTGCATGTCGAGTGCTAGGTCGCGACACTGGGGGTGGCCCTCGGGATAACCCGCACCGGCCAGGCAGAGGCGCTGGCCGTAGCGCTGCCGAATGAAAGTCACCAGATCCGAGGCGTGCGCAAAAGCGTCGGTCGGCGGCACGAAGTTGTTCGCGCCAGCGGGCGGATCGCCACGCAGGGGGATGAGATTCTCGATTCCCGCGTCGACCAGACGATCGATCAGGGCCGCGACCTCGGTTCGGCCGGACGCGAGGCCGGTCAGATGGGCCATGGCGAGAAGGCCGTGCTCGTGCTGGACGCGGGTCACCAGGTTGACCGTGCTATCGATGGTCGAACCGCCGGCACCGTAGGTGACCGATACGAAAGCCGGGGCGAGCTCGGTCAGCTCGGAGAGAGTGTGTTGCAAAGTCGCGGCGCCGGCCTCGGTCTTGGGCGGGTAGACCTCGAAGGAAAACAGCGGGCGGCCTTTACCGAAGAGTTCACTGATCTTCATGTCAATCCTGCGGGGAAGGCTAGCTCATTTCACCACAGAGATCACAGAAGCCACAGAGCCGGACCAGAAAGAAAGAAAGAAAGAAAGAAGGGGCAGACCTGTCCACCGATCAGGTCAGGCCATATTGGCCTCCCGTCCGGTCCGAACCCTTTTCCTTCCGGCCTCAGTGTTCTCTGTGCTCTCTGTGGTGAAAAAAAGCTAGCTACTCGCGCGCACCGGCGCCCTCGCCCAATCGTCCCAGTCGTGCCACGGCGGTCTCGGCGTCAATCACGATGGTCTCGCCCCGCCGTTCGGGCGCCTCGAACATCACCTCGTGACAGATCTCCTCGACCAACGCCCGCAGCGTGCGCGCGCCTGTCTTGCGCCGCAAAGAGAACTGCACCACCTCGCGCAGCGCCTCGTCCTCGAAGCGTAGGTCCACGCCATCCATTTTTAGCAGGGCCTGATATTCACAAACCACGGAATCCGACGGCACGGTCAGGATCTGAAAGAGATCTTCCTTGGACAAAGGATCCAATTCGATCCGCACAGGAAGCCGGCCAAGAAACTCGGCCAGAAGACCGTAGTCGAGCAGTTCTTTCTCGGTGATGGGCGGCGATCTCCGGCCATCCGAGCCGTTGCTGCCGAACCCGACCGCGCGACTTTGCTGGTAAAGGCGCAAATCGCTGAAGGTCCCCGCGGCGATGAAGAGAATGTCCTGCGTGTCGACAGCGGTAAAGTCGTGCTTGTTCCAGTGCTGGGTCAGGTTCTGCGGAACGAAGATCTCGCGACCCTCCAGCAGCTTGAGCATGCCCTGCTGCACCCCTTCGCCGCCGATGTCGCGTGCACCCGCGCCGGTGCGCGCGCTCTGCGTGCGGCGGGCGATCTTGTCAACCTCGTCGATGAACACGATGCCCCGCTGGGCCTCCTCGACGTTCTGGCCGCACTTATGCAGCAGCTCCGCGATCATCACCTCCACGTCCTTGCCGTAGTAGCCAGCCTCGGTGTACTCGGTCGCATCCGCGACGGCAAAGGGCACGTCGAGAAACTCAGCCAAGGTGCGGGCGATATGGGTCTTGCCACAACCGGTGGGACCGATGAGCAGGAGATTCGACTTCTTGATGAGGCGCTTGCCGGCCGCCGTCTTGTGCTCGCAGCGCTTGAGGTGATTGTAGGCCGCGATGGCCACCGTACGCTTGGCACGTGCTTGGCCAATCACATGGCGATCCAGGTACGCGACGATCTCTCGCGGCGTGGGCAGCAACTTCTCGGCGGCGCGGGGCGATGTCTTCATCGCGGCGGAGCATCGCACGGCTACGCGGACTCCGCCAAAGTGCGGGTCTAAGTAGTCGGATTCACTGGTAGTACTCTAGCGTCCCCGCGTCGGTCAGCCGGATATTCCTGTGGCGGTGAGCTCCGGTGAAGCGCTCGATCTCGCGCACCCAGTCGGAATCGGGGTAGTGGTTCACCATCTGCTCAGCCTCGCCGCGTGCCTCGGGCGAGGCGCCCTGGCTGGCCAACGCGTGTATCAAGATGGAAGTCCGTTCCGGTGCATCGGCGGTATCTGGAAAGCGCTTGTTGCCATCGCGCGCGAGCTCGATGGCAGCAGCGGCGTTGCTATCCTTGATGCCGCGAAGGCGCGCCATGAGCTGGGGTTCGCCGAGCGGAGCAGACGGCGCCGACGACGGAGAAGGCGCAGCCGACAGAGCCGGCGGCAGCAGTGCAGGCGGGCGGCGCGCCGCCGCCATCGGCGCCGAGGCCGGCGCGGAAGACTCGGCGACGTTCTCTTGCGCAGGCTCGCGCGTGGGCTGGTCACACCGACGAGCGGCCGTAACCAAGGCAACGGCCGCAACGCCTCCGATGATCAAGGCTCGAACCGCCATCTTGGAAGACCCCTGGTTCATCAGGGACATGCGTTAACGAGCGTCTGCTGCGCGGTATACAGGTTATTCATCGGCGTCTGCATATCCGGCCACTTGTAGTCCGCATCGTACGACCACGCCCACGCGCCGTTGTAGCCGTTGCTGTAGATCTTTGTGTACAAGTCGTTGAGCGCGGTGCCGTCGGTTGCCGCGGCCGCAAACTCACCCATCACAACCTTCTTGTCCAAGGCCCAGTGGGAAGCCGGGTAGGTGAAACAGGAATCGGAAGCGCCGTTTATCGTGTAGTAGTGCACCTCGTAGAAATCGAGCGTCCCGTTCTGCTTCCCGCCCACCGTGCGCAACTGCGAATCCGAATAGTAGTTCTTCTTGCCACTCACGCCCGAGCAGTAGTCGAAGGTCTGAGCGCCATTGGTGACGAGCACGGTCGGATCGGCCGTGTGAATCGCCGCCGCGAACCAATTTACGGTCGTTTGGATGTACGCCTCCGTGGTCCTGCTTGACCCGCTTGTCCAACCGCTCTGACTCATGCCCTCTGGCTCGTTGAAGATCTCGTAGGAGTACAAGCCGGGAGTGCCCTTGAGTGCGGTAACGAGTGGAGTGAGGTAGTTGTCGATATAGGCCTGGCGGTTCGTGTCGTTCTCCAGCAGGGCCTTGTTGTTTGCCCAGGTGGTTGCCGAAATATTCTCGCCGCTCGCTGCGCCCTGAAGCATGTCGAACGACCACAGGCTGATGTTGATAGCCACCTTGTTGGTAGCCGCGGCGTTGAGGATGGCCTTCACGCCGTCGATGTGGGACTGGGGAAGCTTCTGGGCCTTGCCGCTCGAATCGTAGCCAGGGGTCACGGTTCCGTTGGTGTGGAACCACCACCGGATCACGCGCCCGCCAGCGTTGTAGGTGTTCTTGAAGATGGTATTGAACGTGGCGAGGGTCGGATTGGGAACGTCACCGGCGAAGTTGACCCAGGCCACGTTCAGGCCGCTGGCGAAGTTGCACACGCCAGTACTGCCGCTGCCGGTCGAGCCCCCGGTGATAGTGGAACCGCCGGTGCCGCCTCCAGTGGATCCCCCCCCGCTGCTGCTTGAACCGCCGTTGCCTGTCTTGCCTCCGCTGGCGCCGCCACTGCCAAGAGAACCGCCAGTCCCTGTCTTGCCTCCAGTGGCCGTCGCTCCCCCGCTGCTGCTTGAACCGCCGTTGCCGGTAGTGCCTCCTTTGGCACCGCCAGTCGTGGAACCGCCGGGACCTGTCACGCCGCCCGAAGCAGTCGCGCCTGCTGAGCCGCTGGTTCCGGCAACGTTGGTCGATCCGCCTGCGACAGTCGTGCCGCCCAAGTTGGGCGAACCACCGGTGCTGATACTCCCGCCCTCGCTGGTTGCGCCGCCGGTTTCGCTCACGCCGCCCGTCTCGGTCGCGCCCGCGCTGCCAGGTGAACCGCCTGACGTTTCATTCCCACCGCTGCCAGCGGCGCCACTGTTGCCGGCCGAACCGGTGCTGCCACCAGCCGCATCGGCACTGGGGAGGCCGCTCCCAGCTTCGCCGAGAGTGCAAGCGCCCAAGCCCAACATCACGACAAGTAGGAGCAGCTTCTTCATGGTTCCCTCTTAAGCATCATGTTCGACAACATATTATGGGAAACGGACATGCAATAGTTGGCAAGAAAGCAGGCGCGGTCATCGAAAATGGCGACAGCGTCAGGCCTGTTTCACAGGCGGACAGGATCGGACTGGTCGAACGCGATACTGCGATTACCGGTTGAGAGCAACATGTGGTCCATGATTAGATCCCCTCTCATGAAGCTCATTCAATCACTCTCAATGGCCGTCTGCGCGGCGGCTCTGGTGGCAACTGGTTGCGAGACTGCAAACAACGATGGCAGTGGTGGCACGACCTCGACCGGTGGTTCGCGGATCGGCGGGCAAAGCGGTTCCGCTGGCGGCGGAGCAGCCGGACACACAAGTGGTAGCACCACTGGACCAGGCGGAAGCGTGACGGGCGGCAGCGCCACAACTGCGCCCGGTGGCAGCGGGGGAAATTCGGCAGGCGGAAGTACCAGCGTTGCCAGCGGTGGCAACAGCTCTGCTGGCGGCGGTGGAGCGAACGGCGGCGGAGGCGCGTCTGGTGGCGCTGGCGGCTCGAAGGGTTCGGGGGGCGCGACGAGCTCCGGTGGCTCGACGAGTTTTGGTGGCTCGACGAGCTTTGGTGGCTCGACGAACACCGGCGGCTCGACCAGCGGAACGGGTGGTTCTGCGAACGGCGGCTTAACCGGCAGCGGCGGCAACAGCTCTGCTGGCAGCGGTGGAACCGCCGGCAAAGGTGGTTCATCGGGCAGCACTGGCGGCGCGAAGGGTTCCGGCGGATCAGGCGGAAGCGCAGGAGGTTCTGCCAAAGGCGGCTCGACTGGCACCGGCGGCGGAACCGGAACCTGTTCCGCTTCCGCCGACACATGCCCGGCGCCAAACGGCGGCGTGACGCTCAATTGCAAGAAGCGCTTCATGTACGGGGTCAACTACGCCTGGTCGTACTATGGCGGTGACTTCGGCGGCATCTCGGCCTGGAGTCAGCAAGGCGTCGCGGGCGCCAAGGCTGCGCGCACAACGGACCTCACCGACATGAAGAACAACGGCGTGGACGTCGTTCGCTGGTGGATGTTCCCGGATCTTCGCGGGGACGGCATCAAGCTCGATAGCAGCAAGACACCGACGGGCGTGGGCGCCACGCTGGTGGTCGACATCAACGCGGCACTGGATATCGCAGCCACGCTAGACATTCACATCAAACTCACCCTGTTCTCTTTCAACGACTTCTACGCTGACTACACCGACAGCGGCCTCACCATCGTCGGGCTTCAGCCCATCGCCACCGACGCCACCAAGCGGGCCGCTCTCATCAAGAATGTCGTGATTCCTGTCGCTCAGGCAGTTGAATCCAGCCCCAACAAGGATCGCATGGTGGCCTGGGATGTAATCAACGAGCCCGAGTGGTCCATCGCGGCAGGTTTAGATCCATACGGCGATCAAGCATTCGACCCCACAATGACGGGCAGTAGCGGCCAGACCACGACGCCGCTGACCTTTGCGGAAATGGAGACCTTTGTGAGGGACGTGGTCACGGGATTGCACGGCGCCAGCAGCGCGCCGGTCACGGTAGGCAGCGCCGCGGTGAAATGGGCCAAGGCCTGGAGCAATGTCGGCCTCGATTTCTACGACTTCCACTGGTACGGCTGGGTCGACCAGTACTTCCCGCACACCAACCCCCCGTCCTACTACCACGTGGATGACAAGCAGGTGGTGGTGGGCGAGTTCCCCCTTAATCCGGCCAGCGACACGAGTGGGGCGTTCGGCGGCGCAACCTACGGCAAACTCGTCGACGACTGGCTCAGCGAAGGCTATGCCGGCGCTCAAGGATGGGCCTTCTCGGACACCGCCGGCGCCTTCAACTGGTCCAACGGCAAGGCCAACGTGAAGACCTGGGCCAGCAACCACCTTTGCTACATCCACTACTAGATGGCCAACGCGACAGCCGTTCGATGGCTGGCTTTGCCATTGGTCGTGGCGGCGTGCGCGAGCACGAGTGGATCTGCCGCGACGACGGCCGGACGGACGGAACTAGACGAACCTGCCCTGATGGAAAAGCTGCGCGGCGATCTGCAACCCAACCCAGCCTCGGCACTGGCTCTTGCCGACGAGGGTGAGCATCGTTTCGCCGATTCGCCGCGCGCCGAGGAGCGCCGAGCCCTGGCCATCCAGGCGCTCATCAACCTAGATCGCATCGGCGCGGCCCGTTCGCGTGCCTACCAATTTCTCGCGCACTACCCCAACGGCCCCTACTCGGCGCATGTGGCAGCCATGACCGGAGTTCATCCCACGCCCGCCGGCCCTGGCCAGAATCACTAGACCACCAACATGCGGCGTGCTCGGCATATCGTCTTCTTCCTTGTGGTTCTGGCCTGTGCCGCTTTTCTCTTCCTGCAGAGAAGCCAGCAGCCGCCCAAGCCATCGCAAGGTGCGGGCGGCACCAGCGGACAGATTGCCACGGCGGTGCCCCCCCCTCGTTTGGCGCTCGCGAAGCCACGGCACGACGCGGGAGTGGCTGACGTTGGCCGAGGCGCTCTCGACGAGCCGGCTCTGATGCAGCAGATCCGCGCGTATGTGAAAAGCGACCCGCCGCTCGCCGAAGCCCTGGCGCGCGAGGCGAGACAGCGCTTCGCCGACAGCCCGGATGCCGACGAGCGCGATGCGCTCCTGGTCGACGCGCTCATCAACCAACAGAAGATCGGATCCGCGCGCTCGGAAACCTACTACTACTTCGATCACCACGCGGGCGGCCGCTTCGCCGAGCATCTATTGGTCATGACCGGGGTCCATCCCCGGCCCGCTGGACCGGGACGTTAGTACGCAACAATCTCGTCGACGACGAGCCCGCCGGTCGGCGACTTGTCTTCCACCAGCAACACAACCGACCGGCCCACCAGATCGCTGGTGTTCCAGTCGACCACCTTGGCTGCGCCGGTAGGCGATGCCGTGCGCACCGCATTGCCCTCGTCGAGCAAGACCACACGCAACCCCGCGTCGGCGGAACCGGACAACACGAAACGCAAGTGCGACTCCGCAATTGTGAAGGGCGCGGAACGCAGCGCCCCCTGCGCAGCCGGGCCCAGGCGTGCGGAATCCGCAGCAAAGCGGCCGTACATGCCAGGAGGCGCGGGCGCGGGTTTGTTTCCGAAAGCCTCTCCTTCGGCGAAGAACATCTGCCAGGTGCCGTCCTCGAAGTCGGCCAGACGCCGGGCACCGGGCGGCAGGGCTGGCGGCTCCAGGGTTGGGACCAACAGCGCGTTGGGAGAAGTCTGGGCACCCGCGAACATGCGCACCGAGTCCGTACCCTCACGCAACGACCGCCACAAATGGTAGCGAGAATCGACAAAAGGAAACTCGCCCGGCAAGACCTTCCAGTCGAGCACGATGGCTGAGAAGGACTGATCCCGCAGCGCCTGGTCCAGGCCTTGGGGCCGGCCCAGCCCCGTGCTCACATCGCGCACGCCCATGCGATGGACAAAGCTGCGCTTGCCCACCAAGGCGCCGTAGTAGGTGTGAAAGGGAATGAAGAGATCGCCGGGCACGCTGCGCAGGCGATCGAGCAATCGTCCAGCGGCGATGTAGTCGGACGACCGCGGAACGTGAGCCGCGAAACTAGGAAGCAAGATGTGCTGGTTCTGCCAAGCCAGGCCCAGCAGAACCGCACAGGTCGGCACAGCCACCAGCCAGCGCCGCCGGTCGAGCGCATGCAGCAACAGCCGACCGGACAACACAGATGCGGCCAACGCGGGAAAATAGATCGCCGGGATGTAGGCGTTGGAAAACGCCCATTGTGTCGAGTAGCCGACCGCGGCTGCCGCCTCGCCTGCCAAGGCCGCCACCCACAGGATGATGTCACTTCGACGCAGCTTTCGCGTGCAGGCCAGAACCACTGTGGCGACTATCAGCGCCACAAGAGCCGGCCAGAGGTACTTGAGCGTGTCGGGCAACACGGCGGCCCGGATCACCCCCCAACGATACCCGTGACTCTGGTGCAACTTGAAGATGTACGTCCAGAACCAACCGTCCGAGGTCTTCACCAGAAAACCAACTCCCGCCGCCAGTGCCGCCGCAGCCACAACACCGTAGATCAGACCACGCCGCCAGTTGACGACGAGAAGGCCGACGCCCAGACCCACGCCCATGATGCTGGCGGTTTGCTTGGTGAAGAACGCGGCGGCCATCACCAGTCCAGCGACCGCCGCGCTCTTCCATGTGCTGCCACGCAGGATCAGCCACAAGGTCAGTGCCTCCAGCGCAAGCAGCAAGCTGTCTGAACGCACCAGATCGAAAAAGCCGCCGGTCAATACGAAGGCCGCGACCACGGCCGCGGCGCCAGCCAGACCGACGAGTGCGGCCGACAGGCGACGACCTCGCGCGAGTCCGCGCGCCTCACCCACCACCAGCGCACCAAGCAGCATTAACGCGGCGAAAAGTGCCAGCAGCGAAACCACGCGCCCGAGCAGGTAGCCCAGGGGAAACACGAAAGACAGCAGCGCCAGTAGCGCCGGATAGAGAGGAGTGTACAGGTAGGGAACGAAATCCAGCGATGGCTTGACGTAGATCCCCTGTCCCGCCGCGATCCGCTGCGCATGCACCAGCATGCCGCCTTCCATCCATTCGAGGTCGAGGGGAAAGCCCGCGCGGCCCGCGAAGAGACGCAGATGCCAACCAAGCTGCAGCAGCGCCGGTACAGCCGCGAGAACCAACGCGACCACCAGCAAGGCGCTGATCAGTCTTTGCTTCGTCTGTGCAGTCATCGGCTAGCCTCGCAAGGACACCACACTGACGCCGTCGCCGCCCTCGCCCTTGCCACCGGGCCGGAAACGCTCGACATAGGGCGAAGTCGCCAGGTACTCGCGCACAACCTTGCGAAGCGCGCCGGTGCCGTGCCCGTGAATGACGAACACGACGTCGGCGCCCTCCAGCGCGGTTCTATCGAGGAACGACTCCAGTTCGCCCAAAGCTTCGTCGGCGCGCTGGCCGCGCAGGTCCAGCGTGTTGGCCCTGGTCTGCATCGACACAGGCTCGTCGGGCCGCTCGGTGGCCTTCGCGAACGGCGCGCCTGCCTTCTTGCTCGTCGCGGACACGCCCAGCGCCCGATTGGCCAGGGCTTGGCGGAGCTTGGTCACGTCCAGTGGCTCCGCCTCGGGCAGCGACGCAGTGGCCTCCCTGGCTTTGCGGTCCAGCGCGGCCCGCGCCGCCTCTACCGCCTGCGCCGTACGCGTGCGCTTGGCCTCACGCACGATCTCGGCGATCGCATCACGCGCCTCCCGCACCGCCGCGTCGATGGCCTCGCGCGAGTGCACAGCCAGATCGCGTTCGCGCCGGGTGAGCGCATCCGCCGCCGCCTGCGATGCATCGGCCTGGGCGGCGAGATCCTGCTTGGCCCGCTCCAGCTCACTGCGAGTCGCCTCCAGCGCCTGGTTCGATCGTTCGAGCGCCTGCTCGCGTTCCTGCAGATTGCGTAGCGTCTCTTCCAGACCCAAGTTGCCGGCGTGCATGAGCACGCGTGCCCGCTCGAGCACCACAGCCGGCATGCCGATGCGTGCAGCGATGTCGAAAGCGTACGAGCGGCCCGGCACGCCATCCCTGAGTCGGAAAGTGGGCCGCAGTTTTTGCAGATCGTACTCCATGCCCGCGTTGCGGAAGCGCGTGTCGGTCTCAGCCAGCGCCTTCAGGCTGTCGAAGTGGGTGGTCACCAGCACCAAGCCCGGCGCATCGGCCAACACCTCCAGCATGGCCCGCGCCAGGGCTGCGCCCTGTTCCGGGTGCGTGCCCACCATCAGCTCGTCACAAAGAATCAGCACGTTTTCGTCGCGGGCAGCCTGCGCGAGATCGAGAATGCCCGACAGATTCGCCAGGTGGGCCGAAAAGGTCGACAGATCGCCCATGACCGACTGCTGGTCGCCGATGTCGGCCAGCACCTGGTGAAAGAAACCCACACGACTCCCAGGCGCGGCCGGCACAGGCAAACCCGCGCGCGCCAGCAGCGCAGCCAGACCCACCGACTTGAGCAACACGGTCTTGCCGCCGGCATTGGGCCCGCTGACCACCAGCGCCTTGGCCGTGCTGCGGTCGGGAATCAGTCCCAGCGCCACATCGTTGGGCGTGACCTTCGACCGCGACTCAACCGCGCGCAAGGCCAGCAACGGGTGGCGCAAAGACTGCAGATCGACGATGGGCTCGTCGACGATTTCCACAGGCGCGCCGTCGTAGGCCACTGACAGGCGGGCCGCGGCGGCCAGAACGTCGAGCCGGCAGAGAATCTCGCGGTCCTGGCGCAACCCCTCCGCTGCCTGCGACACCTCTCCGGCGAGTTCTTCCAGGATGCGCCGGCTCTCGCGCCGGATCTCGATCTCGGCCACCTTGAGCCGATTGTTCAACTCGACCAGCACGGTCGGCTCGACGAACACGGTTTCACCCGTGCGCGAAGTGTCGTGCACGATGCCCAGGCCCATGGACTTGAACGAGGCCCGCAACGGCAGCACGAAGCGATCCTCGCGCAGGGTGACGAACTGGTCTTGCAGGAAGGGCGCGTATTCCTCGGACTGCAGCAGGCGCTCCGCCTCGCTGCGCACGCGGGACGCCGCCATGTCGCGTTCGCGGCGCAGGCGGCCCAGATCAGGCGAGGCCCCGTCGCGCAGCTCGCCGGCGGCGTCGAAAGTCTCGCGCGCCATGCGCACCAAATCGTCGTGGTAGCCCAAGCCCGCAGCCAGCTTCGACATGCGCGGCGCCTGTATCTGCGGATCTTGCCCAGCGATGCGGCCATAGAAACGGCGCGCGTTGGCCGCGGTCTCGCAGAAGTCGGCCACCTGGCGCAGTTCCTCGGG
>Ga0265316_10003196_pt1 | contig 16651 bp, 11 predicted proteins | sample 4522metaG_FD_202092 | JGI IMG/M metagenome (GOLD analysis project Ga0265316, IMG submission 202092) | Rhizosphere microbial communities from Carex aquatilis grown in University of Washington, Seatle, WA, United States - 4-5-22 metaG | ecosystem: Host-associated > Plants > Roots > Rhizosphere >...
CGCCGCCATCGTGGCGGGAATGGGGACCGGGGCTTTCCCCGACGTCCGGGAATCGCTGCTGGAGATGGTACAGGTCGCGAGACGCTTCGAGCCAGACCAGGAGAATCACGAAAGGTATACGCAGATTTACCGGGTGTTCCGGGACATCTACGAGCATCTGAAGGGCGACTTCGATCGCGCGGCCTCCATCACTCCGTGAACCCGCTCCAGAAGCTGCATGGTTCGCTCCACTTCGGTGGCGGCATCCTGTTCGGACCACCCGAGAACGGGCGCCACGACGGCGGCCAGTTCTTCGAGCAAGGGGCGGTCCACCTGCCCCAGCAAGCCCATGAGCGTTCGCCTCAGGATCAGATCGTCGAGGTGGACCACTCGCTCGTTGAGCGCGATGAACTCGATCTCGCGGCGGGAGTAACCGGGGTGGCAGACGAGGGGCGCATCCAGGCCCGCCCCTAAGTAAGCGGCGACTCGATCCGCTCCGGTGCCGTAGCGGTCGACGAGCGTCGCGAGCCGCTCCTGAGGCAGCCCGGTGCCCGCCGGCATCCTGGGGAAGCCCTTGCCGCCCCCGATGGGGAGGTTCGCCGTATCGCGGACTCGGGGGCGTCCCAGCACGCGCAGGATTTCGATCGAGACCTGCTCGGCAAGCGCACGGAACGTGGTCCACTTCCCGCCGACCAGCGAGTAGATCGGGAAATCGATTCCGCTGCCGGGGGCCAGGACGGGGTAACTGTGGTCGCGGCTGATCTGGCCGGGAGTGAGGGCGTCGCTGCGCGGCAGAGGGCGGACGCCGCAGAACCGGAAGACGACGTGCAACCGGTCCACTCGGATAGAAGGGAAGGCCAGGCGCATGGCCTCGAGAATGTAGTCGACTTCCGCTTCGTCGCAGACCGCCTCCGGATCTTCCGCGGGGATATCGGTGGCGCCGGCGATGATCTTGCCCTGGACCGCGTAGAAGATGCAGATGCGGCCGTCGCGGTTGACGAAGTAAATCATCTCGTCCCCGGTGGCCTGCACAAGCTCGGGGTGGTCGAGCACGATGTGGGAACCCTTGGTGCCGCCGATAAAGCGGGACTCGCGCCCGAGACCGCGATTGGTGAAATCGATCCAGGGGCCCGTGGCGTTGACGACGATCCGCGGTCTCACTTCGCAGGTCTCGCCGGAGACTTCGTCCCGCAGGACGACAACGCCGCCCGAGGCGCTCCGAGGCCGGACATAGTTCAGCGCGCGTGCCCCGGGACAGGCGGCTTCGGCGTCCAGAACGAGCTCGAGGCACAGCCGTTCGGGGTACGTGATCCTGGCATCGTAGTAAGTGGCGGTACAGATTATCCCGGGATTCAGAGCGGGCCGGAGCGCGAGCGCTGCCCGCCTGGAGCGCAACCGGTGTTTCGGCAGCGGGGATTGGCGTCCGGCGAGAAAGTCGTATAGCAGCAGGCCGGTCTTGATGAGGAGCGCTCCTCGATTGCCCGGCTTGGCGGGCCATCCCGCCAGATTCCGGATGGCCGGAACGATCCCGGACGTCCAACTGAATATCGGAATCGTCGTAGGTAGAGGCTTGACGTAATGGGGCGCGTTTCTCAGCAGCCGGTTTCGCTCCCGGAGGGACTCGCGCACCAGACGAAACTCTGCGTTTTCCAGATAGCGGAGACCGCCGTGAATGACGCGCGTCATGGCGGCGCTGGTTCCGCCGCAGAAGTCCGACTTGTCGACCAGCAGGACGTCGATTCCCTGCAGCGCCAGCTCATAGAACAAGCCGATTCCATTGATGCCGCCCCCGACGATCAGCACGGAGACATCGGGGTGGTTTCGAAGCGAGGCGAATTCTGGCCGCATCCGGGTTCCGGGGGAATTGAAACTATATCACGATTTCCGATTGAGGTTCGCGCCCGGGGTCGCCGCTTACCGTCGAGACACCGAGGGGCCGAGGTCTGGCTTGGAAATCAACGGACGAGGGTGGCGGCCATCAACCCGATGACGACTTCATTGGCGAGGGCCCGCAGCGTGAGCGACTTCAACTCCTTGCTGGGTTCGAGCGGGAGATCGAGGACCGTCGCCGCTCCGCCCGGAATGGGACCGCCGCGGCCTTTGAACGCGGCGACGTCGAGCACGCGAATCGTCCCGGTTTTCAGATCGACGCGGATAGGGATCGGCTCCGGACGCCGGAACTGGAAATCGTCGATGAAATAGTCCTGGTCGATGGGCCACCAGTTGGTGGGATTCTCCAAAGCGAGTTTCGCCACCGAGCCATCGACGTAGGTCACGAGCACTTCGCCATTCTCGAAGCGGCTCTGCATGTGATTCGTGGAGCCGGCCATGAGGAAGACGATTCCTCGAGCCTTTCCGGACAACGGTACGGTAACTTCTTTCGGGTAGTTATCCCATTGCGAGACGAATATCACGTTCCTGGCTGCGCTATCGCCGGGCGTGGCGAGGGGGACGCCATCGGGCAGCGTGATGCGGTCATGGCCGGCGCGGGCGACGGCGCGCAGACCGGTGTCGTCGATGTCGGCGGTGGCGTTGACGTGGCCGGCCCAGGCGCCGATGCCTTGTTTGGGGATGGCGAGAGAGACGAAGGGGGAACGGGGCGAGCGGTATTCGTTCTTGAATATCTGCGTGACGCGGTCGTTGAAGTGCGGAGTAAGTTCTACGGTAGCGGGGATCCCTGCGATCGTCTTCGTGCTGTCGCGGGGCTCAGCCGCTGGCGCGTAGCTAGCGCGCGACGGCGTCGGTTGCGGGGCGTTCTTCCATCGTATGACCACCAGGTACTCTTGCGTGGCAGGACTTCTGACTTCGAAGCGGGATACGGGTTCGGTGTCCGGGATCGGCAACGGGCGGACGGCGTGACCGTTGACGGTCACAGCGGGCTCGTCGCTGCGAGCGGCGAGTTCGAGGCGCAGCGACAGCGGTTTCGGGAAACGCTGCTCGATGACATAAGTGTCGGTGGCGCCTTTGCGTTGAAAGGCTATGCTGGCATCGGGGTGGCGGAGCGAAGCGTGATTCCACTCCGGAGGGAGGCCGGGCGCTATGAGGAGTTCGCCGGCGAGGGCGTCGGGCCGGAGTCCGAATAGCCCCTCGACGACGGCGCGCGAGGCGACGCCGCCTCCGTCGGCAAAGTCGCGCTGGGCTTCCCGGCGGTAGACGTCCAGAAGGTTCAGCGTGCCGACGTTGCCGGGGCAGATGCCCATGAACATGCTGGCGAGAAGCGCGCTTTTGGCGATCCGGAAAGCATCGCCGGCGCGACCGGCCTGCCAGAAGCCGAGGGCGGTATGAAGGTTCTCGCCCATGACCACGTTGTTCGTGGACCAGGTGTAAGGCATCCAGTCGGTCGTCGGCAGGACGTAGTAAGTGTCGCCGGCAGGCACGCCGGGACCGCGCACGGGGATGTGCGGCATGTACGTGTCGACATAGGCGGCCATCTGGCGGCCCTCGGCCGGGGTCACCAGGTCCGCGTCCATGGTGTGGTAGAAGCTCCACAGGGCGGCGCTGGGATGGAGACGCTGGAGCCCAAGGTAGTCCCTGAACTCGGCGAACATGCCGCGGTCGGGCATCCAGAGGAACTCGCGCATCGCGCGGGCGATGAGAGCGGCCTCCTTTTCGTATGGGGCGGCATCTTTGCCGAGGAGGCGGGCGAGACGGGCGGCTTGCGCGTTGTGGGAGTAGTTATACGCGCTGGCGTGGGTGGCGCCGCCTCCATGATACTCGAGGTCGTCGCTGGCCCAGATGACGGCGTAGGCCTCGTAGAGAGGAAGTCTCCCGGGGCCGTATTCGCGCCGGAAGAGGCGGCGTTCCCAAGCCAGGTGGCGTTCTATGACGGGCCACATCTTGCGCGCGAAGTCGAGGTCGCCGGTCCAGCGCAGATGGCGCAACAGCGCGTCGATGTAGACGGCGTTCATGTCATAGTGGCTGTTAGATATGTCGCCGTTGCTGTGGAGGGCGGCCTCGCTGCGGGCCAGGTTGGAGTCTTCGTCGGGCGGCGGGAGTTTTTCGGGAATGGGACCGGTGTTCTGGCGCGTGGCCCAGTAGGCGAAGTGGCGCCGGGCGCGGTCGTGCCAGCCGAGGGCGTCGGGCGCATAGGGACCGCGCCAGCCAAGCAGCTTCGCGCGCCAGGCGACAGCGCCGTGCATGATCACGCCCTGGGATTCGTCCCAGACGGCATCCGTGGCGACATTCAGCGCGCCGACTGCGGTGTTTATGAAGGCGTCGGGGGTCTCCACGACTACTTGGTCGCGAAGGGCGCGGAAGTGTTCCTCGGCTTCGGCGAAGACGCGCGCGAGGTCAGCGGTGCGGTAGGCGGGAGCGAGCGGAATGGGGGCGGACTTGCGATCGACGCCGGGGCGGTCGGCGGTGACGTTGCGATAATCCGCGAGCTCTTCGGCGGCGGGCGCGGCGGGATCGGGAATGCGCTGGAGCGCGACGTAAAGCGGTGCGGGCCTGGCCGCAGGAGAGATTGCGATGCGCGCCGTCATGACGGCGAGACGCGGCGCCCGGTTGGCGGAGGCGAGCAGGGCGTCGAGCGACCTCCATTCGGTGGCGTCAGCGAGGGCGAGGGTCGCGCCGGGCGGTACCAGGCCGACGATGGTTGCCGGTTTGCCTCGCAGGGTGAACGAGGCGCCGGAGGGAGTGCCAAGGACGAATTCGTTGCCCTGGCATGACCCGGGTTTGAGTTGGAAATACTGCCCGATGGGAACGGCTTCGGTGCCGATATCGCCGTCGCGGACGCCGCGCTTTCCGTCGAGTCCGCCGTAGGCCGCGATGAGCTCGACTGGCGCAGTGAGGCCGTCGGCCTCGATGCGGACGATCAGGCCTTCGGTTTGATGGAGGGCGATCGCGTGAAGCTGAAGGACCGCATGGGCGCCGAGTAGGGGGTCGCGGATCTCATAGAGCATCGTGCCGGGGCGATAACGGGCGGTGATGCGTTCGGTTTCGTGCAGCCATTTCGCGCCGCGCTGGGTCCGGATGCCAAAGCGGAGGTTGCCGCCACGGCCGGGCAGGTAGAGGGAGAACTCAGGTTGGTCGCCCGCATCGACTCGGAAGGCGCTGTTGCCGCCATAGAGCGGGCGGTTGAAGAACTCGCCGCCGTTTTCGATGACAAAGTCCTGACCGTCGGGGTGGTAGCGGAGGGGGCGATCGATGTTATCGATCAGGTTGGGTCGAGCTGTGGTGACCGCACTCTGCCCGGACGCACGGCTGAGGACGATGAACGACAGGAGTAAGAAGACGGCGATCTTTCGCGCGATACTTTGGTGTATGAGCCTGTCGCACACAAGACCATCATGACGAAATCCACCGTCAAGGCGCTGGCCCTCCTGCTGCTCCTGATCGCCGTTTACTACTGGAAGGTTCTCTTCACCGACCAATTCTCGCTGCTCACCGGAAGCGAGGCCGCGAGCCAGGCGTATGCGTGGCTTCACTATTGGATTGCGAGCATCCGGCAAGGCACGCTGCCGGTCTGGGATCCTTACACGTTCTCGGGGCATCCCTTTGCCGGCGAGATGCAGACGCAGGCCTTCTACCCGCTGCACCTGATCTTCCTGCTGGTTCCGTTCGGTGGGAACGGGGAGGTGCTGGCGCGAGCGTTCGAAACCTGGTTCGTGTTCTCGCACTTCCTGGGCGCGTGCTTTATGTTCACGCTGGCGCGCGAACTGGGGCTGGCCCGCTTTCCGGCGCTGGTGGCGGGGCTGTGCTTCTCGCTCGGGAACTTTCTGGCCATTTCGTCGTGGCCGCACTTCTGGGAGACCGGGATCTGGCTGCCGCTGGTACTCCTGTTCCTGTTGCGGGCGGTGCGCGCCCAGGACAAGCGGAGGTTGGTGGCGAACGCCGTACTGAGTGGCCTGGCGCTTGGGCTCTCGATCCTGGCTGGAGGGCTGCACATTGTCGTGATGGCGGCGGTGGTGGTGGTCACCGCCGGGGTCTTCGCCGGCTTCACCCGGTCCGGAAAAGGGCGGTGGACGCTGCCTGCGCTGGCGGTGGGCCTCGTCGCGGGGGTGGGCTTCTCGGCTGGCGCAGTGCAACTGTTCGCCTCGATGGAATACAGCCAGGTGGCACTGCGGTGGATCACAGGCGGGCCCGCCCAGCCGGCGTCGCAAGCGATTCCGTATGCGTACCTCGGCGATTACATGTGGCCCCAGGGCTTGATCGGAATGCTGGTGCCGCATGCCTTTGGCGGAAACCTGGGACCGGGCGAGGTTTGGGCCGTTCCTACGTACATAGGCGCACTTCCGGTGCTGGCGGCGATGATCGGCATCTGGAAATGCTGGGGCCGCCCGTGGGTCCGGTATCTGGCCGGGGTTGCGGTGGTGGCGTTCGCTTACTCGCTGGGGCCGTTCTCTCTGCTTCACGGCGCGTTCTACGCGCTGGTTCCGTGGTTGTCGCTGGCACGCGAGGCGGACCGGTTTCTGTTCCTGGCGAGCTTCGCGCTGGCGCTTCTGGCGGGGTTTGGCATCGAGGCTCTGCTGGCGGAGCCGACCGAGGCAACGGCGTGGCGGGGCTTGAGGCGGGTCCTCGGATGGGGAGTGGCGGTGTACGGCGTCGCCATGGCGATCGCGGCGACGCTCGGGCAGCCCGCGATCCCGCAGGTGTGGTTTTCCATCCTCATGATCCTGGCGTCGTCCGGTTTGTTGCTCTATGTGACGTACGGTCACAGGGGACTGGCGGTGAAGGTTCTGATGGTGGCGCTGGTTCTGTTCGACCTGAGCGGGTTCTTCCCGTCGGCGGTCAACAAGATCGAAGCGGCGAAGAAGAACGCGAACGAGCTCGAAAAGCTACAGAGCCTGCGCGGAGCGGCGGAGTTCCTGAAGTCGCGGCCCGGATTGTTTCGAGTGCAGGTGGTGGCCGAGCCGAGGCTGAACATCGGCGACATGTACCAGGTGCAGTGGGTGATGGGCACCGGGGTGACTATGGTGAAGGACTATGTCGACCTCCTGGGGCGCCCCGATCTTCTGGGCGCGCGCTATGTGGTGAGGCCCGCATCGGCGACCGAGCCCGGAGCGGTGTACCAGGATTCGGCATGGAAGGTGTACGAGGATCCGAACGCGTATCCAAGGGCATGGATCGTGCACGAGACGACGGTGGATTCGGCGGCGCCAGGGGACGCACGGCGGCTGGCGTCGGTGGGCGTGGCGCTGGCGGCAGACCTGGAGCCGGCGAGCCAGGGCGCCGTCGAGGAGGTGACGTTCCGCGCGTATGAGGGGGACCGGATGGCGATGGACGTCCACGCTGACGGCCGCGGCCTGGTGGTGTTGAGCGAGGTGTTCTACCCAGGATGGCAGGCCAGCGTGAACGGAAGGCCGGCGCGGATATATAAGGTTGACGGCGCGCTCCGGGGGATCGTGGTGCCGGGCGGCGACAGCCGCGTGGTGCTGGAGTATGCGCCGGCGTCCCTGCTGGCGGGGGCAATCGTGACGGTGCTGGCGTTCTGCGTCGGGCTTGTGGTGGTTGGGATTGGGTGGCGGCGGAAAGGGCTGGCCACGCAACCAATCAACGCTTCTTGAACACCACCACCGCCAGCGGCGGCAAAGTTACGAGGATGCTCTGGTCGCGGTTGTGCGAGTTGACCGGCTCGGAGGCGACGCCCGCGCCGTTGCCCATGTTGCTTCCGCCGAACATCTCGGCGTCGGTGTTGAACACCTCGGCGTAATAGCCCGGCGCCGGGACGCCGAAGCGGTAGCCCGGGTGCGGCACCGGCGTGAAGTTGCAGCAGAACAGCAGAAAGTCGTCGGGATTCTCGGCGCGCCTGAGGAAGGCGATGATCGAATGATCGACGTCGTGGAAATCCACCCACTCGAAGCCGCTCCAGTGAAAGTCCACTTCGTGCATGGCGGGCTCGGCGCGGTAGAGCCGGTTCAGCTCGCGGGCCAGCGTCTGCAGCTTGCGGTGGTAGTCGTACTGGAGCAGATCCCAGGGGAGGCCGGCGGCGTAGTTCCACTCCTCGTACTGCCCGATCTCGGACCCCATGAACAGCAGCTTCTTGCCCGGGTGGCCGAACATGTAGGCGAGGAAGGCGCGCACGTTGGCGAAGCGCTGCCACTCGTCGCCGGGCATCTTGCCGATGAGGGACCGCTTTCCGTGGACGACTTCATCGTGCGAGATCGGCAGCACGAAGTTCTCGTGAAACGCGTACAACATGCTGAAGGTGATGTCGTGATGGTGGAATTTGCGGTGGACGCACTCCTTGGAGAAGTAGTCGAGCATGTCGTGCATCCAGCCCATGTTCCACTTCATGGTGAAGCCCAGGCCGCCCAGAAAGACGGGCTTGGAAACGCCGGGCCATGCGGTTGACTCCTCGGCAGCGGTGAAGGCGCCCGGCACCTGGTGGGCCAGCTCGTTGAACTTCCGCAGGAGCTCGATGGCCTCCAGGTTCTCGCGCCCGCCGAACTGATTGGGAATCCATTCACCGGGCTTGCGCGAGTAATCCAGATACAGCATGGAGGCGACGGCATCCACGCGCAGGCCGTCAATGTGATACTCCTTCAGCCAGAAAAGCGCGTTCGAGATCAGGAAAGAGCGCACCTCGTTGCGGCCATAGTTGAAGACCAGCGTGCCCCACTCGCGCTGTTCGCCCTTGCGCGGATCGGCGTGCTCGTAAAGGGCGCTGCCGTCGAAATAAGCCAGGCCGTGGGCGTCCTTGGGGAAGTGCGCGGGAACCCAGTCGACGATGACGCCGATACCGGCCTGATGGCAGCAATCGACGAAGTACTTGAAGTCGTCCGGGGTGCCGAAGCGGGTGGTGGGGGCGAAATATGCGATGACCTGGTAGCCCCAGGAGCCCGAGAACGGATACTCCATGATGGGCAGCAGCTCGATGTGGGTGTAGTGCATCTGGCTGGCGTACTCCACCAGGCTCTTGGCCAGATCGCGGTAGGTGAGCAGGTCGTTGTTGGGGCCGCGCAGCCAGGACTCCAGGTGCACTTCGTAAATGGAGACGGGCTGCTTGAGTAAGTCGACGCCGGCGCGCGCTTCGAGCCAGGCGGCGTCGTTCCACTTGTAGTTATCGAGGCTCCAGACCACGGAGGCCGATTTGGGAGGCGTTTCCGAGCAGAAGGCATAGGGGTCGGCCTTCAACTGCTGGTAGCCGGCGAAGCGGGAGCGGACGAAGTACTTGTAGGTGGCGCCCTGGCCGAGGCCGGGCATGAAGATCTCCCAGATGCCGTCGTTGCGGAGGCGCATGGGGTGGCGGCGGGTGTCCCACTGGTTGAAGTCGCCGGTCAGGGTGACGACCTCGGCGTTGGGCGCCCACACGGCGAAGCGCACGCCTGCGACGCCTTCGACCACCGCCAGGTGCGCGCCCAGGCTGCGCTGGGTCTCGAAGTTAGTGCCCTCGCCGAAGAGATGCAGCTCGAAATCCGTGAGCAGCAGCGGGAAGCGGTAAGGATCGTCGATCTCGGAGGTTTCGCCTTCGGGCGTCTTGAGCCGGAGCCGGTAGGGGCGAGGCTCGCCGGCGAGCGACACGAAGAAGAGGCCCGCGGGGTTCACCATTTTCATGGGGAAGGCTGCGGCGTCCAGAAGCACCTCGGCCTCGGCGGCCTGGGGCAGGAACGCGCAGACCTCCCAGCACGGCGTCTTCCGGCGCGGAACAGGATGCGGCCCCAGGACACGGAAAGCATCCCCGTGGGAACCGTTCACAATCGCTTCGATCTCTGCGCGAATCATCGCCCTCCGTGTGGCGCGCCGCTCGGACCGCTCCCTTACGGTCGCGGCTCGGTAAGGTAACATGCTCCATCCGAGCCGCGACCGTCAGGGAGCGGTTATCCCGCGGCGGCGCATCGCTATCATTATTGCAGGATGCCAAATTCCTATCGCGACCTGCCGAAGACGGAGCTGCACCTGCACCTGGAGGGGTCAGTCGAGCCGGAGACGTTGTGCGAGCTGGATCCCTCGCTCACGCCACAGGAGGTCCGGGCGCGCTACGAGTATGCGGACTTCGCGGGTTTCATCCAGAGCTACAAGTGGCTCATCCAGCATCTCAACAGGCCCGAAGACTACGCGCTCATCGCGCGGCGGACGCTGGCGCGCCTGGCGAGCGAGAACGTGCGCTACGCGGAGATCACCATCTCGGCGGGGCTGGTGCTGTGGCGGGGCCAGGAGTTCGCGCCGATCTACGACGCTTTGCAGGTGGAGGCCGCGGCGGCGCCGGTCGAGGTGCGGTGGATTCTGGACGCGACGCGGCAGTGGGGTGTCGGACACGCCTGGGAGGTGGCGCGCCTCGCGGCCGAGCGGGTGGGCAGCGGCACGATCGCCTTCGGGATCGGGGGGGACGAAGTCGCGGGGCCGGTGGAGTGGTTCGGCGAGGTGTTCCGCTTCGCGCTCGACGCCGGGCTGCACCTGACGGTCCACGCGGGCGAGAGCGCGGGGCCGGAATCGGTGTGGGGCGCCGTGCGGCTGGGGGCGCAGAGGATCGGCCACGGGATCCGGGCGGCCGACGACCCGAAACTGCTGGAGCACCTGCGCGAGCGCGACATCCCGCTCGAGATCTGCATTTCGAGCAACGTGGCGACGCGCGTGGTGAGCTGCTTGAGCGAGCACCCGGTGCGCCGGATCTACGACGCGGGCGTGCCGATAGTGCTGGCGAGCGACGACCCGGCGATGTTCCACACCACGCTCACCCGAGAATACGAGCTGGCGGCGCGGGAATTCGGGTTCACGGACGCGGAATTGCGGGGCATTGTGGAGAATGGATTTCGGTACGCGTTCGGCGAGGCGCGCTGAGGCGAGTCCGCGGGGTGTCCGATATTGGGATTGGCTTCGTTTTGTATTTGGCACGGTCGTGGGCATACGGACTCTGGCGGCCTCTCGGCCATCCAGACGAGCTTAACCGCGACGGCGCGGGTTGGCCGGGCCGCGCCCGAGTAAGTGCTTGGGCGCAAACGGAATTCTGTTGGGAGTTTTTTGTGATTGCGCGGGCGGCTGGTAGGGAGTACTCGAGCGGCGGGCGGGCGAAAGAAAGGCGGATATGATGGCCGGGAACCAACGTGGTGATCTATGGCAGAGACAGTGATGCTCACGGTTGGCAAAGACGAAGCTTTGATCCTGTTCGAGCTTCTTGTGGACTTCTCCGACGAACCCTCAGTCGTCGTTCGGGACAATGCCGAGCGTGTTGCACTGGCTCGGCTTGCAGGTTCGCTGGAGAGTACACTCGTTGAACCGTTCATGCCCAACTACAAGGAGATCATCAGCGAAGCACGGATGCGACTCATCGAGGCATGGGGCGATGGTTCAACGGAGGCTCCCGACAATGAACCGAGAAATTGAAATTCACGATTCGTTCTCGACAGCCTTTCAATCGCGGGGACCCAGACGCCGGACAGCTGGGACCGTCTCTCCAGATATCAGGCCAACGCTCTCTCGGGCGTTGGGCCGGAAAGTCTCTCCGCCACTTGCCGCAGGTACTCCTCCAGGTCCACTTGATGAGCTACGGCCAGGCGGCGGAGAGCCTCATGCGTAGTGCCTTCGCCCTTTTCAATCCGCCGCACCTGCCTTTCGGACAGCCCTTCAATATCCGACTGCTTCAGACCCTTTGCCAAGCGCAATTTGGCGATCGCCTGTCCATACCGACGATCATGTAAAGCCTTGGCACTCGCTGCCTTGGCACGCGCTTCCGGGTCGGTGGCTACGCGGATGGCATCAAGGTCGATGTGAATGTCTGGAACAGGCCAATGGATGTAGCTGCCATCCTCGCCCACAGTGAAGTTCGCTCGTTCCGGTTCAGGAATGCACTTTAGCGCTGGCATTCTGTCGAAGGCAACTTCAAACGGTTCCAGGGCACAGGAAAGGAGGAACAACCGATCTTTCGAAACGCTTGCTTTCGCAATCAGCTGGTCCTGTGCATCGTTTGCCCACGCAGCAAGTATTCGCCTCGGTACTCTTGCATCAGAATGTACGATAGTGTTTCGCATCATCCTCAGGCCGGCCCGTTCGAACATCTGCGGGATCGAACTTGGCTGAACATCATCTCGAACAAGCAATGCTCTAAGTTGATGCCGACGGTTCGCGAGCGAGACGAGCTCCGAGACAGCCGGAAGATCGGTAGCAAGAACGAGTACGAAGAGATTCCGGATTCGTCTCGCACCGTGAGGATCTGATCGACGAAGGATACGAAAACGGCTTGCCTCAGGAACGAGAGCCTCCGTGAGACGGTCCCGCGCCAGTAGAGTCAGTTCTGGCCTGCTGGCGTTCGGATGATTCATAGTGACCTGCATACTTTTTGCTCCCATTCTCCGAGCAGGGCGGCACGATGCCTGAGGACAGCCTCGCGGATTGCGGCCTGTATTGCAGCCGACGGGTCCTTCTTGCCCCACTTCCGGTTGAACTCCAACCTGCTGTCGATGCACAACAAAAAGAAGACCCGGATCTCCCACTCTCCGCGCTGTTTCACGTGAATGTGCGGAGGCAGATGGTCTGAAGAGTTGAACCAGATCTCCAGACCGTCTAGGGCGAATGCCGCTACCCTGCCCACCGTCGCCTCTGCATCATGCGGACCTCTCGATAGCACTATACCGCGAACCGGACATTGTTGCAATCGCCAGCGAACTCATAGATGTCCGGCGGCGGGCACCGAAGCGCAGACCTATCGGCGGTTAACGTCGAGCCGTCAACCGCCGTAGGATGACGGCATGATCTCCAAGGACGTTCGAGCCGCCGAGGTCGAGATCGACAAGAGAATTCGCTTCTTAATCTGGAATTCCGAGAAGGGTGCCTTCTACGCTAGGCTCGCTCCCATCCAAACTTTCTATCGGCCCCATCCAAACTTTCTTGTGGCGCGGGCGGGGGGTCCTCCATTACTGTGTAGTACTCGCCCTGTCCGCGAGCTATTACCCCGTCTGTAAGGGAGACCATGTTGATTCTCCGAGTCGCTGTAAGTGTGCTTTTATTGTGCTCTTCTGTCTGGGCTCAATCGGCCTCAGGGGCCGGAGCCGAAATGGCCGCTCTGAAAGCGGCCGTCAGGTCGTCGCAATCGGCCGGCGACAACGCGTGGATGCTGATCAGCTCCGCGCTGGTGCTGATGATGACCGGGCCTGGGCTGGCCCTGTTCTACTGCGGCCTGGTGCGCAAGCGGAACGTGCTCGGCACCATGATGCAGAGCTTCGGCATGATGGCCGTCGTCACGCTGCTGTGGGCGGTCTGCGGTTATAGCCTGGTATTCGGCCGTGGCAACCCGTTCCTCGGCGATCTCCGCTTCCTGTTTCTGCATGGCGTCGGCGCCGAGCCGAATCCCACCTACGCTCCGACCATCCCGCATCAGACCTTCATGGTGTACCAGATGATGTTCGCCATCATCACGCCGGCGCTCATCGCGGGCGCGTTCGCCGAGCGGGTGCGGTTCAACGCCATGCTGATTTTCTCCGTGCTGTGGATGTTCCTGGTCTACTTCCCGCTCGCGCACATGGTGTGGGGCGAGGGCGGCTTCCTCAACGCCTACTCGGGCGGCCGGTTCCCAGTCTTCGACTTCGCCGGCGGCACGGTGGTACACATCAGTTCGGGATTCTCGGCGCTGGTGACCGCGCTCTACATCGGCAAACGGCAGAACTATCCGCACGAGAAGATGGCGCCGCACAACCTGGTGCTCAGTTTCATTGGGGCGTGCCTGCTGTGGGTGGGCTGGTTCGGGTTCAACGCGGGCAGCGCGCTGGCGGCGTCGTCGCTCGCGACTAGCGCGTTCGTGGCGACGCACTTCGCCTCGGCGGGCGGCGCCGTTTCCTGGATGGCGGCGGAGAGAATCCGCAACGGGAAAGCCAGCGCGCTGGGCGCCATATCGGGCGCCGTGGCAGGACTGGCGACGGTCACTCAGGGAGCGGGCTTCGTCCAGCCGTTCAGCGCCATCTTGATCGGCCTGGTGGCGGGGGCGGTGTGCTTCCTGATGGTCTCGGTGGTCAAAGAGAGGTTCCATTACGACGATTCGCTGGACGTCTTCGGAGTCCATGGCGTCGGTGGTCTTATGGGGTGCATACTGACCGGCGTCTTTGCGACCAGGGCCGTGAACTCGGCGCTGAAGCTGGCGAACGGCCAGGCTGCGCCGCTAGGTTGGATCGACGGCAACCCGATGCAGGTGGTAAACCAGCTCATCGGCGCGGGCATAGGGATCGGCCTGGGCGTGGTGGGCACGCTCGTCGCGCTCAAGGTGACCTCGCTGTTCACCCCGCTGCGGATCGGAGAGCGCGAAGAGGCGGCCGGCATGGACCTGACATTGCACGGCGAAGAAGGGTACAATTTCGAGGCGTAGCCCTATGTTCAAAATCGAAGCGATCATACAGCCGTTCAAATTGGACGCCGTGATGGAGGCCTTGAAGGCCGGCGGCATCGAGGGCATCACGGTTCTCGAGGTGCGCGGTCATGGCCGGCAGAAAGGCCACAAAGAGGTGTACCGCGGCCGCGAGTACAACGTGGACCTGCTGCCCAAGGTCAAGCTCGAGATGGTGGTCACGGCCGGGCGCAAGGACGAAGTGATCCGCACGCTCAGCGAAGCCGCGCGCACGGGCGCGATCGGCGACGGGAAGATCTTCGTCTCGGAGATTGCTGAGGCGATCCGCATCCGCAACGACGACCGGGGCGAAGCAGCGCTGTAGTTAGCGGCCGGTGAGCTGCCACCAGAGGAACGAGAGCGTGTCGGCGCGTTCGTCGATCTGAGCGCCCAGCGCTTCGCCGCGCGAATGGCCGGCGTGGATATCGTAGCGCAGCAGAACCGGCAGACCCGAAGCCGTTGAGGCCTGCATGAGCGCCGCCATCTTGCGGGCATGGAGCGGCGCCACACGCGTGTCGGAATCGCCGGTCACGAACAGGACCGCCGGGTACTTCACTCCCGCCTTCACGTGCTGATACGGCGAGTAGGCGTAGAGCCACTTGAACTGCTCGGGATCGCTCGCGGAGCCGTATTCGGGCACCCACCATTTGGCCACCAGGAACTGGTCGTAGCGCAGCATGTCGAGCAGCGGATAAGTGCAGACGACCGCGCGGAACAGCCCGGGCTGCTGGGTTAAGGCCGCGCCTACCAGCAGGCCGCCGTTCGAGCCGCCATAGATACCCAGCCGCGCCGGGCTGGTGTAACCGCTTTGGACGAGCCACTCGGCCGCCGCGATGAAATCGTCGAAGACGTTCTGCTTGGTGGCGCGCATGCCGGCCAGGTGCCACTTCTCGCCGAACTCGCCTCCGCCGCGCAGCGAGGGCACCGCGAACACTCCTCCGCGCTCCGCCCACAAGGCGGCCTGCGCGCTATATGCCGGCGTCATGCTGATGGTGAAGCCGCCGTAGCCGGTGAGGAACACGGGGTTGGAGCCATCGAGCTTGATCCCCTTCCTGTACAAGAGGAACATGGGCACTTTGGTGCCGTCCTTCGACGCGTACCAGACCTGCTTGAGCTCGAGCCGGCGCGCGTCCAGGGGCACTTCGGGCTCGGCCCAGGGCGTAGTCGTTCCGGCCACCGGATCGTAGCGCCACACCGAGGGTGGCGTCTGGAACGATTCGAAGCGGAAGAACGCTTCCTTGCCGCCCCATTGTCCGGAGAGGCCGCCCGCGGTTCCGATCGGAGCGGGAAGTGGGAGGTGGCCCAAGCGCTTCCCATCGGGACTGAAAATGTGCGTGAGCGACGACACATTGTGTACGCAGGTGACGAATACCTTGCCGGCGGCCAGGCTGAAATGCTCGATGGCGTCGGGGCCGTTGGGCACTATTTCCCTCCAGTGCTCCGGCGCGGGGTTCTTCAAGTCGATGGCAAGCATGCGCCCATTGGGCGCTTTCCAGTTGGTCTGGACGAACAACGTGCCGCCCGCGACCTCTCCAAAGAACCGAGCCGGGATGCCCCGGACCACGGGCTGGATGGGCCCGCCCGCTGCCAGGTCCTGCACGTGGATCTCGCCCTCGTCGGCGGCACTCCCGTGTTCGACGTGGATGGTCAGGTAGCGGCCGTCCTCGGAAATCGTGGGCGAGATGAAGTACTCGGCGTTGTAACCCTCGCCGAAGATCTGGTGGTCCTGGGCGGGATCGGCGCCGAGGGGATGGTAGAAAACCCGGTCGGCGTCGGTGTGGCGGCCGTAGAAGAAGCCCTTGCGATCGGGCCGCAGCGCCACGGAAGAGTACCGCCCGCGTGGCAGCTTGTCGGGCAGCTCCTTGCCGGACTCGAGGTCGAGCAGTGTGACGGCGACTTCATCCTGGCCGCCCTGCCGCTGGCCATAGGCGAGCAGCTTTCCGTCCGGGGTCACGTCCATGAGCTCGAGGGAGGTGTTGCGGTCGGCGGGCGCGACGAGAACGCGATCCTTGCCGCCCTCGCGCACGTACAGCGTTGCCTGCTCCTGGTCCGCCGCCCGCCGCAGGAAGAAGGTGCGGCCGCCCGCCGGCACGGGCGTACGCGTGTCGTCGAAGCGCATCAGCTCGCTGAGGCGTTTGCGGATCGCTTCGCGGTCGGGAATCTTGTCGAGCAGGGAACGGGCGTAGGCGTTCTGCTGCTCGATCCAGGCGCGCGTCTGGGGGCTGGTTTGGTCCTCGAGCCAGCGGTAGGGGTCGGCGATTTTGACCCCATGAATGACCTCGGTGACGCTGTCGGTGCGCGTCGCGGGCGGCGCCTGGGCTGACAGGGACACTGCCGCGCACAGCAGGAAACAGGCTCGCATCGAATCCTCCCCTAGCCCGATCTTCTCATACGCTCCTGCCGCGAGCGTCGGTCACCGCCGGC
>Ga0265316_10003198_pt1 | contig 16644 bp, 11 predicted proteins | sample 4522metaG_FD_202092 | JGI IMG/M metagenome (GOLD analysis project Ga0265316, IMG submission 202092) | Rhizosphere microbial communities from Carex aquatilis grown in University of Washington, Seatle, WA, United States - 4-5-22 metaG | ecosystem: Host-associated > Plants > Roots > Rhizosphere >...
TTCTGTCAGCAAGATATAAAATTTGCAAGAATATCAGTTTTTTAAAAATAATTAAATTATTTATCCAGAAGATCAATGCTCAAATTATTAAAACAAAAACGCTATTAAACTAAGCACTTTAAAAGTTAATAAAGTAAAATGAAACGAATATTTGCTTTTGCCACATTTCGTTTTGTATATTAGTGTTTTATTTGGCATATTACCTATAAATCGGCTAATTATTAAATAATTAAAAGAATTAAAATCCATTACTAATTCATGATAAAAAATATACCATCGGGAATATTGGAATGCATCCCAAATTTTTCTGAAGGTCAGGACAATTCAATAATTAATAAAATTCAGAAAAGCATAGTCAGGATAAACGGAGTAAAAATTTTACGTTCCGATAAGGGATTTTCTGCAAACCGCACAGTGATTACATTTGCTGGCGAGCCGGAAGCTGTAATTGAAGCTGCCTTTCAATCCATAAAAACAGCTGCTGAATTAATTGATATGCAAAAACACAATGGCATTCATCCTCGAATTGGTGCAACAGATGTGGTTCCTTTGGTTCCTATTTGTGGTATTGGCATGCAGGAAGCTGTCCGAATTTCTTATCTTCTTGCAAACAGGGTAGGTTCTGAATTAAATATACCTGTTTATTGTTATGAGAAATCAGCATTAATTCCAAAGCGTAAAAAAATCGAAAATATTCGTAAAGGAGAATATGAGGGATTAAAGGAAAAAATTTCAAAAAAACAATGGAAACCAGATTTTGGACCTGCAATCTTTAATGCAAAAAATGGTGCCACAATCATCGGAGCAAGAGACATACTGGTTGCTTATAATGTCAATCTTAATACACGTTCGGCAATAATAGCTGCAGAAATTGCTGCACGGATAAGAAAAAGCGGTAAAACAATTATTGAGAATGGTCAGAAGAAAAAAGTTCCCGGACTTTTAAATTCTGTAAAAGCTATCGGCTGGTATATTGAAGAATATCAAAAAACCCAGGTTTCGATGAATCTTACGAATCTTAAGAATACTTCCATGCACAAAGCTTTTGAAACCATTAAAGAAATTGCAAAGGATTTGGATTGCAAAGTTACAGGTTCCGAACTTATTGGCCTGGTTCCGGAAAAAGCATTAGTTGACGCAGGTTTATATTATGCCTCATTTTTAAAAAGCTTCGATACAAAAAATAAGGAAGCTCTGATAAAATATGCTATAGAGAAATTAGGGTTAAGTTCAATAAAACCTTTCCATCCAAAGGAAAGGATAATTGAATATCTACTGGAGATTTGAATAATAAATTATTTATTTCTGCACAAATCCAGGTAAACCGGTAAATGATCACTGAAACCACCTGTATATTTAAACCCGGTATATGTTTTAAATAGAGTTTTTCCTGAATAAACCCTATCATCTTTTAAAAGAAAATCAGCGGCAAATATTTTTGCTGTATTTATATCACAAATCAACTCTTTTGCAGAGGACTTTATTAAAGTTCCGGACACTATAATTTGATCAAAAATCTGCCATTTTCCTTTAAATTTTATTGTACCAATATTCTGAACATTTTTGAGCCATCCGGCACTTAAATTATACAATGCAGATTCTTTTACCGTATTACTTATGTTCAGAGCACCTAAGTCATTCGAAACACTCAAATCATCTGGTTCATCGTTGAAATCTCCAATAATTATAATTTTATTTTTTGCATTCAATCGAGATAAAGAATCTACTTTGTGCCTGAGTATTCTGGCAGTTTGTTCTCTATAAGGTATGCTTTCAACCTGACCCCTCGCTCTTGAGGGCCAATGATTCACAAATACATGCAGGGTATCACTCTTAAAAGCAATCCCCTTAACATAAAGAATCTCCCTGGTTTTTCTGGCCGTATCAAAAGGAAATATTATTTTAATGTATTGAGTTTGCAGGGGTTTAAATTGGTCAGGCCTATATAGCAAAGCCACATCTATTCCTCTTGGATCAGGGGAATCGTGATGGAGATAGCGGTAATTAAATTTGATTAAAGGAGTTTTTTGGGTCAGATCATTTAATATGCTTTTGTTCTCAATTTCACACAATCCAATTAATGAGGGAGGCTGTATACCTGCCGATATAAATACCCTGTAAATATTATTAAGTTTGTTATAGTAACGCTTTTGAGTCCAATGCCTTTTGGATCCGGGAAGAAACTCGTTGTCTTCAGTTTTAGGATCATCTATTGTATCGAAAAAGTTCTCAGTATTATAAAAAAATATTCTGAAGCAATCGGTATTATTGAATTTTACTTTATTTGCCTTTATCTTTTGACTCTGAGTATTGGCAGGCAAATAAAATATAAGTATTAATGCAACAAGATTCAAGAAGAATTTTATCATTTTTATTTTCCTGCACCAATATATTCAAATGCACCTAAATCCGGGCCAAAATCAGTAAACCTGCTCTTACCAAAAAAATCTAAAGGAAATTGGGTTGCTATTGTTGTATCGCCAACATCCCGGGCTATTGACGTTTTTGTTAATTGAAAATCAAAAGATATATTGTCATTATCAATTAATTTAAATCCGGGATCATATTTATCAGATATTATAGTTTTAATAAATTTCTGCTGATCAGCTACATTCAGATTTGCAGTTGTTCCTTTGATTAAACAATGGTTAAAAACATAATTCATCTGGTAACCGGTATCTGGCTGAAAATATACCTCATCCAGAGCATCTCCAAATGCGATGCAATTGCCAAAATTGGCTTTTTTCAAATCACCATAAACATAAGTTTTCACTGAAGTATTGGGATCTTCATATAAATGATAGTTTGAAAGAAATAGTGCAATACCGGACTTTTCGCCGTACAAAAAATAATTTGCAAAAGTACACTGATTAAAATTATACTCTCCTCCCACCCAGCAGCCAAAAAGAAATGATCCGCAATTGTCAAACAGACAATTGTACGCATCTATTTTCGAGTTAATTGCTAAAATTCCTGCAGCAGTATGATTTTCTATTTTGCAATTTGATAATTCTACCGATGCATGGCCAATTGAGCTAGTATCTCCGACCTGTAGACCAATATCACCATTTCTAATTTCAGCATAATTAAACTTATTACCTGTACTTGAGTTGAATAATAAAATTCTGTTCCATTGACTGGGTAGTTTGTTATATGCTACTGGAGGTGCAGTATTCAAATAATCCAGCCTGTCGCCTCTGAAAACTACCGGATTTTCAAGGGTTCCGTTAACAATAATAGTTCCTTTAACTGCCAGAAGGGCATTTTTGTGAAGAAATATTTTTGTTCCTTCCTTAATTGTTAAAGTAGACAAGCTATCGACCAAACCAAGATCATAAATTAGATAAGGTTTGTCGTTTTGCCATGTTTGCGTTTTAAGAATTGAATCTTTAATTAAATGAATATCTTGTCCCCATGCAGCAAGTTTAACATTCTGTTCATTTCCATTAATTTCAAAAACCATTGAATCTAAAACCAACAATGGTGCATTTTGCCTGGCAGGATTTATTAAAACCTGCACAAAAACATAGGCACTGTCGTTGCTTCGGATTTCAATATCCTTTATATTGGGACCCGGATTGCCATCTACATTTATTTTAAATGCCGAGCCTGATCCTCCAGCCAGAATAATCGATGAAATCTTAACCGAACCTGTATTATGGTTATAAATCATAAAATGTTTTGTCGCACTGCCAAAAGTAGTGAACACGGTATCGAAAAATACAGTATCAACTGAAAAGTTAAGTCGTGCAGAAGGATTGGTCAGGATTGGATCTCTTTGACAACTGCCAAGAATAAGTGAAAATGTTATTAAAACAATTGATGTTGATTTAATTATCATAAAATAAATTTTACCTTAAAAACGGATGTTTTGTTGTTAAATTGCATGCACGAAAAATGAAATACATTGATTATTATAGCTTACGAAATTAATTGTATTTTTTTACTTTTAAATATTATAAGTTTGCAAATACTGTTTCAATGTCGGTTAATTAAAGAATTATTTATTGCAGGTCATACTTCGACAGGCTCAGTATGACCTAATTACTTATTCACCCTGAGTCCGCCGTGGCGGAGCCTAAAGGTATCCTGATGCTTATTTAAACAACATTAATGCAGGTATGAATTATTTTCAATCAATCCGGATTTAGTGAATATTATGATTGTAATGCAAATCATATTGAACAATAAATACATTAAAAATAAACTCAATGCTTTTTTACCAATTGCATTGTCTATTTTGATTTTAAGTTGCAATTCTCCAAATTATAATAATACTCATAAAAGGATTTTTCATTACAACGAATCAAAAGATATTGCGACTCTTGATCCTGCTTATGCACGAAACCTCGCAAAGGTATGGCCCGTCAATCAATTATTTAATGGTTTACTTCAATTGGATGATTCTTTGCAAATTAAAGCCTGTATTTCCTATAAATGGGAGATATCCCCGGATGGAAGAGTTTATACCTTTCATCTTCGCAATGATGTTTATTTTCATGATAATGCTTTGTTTCGATCAGGCAAAGGCAGAAAAGTTGTAGCCTCAGATTTTGTCTATAGTTTTAACAGGTTACTTGATCCTGCAATTGCTTCTCCCGGTGCATGGGTATTTAATTTTGTAAATGGTAACGAATCTAATACAACAAATGGCTTTAAAGCTATAAATGACAGTACCATTCAAATTTTTCTAAAATCTCCTTTCCCTGCATTTTTAGGACTATTGACCATAGCCTATTGTTTTGTTGTACCCAAAGAAATTGTAACCTATTATGGTCGCGATTTTCGTAATCATCCTGTTGGTACCGGTCCATTTAAATTTAAACTCTGGACAGAAGGTGAAAAGTTAATTCTGCTTAAAAATGAAAATTATTTTGAGAAAGATATCAATGGAACCAAACTGCCTAAAATTGATGGTGTTTCAATTTCATTTATTGCAGATAAACAATCAGAATTTCTTGAATTTATAAAGGGACGTCTGGATTTTATTTCAGGTGTTAATGCCTCATTTAAAGATGAATTATTAACCCCAACGGGGAAACTTAATCCTGCTTACAGCAGTAAATTTAATATGCTGGTTTGTCCATATTTAAATACTGAATACCTGGGAATTTTAGTTGATACTTCACTGGAAATAGTTCGAAAAAGCCCTCTTCATGATAAACTTATCAGACAGGCAATAAATTTATCGATAGACAGAAAAAAGATGATTTCTAACCTGCGCAACAATATCGGGTTTCCTGCAAATTCCGGATTTATACCAAAAGGGATGCCTTCGTTTTCTGCCTCTGATGTACATGGGTATAACTACAACCCCGATTCTGCCAGAAAACTACTGGTAAAATCCGGGCATCCCGGTGGCAAAGGGCTAGGTCCAATCAAAATAGTGACTGTTAGTGATTATTCGGATATTTGTGAGTATGTGCAACACGAACTTGAGCAGGTAGGCATCCCAATTGAGGTAGAAATAGTGACGGGGCTGTCATACCGGGAGATGATAGCCAATTCCAGGGTAAGCCTTTTTCGTGCATCCTGGGTAGCTGATTATCCTGATGCAGAAAACTATCTGGCACTTTTCTACGGACCCAATTTATGCCCAAAAGGCCCAAATTATACCCGTTTTAGAAATACAACATATGATAAGCTCTATGAACTTTCACTAAAAGAACCTGATTTATTTAAACGTGAAAAATTATACCATCAGATGGATCAGACAATAATAAATGAAGCCTTGACAATTCCTTTATATTATGATGTTGCAGTTCGGTTTACCAAAAAAAATATTTATAATCTTGGCATTAATCCCATGAATAATTTGATACTTAAGTATGTTGAAATAAAATAAAATAAGATACATTGATTGCCAATCTTTTTTAAATTTCAATAATGATTATTAAATAATTAAAATAGTATTATCATTTAAAGTGTACTTTCAAGAAAACTGCTAAATATCATAAAACCTGCTGATATATTTTAGATAACATCTATTGACTTCCTTTCAAAACAAAATTAATTTAGTCCCCGGGTTACTTAATTACATTTTTGGATATTAATGCAACAAAAACGAACAGTTATAACGTATAATTATTCTCTTTTACTTTTATAAGTTAATTTTAGAATATAAAATGCCAATTATTTTGTTGCGATAACCCAATATAAAACCTTAAAAACCAACTCTATGTATCGCAAAGTATGGAATAAATGTCAAAGCGCCGTTTGTGGTATTAATTTTTACAGCTCCAAAGGAATAAGGTTCGATTCAGTTACAGGCTTTAAATATGGTCGTTACCTGATAACAGACGAAATGGTTTATAAAATAGACCATGCTTGTGAAGTTCAGATTGTTTTTATGGAAGATGATGGTTGTACCATAAAGGCAAGTGTTAAAATTTCAGAGAAAGATTTCCGATTGCGAATGGTTAAAGGGATTAAAGAGAACATTCCTGGTTTTGCGCTTATTGATATTGACTTCCCTCAATTTGATGAAATACCATCACTGCAACTCAGTAACTTTAAAAAGTTAAAGGTTGGTTCTCCAATTGCAATTATTGGGCACCAAATGGAACACAATAACATTGCAATAAAAACAGGTATTGTATCGTCATTTAGCAAACAAAATGGAATTAAATATATTCAGTTTGATGCAGCAATGGATAGAGGTAATTCCGGAAGTCCGCTAATAGAAGTTGAATCTGGCGAAGTTATTGGTATAGTAGGTCAGCGGCTTGCAAATCTTCTCGATAGTTATAAAAAGATGATTCAAATAATCAATAATAATTTGGTTCTTTTGAAAGAAGCTGAAGGAAAAATAAACATGATTGATATTGATCCTATCCAGGTTTTAATAGCAAATCAGAACCAGATTAAACATATTGCCCAGGAATTTTTCAAAACGGCATCGATTGTTTATGGTTTTGCACTGGACATTAATCAAATTTCTGAATATTTTGATTTAGCAGAACTGGAAAAAGATAAAAGAACGGCTGTTCCGGTTTACAAGCAATAGTACAGAAAATATATTGCCAAACATTGCAAAAGTTAATCTAAGCGTCAATTGCAATTATCTGCCGCGGCGAAGAAACACTCTGTATAATTATCAAATAATGAAAATTTGAATTTTATCCCAATTACTCATTACGCATCAAATCTGATGACATCTGAAAACTGGATAACAATATGCTTTCGATAGTGATTAAATTACTTCGTTTTTCCTTTTAATAACTTTCCGGTAACCATTGTTACCATATTTCTCGGAGAAAATCTGCTTAAAAGAATTACCAGTTTATTTCCAAATCCCTGAACTCCGGATGATTTGCCTTTCATCATAATTTTATATCCATAACTGGCAACATCCTCAGCTTTTGCATGTGGTAAAAGTTTCGACATTATCGTATCAACCGAATTAGCTACCTCATGAAAGTTGGTGTCGGTAACACCTGGACAAAGTGTTGTTATGCTGACTCCGCTTCCTTTAAGTTCATAATTAATGGCTTCAGACAGACTAAGAACAAATGCTTTTGTAGCGGAATATCCTGCCATAAATGGCCCGGGCTGAAATGCACCTGTAGATGCAACATTTAGTATTTTGCCACTTTTTCTCTCTTTCATGTCTTTAGCAAATACCTTGGTGAAATATGCGAGAGTAAGCATATTCAGATTAAACATTTCAACTTCCTTTTGCCAGGGAATATCAGTATACTCACCATCAATTCCGAAACCTGCATTATTAACCAAATAGTCTATTGTTGTGCCGTTTCTTTTTAATTCGTCATAAATAAAAAAAGCATTTTCAATTTTACTTAAATCTTTTGCATAATACCTGGCTTCAATTCCAAATCCGGATAACTCTTTTACAACTTCCTGTAAAGTTTTTTCATTACGCGAAACCAATATTGTGTTTATTTTATTTTTTGCAAATATTTTCGCAATTTCATATCCAATACCTATGGATGCGCCAGTAATTAAAGCTGTTTTCATATTTTTTTTAATAAAGATACAACTAAAATTAAAAAATGAATAGTTTATCCTGAACATTCCAATGAGTGTATTAGGTATATAAAATTTTTTTGTTTAAATCTGAGCCTTAACATCATCTGGAAAAATTTAAATCAGTAAATTGTATATTTTACTAAGAGATTGTTTTAGATTTATTGAAAAGCCGTATTTTAAGCTATTACTATAACTTTTCCTCAAATTGCATTTTAATTTTAGTCCTGCACCAATAAATTTTCGAATCAATTTAAACTTTTTCATAAAATGGCGTCTAAGAAATAAGTAAGTAGATTGAATCCGTTATTTTGAATTTCAAATAATGAGGAAATATTTCATTTTTCCGGTTTTATTACTATTAAGTTCATCTTATATAAGTAATGCCCAGGACTTTTCTATTAAAGGAACCGTCTTTGATAAACAACAAAAAAGTTCGTTACCGGGTGCAACCGTGGTTGTAACTAATATTGCTGATTCTGCTATTATAAGATATGCAATTACAAATGATAAAGGATATTTTATTCTTCATCCATTGAAAAAGCAACAATACAAGCTAAAAGTTTACTTTGTCGGCTACGAAAAATTTGAAAAAATAATCGAGATTAAAAGTGAAGATGAAGATTTGGGGTTACTCTATTTGAATCCAAAACGGGAAGAAATCAAAGAAGTTGTTATCTCCGGTACGGCTCCTGCCTCAATCCAGAAAGGTGATACCACGGAAATGTATTCAGCAGCCTATAAAACAAAAAGTGATGCAACGGCAGAGGATCTGGTTACAAAAATGCCAACTGTTACTGTCGAAAATAATGTAGTTAAAGCACAGGGTGAGAATGTCAACCAGGTATTAGTTGATGGAAAGCCCTTCTTTGGAGATGATCCTACAGTAGCTTTGCGCAGCCTGCCTGCTGACGTTATTGATAAAATTCAAATTTTTAACAAACTAAGCGATCAGGCTGAATTGACTGGCTTTGATGACGGTCAAACATCAAAAACCATGAACATAGTGACCAAGAAAAACAGCAGAAACGGTACTTTTGGTAAAATATATGCCGGCCACGATTACTACGATAAATATCAGTATGGAGGTAGCCTGAACCTGTTTGATGACGATCGAAGAATTTCCCTAATAGGTATGAGCAATGATATTAACCAACAGAATTTTTCGGGGCAGGATTTGATTGGACTATCGGGTAATTCTGGCAACAATCGATCTATGGGCGGCAATGGTGGAATGGGTGGCAGACGTGGCAATACTGGTGGAGGCATTGGTGGGCCAGGAGGACCTGGTGGACCTGGTGGTTTTGGAGGAAACAATTCAAGCAACTTCCTGGTGGGCCAGCAAAACGGGGTATCAACTACAAATTCGGCAGGAATCAATTACAGCGATACCTGGGGTCAGAAACTTAAAATTTCCGGAAGCTATTTTTACAACAATAGCAGGAATGATCTTTATCAGTCATTATTTACGAAATACGCCGATAACAGGTTGCCTCATTCCGAGCAGGACAGTTCGACAAGCCGGAATTATAATAACCGTTTTAATATTAGAATGGAGTACACCATAGATACCATGAATTCAATAATTTTTGTACCCAAACTTAATTTTCAAAATAACAACACACAAACAAGTCAGATTGGCGGTACCATCAATCAAGACGGTAGCATTCTTTATCCTTATAATAATTATAACAATTCTGTAGCCTCAGCATATAATCTATCGGGCGAATTTACTTACAGGCATAAATTTTCAAAAAAAGGACGAACCATATCAATCAGAATAAATGCAACAGATAATAATAAAAATCCTGTTACTACCATTCGATTTAAAGATATTGAAAGCTTAAAAGTAATCCAGTTAAATGATTCAAGTGACCAACTGTCCAATGCAACTACAAAAACCAGGTCAATTTCATCAAACCTGATGTACACAGAACCTGCCGGTAAAAATGGATTATGGCAATTCAACTATAGCTATTCATTTGCAAATAACACAACAAACAAACTTACTTATAACCTGCTTGATACTTTATCTCCCGGAGTGTTCCCGCTTGATACACCATTGTCAAATTATTATAATAGTAATTATCTTACAAATTTGGCAGGTATTGGATACAGGTTTAAAGGCACAAAATTTAATGGTTCGGTAAATTTAAATTTCCAAACAGCAAATTTGACTGGAGAAAGAACTTTTCCACTTACTGCCGACACTTTTATAAACAAAACCTTTAATAATTTTTTACCTGGCGCAATGTTCAGATACAATTTTTCAGCAAAAAATAACCTGATGATTGTTTATCGGGCATCAACCAATCCTCCTACAATTGCTCAATTGCAAAATGTTATTGACAACAGCAATTCTCCAATGTTGACTATTGGAAATCCTAATTTAAAACAAGAATACAATCATACTTTAATATCCAGGTTTGCATTTGCTAACCCTGAGAAATCCAGGAACTTTTTTGGTTTTCTTTCTGTAACTTATACATTGAATCCGATAAGTAATTTTACTGATACTTCGAGGAAGGACATAAGACTATACAAAGGAATAGTTTATACTGAGGGCGCACAACTCACCCAACCTGTTAACCTCGATAATAAATGGAACATCAACTCATTATTAACTTACGGATTTCCTTTGAATTTTGTGAAATGCAACATAAACCTCAATACAGGTTTTAATTACACCCGTACTCCCGGGCAAATTAACGATCTCATCAATATTTCTAATTCATATACAATTTCCCAGGGGATAGTATTCAGCAGTAACATTAGCGAAAATTTGGACTTTACGCTTTCTTACACCGGCAATTATAATATTATTAATAACTCTATCGAACCTACACTTAACAATAATTATTTCAGTCAAACTGCAAATTTTAAATGTAATTGGATATTCTGGAAAGGTATAGTTCTGCAAAACGATATTACTAACCAGCTATATCGAGGACTGTCGTCTGCAAATTACAATCAGAATTATTTTCTCTGGAACATTGCTTTTGGTAAAAAACTTTTTAAAAATCAACAAGGCGAAATAAAGATTGGTGTTTTTGACTTATTAAATCAGAATAATACAGAATCAATAGTTAACAATGGAAATAACACAGAATACTCAAAGGTAAATGCCCTGAAACGTTACTATATGCTCACGTTTACTTACAATTTAAGAATCCGTAAAACCACCTGATATTGACAAAAAAAACAATTAAAATGAAAAAGACATTATTTTGCCGAATAACAAAGCGAATAAATTTAAAAAATATCATAGTTATAACAACTATTTTGTCAATTTATTCCTGCTCCGGTACAAAACCTGCGTTCAAAAGTTTATGGTATAATAAGGATTTGAATTTTGATATCAATTCTTCAGAATTACAGAAATCTCAATTTTACCTTGATGGAAAAAGTAAAATTTTATATAATATTTTTAATGATGATAAAAATATCTATTTGTGCGCCAAGACCGGCGAAAATATGGTACAAATGAAAATATTAAGAGTTGGTTTTCAAATTACAATTGATACAACGGGTAAAGGCAAAACTAAAACTGAAAAGCTGGTCAGTTTAACTTATCCAATTCCAGATGAAGATGAAATGGGAAGTTTTCAACCGGGAATGAAGTCAGGTGTCAAATCTGACAGGAAGGCAAGAAGAAGCGAGTTTCTTCTCGCCCATACTGATATGAAATTATCAGGATTCAAATCACCTACCAACGAAATTGTATCATTAAAAAATAATTTTGGAATTAATGTCAATGTAGATTGGGATTCTATAAACAACATGTATTATCTGGTTAAAATTCCCTTTAAAACATTTTATAAAGAATCTCTTTTAGCAAAAGACAGCACCAAGGTTTTAAATGTATCGTTTATTTTGAATGGTTTGCCAAAGCCCGATTTTTCGAATAGAACGGAAGAAGGTAACAACTTCAGCGGCGGAATGGGAGGAGGAAGCAGAGGCGGAGGTATGCATGGTGGTGGCCGTGGAGGTTCATTTGGTGGTGGCCATGGCGGAGGAGGCCATCATCAGGGAGGTGGTAATGAAGGTTCCGGCGACAGAGGAAATTTGTTTGAAACAAATAAAATATTGGTTAATGTAAAACTAACTATAGGTAAGTAAACAAATTAATAAACCTATCTTTAAATATTGTTGATTCATTTCTTGTTTCAAAAAAGCCAATAATTTTAACTTGACAAATAGCAACTAATATATGTAAATCATAGCTGTCTTTATTTGTAAATAACCATGCAAATAAGCTAAAAAATACTTTTCATAAATGCTGGTATAAATAATTTTGTTGACTTTCTTTAATTTAACCATGGACTATTTCTATCGATTATTAAAATTTATTTATAAAAATGAATTACCCAGCCGCAAGCAGCTGGGAATTGAACCCAAATGAGGTCAATTATAAAATAAAATCGTTTTAAATGCTTCTTCCAAATTATTTCCAAATGAAATTATTCCTTCTTCATGCCCTGCCATAACAAACATTTTTTTTTCAATTAAATCCGTTTCCTTAAATAAACGTTTTACTTCTTCAGCCATTGCCGGAGTTCCATATTCAATTTCAGGACTGGTTGCAGGCAAAACATTTAAAAGTTTTTTCCATAAACTTTTATTATGAATATGGATAACAACATTTGCAAAGTTGTTTGATTCGTAAACGGCCGCGTGAGTTAAAGACTCTGACGACGCCTTAACCGGGCCTTCACAGGTAAGAGAATTTTTTATAAAATTATATGCTGTAACTTTTGTAAAATGGTTATTGTTTAATTTTGCGATTTGTCCCGTTGCAGTGCCGGTTATAAGAAATACACTATTTGTAAGCCTGATACTCAAGTTGCCAAAGCCTATGCCATTTGAATAAGCTCCTATCAATCCCAATTTATAAAGTTTGTTCCTGCATAACACTATTTCTTCGATTAGTTTATTATCAACCGGTTCAGTTTTTATCCAGTTACACTGAAATTTTATATAGCCTTTTTCGTCCATTATTTGTGTTCCATTTCAGGATATAATCCAATTAGTCCTTTTTCGCTTGCTTCACAAATTCCTCTTTCGGTAATAAATCCGGTGATCAGACGTGAAGGCGTTATGTCAAATCCATAATTTGCTGCCGGACTTTGTTCAGGTGTAAGCAACACTTTTTTAAGTTCACCATCGCACAAACCCTGAATATACTTTACCTCATCAGGATCGCGCTGTTCTATTGGTATTTCACTTAACCCGTTCCTGATATTCCAATCTATAGTTGTTGAAGGCATGGCTATATAAAATGGGATGCCATTGTCTTTTGCGGCCAAAGCTTTGAGATATGTACCAATTTTATTTGCAGCATCACCAGTACGGGTTACGCGGTCAGCGCCCGTTATTACCATATCCACCATTCCATGCTGCATCAGGTGACCACCGGTATTATCTGCAATTATTGTATGGGGAACTTCATGATTTAAAAGTTCCCAGGCAGTAAGACTGGCTCCCTGGTTTCGTGGACGTGTTTCGTCTACCCATACATGAATTTTAATATTCCTGTTAAAGGCTTCATAAATTGGAGACGTTGCACTACCATAGTCTACAAATGCCAGCCAGCCTGCATTGCAGTGCGTAAGTATATTTACTGTTTCCCCATTTTTATGCTTGCTTATTTCTTCAATAATTTTATAACCATGCAGTCCGATTTTTCTGCTGAATTCAGCATCGTTGTCAGCAATTTTCTTTGCTGTTTCTCTGGAGATATTAATTTTTTCTTCTATGGTTTTACCTTTTGCTATTTCAGAAAGCTGAAAATTGACTGCCCATTCCAGATTTACTGCCGTAGGTCTTGCTGCTTTTAATTTTTGAGCAGAATTGAAAATATAATCGTTTATAGAATTTCTCGAAGCATCTTCCAGCACTGCGAGATACATACCATATCCGGCAGTCACACCAATTAGTCCAGCCCCCCTGACATGCATATCTTTAATTGCGATAATCACTTCATCTAAAGTACCTAAATCTTCTATAACTAGTTTATGAGGCAAATACCTCTGGTCGATCACCTGAATAACCTTATCGTTGCCATCTTTTAGCCAAATAGTGCGATAATGCTTTTTGTTTATTAACATACTATTTCTTTAATATTTATAAAATTAAACAAGTTATGGTAATTTCTAAATTAAGTTGAAGTTTTGATTGGGAAACGGGCTAATAATTGGAATTTCCGATTTCTGATTTATTGATATAACCTCCAAGCGGTTGCGAGCAAAAGTTCAAAGAATAACTTTAAATTCCTAACCGCCAGGAGGTTTGGGCTTTGCAAACCAGACAACTTATTAAATCAAATATTTTGCTTTAATAATTAAATTCTCCAAACTGGCTTTTTATCGTCAATTTCTTTCCTTTATACTCTTCGCACCAGCCAATAATTTTAGCATCAATATTAAAAGTCCTTGAAATTTTGATAATTTCTTCTGCCATTCCCGAATCGGTGTAAATTTCAAACCTGTGACCCATGTTAAAAACCTGGTACATTTCTTTCCAGGCAGTACTGGATTGGGATTGTATAATTTCAAATAACGGCGGAACCTGAAATAAACTATCTTTAATGATATGAATATTGTCGATAAAATGTAAAACCTTGGTTTGTCCACCTCCTGAACAGTGTACCATCCCGTGAATTTTGGGTCTGAAATCATGGAGTACATTTTTGATGACTGGTGCATAAGTCCGGGTAGGAGAAAGAACCAGTTTACCTGCATCTATTCCCAATTTTTCTATCGTATCTGTTAGCTTATAGCTGCCGGAATATATAAGTTCACCCGGTAATTGCTGATCGTAACTTTCAGGATATTTTGCAGCAAGATATTTTGCAAAAACATCATGCCGTGCAGAAGTGAGACCGTTGCTTCCCATTCCACCGTTATATTCCTTTTCATAGGTTGCCTGGCCCGAAGATGACAATCCTACAATGACATCACCAGAACAAATATTAGCATTGTCGATAACATCTGATTTTTTCATACGGCAGATAACGGTAGAATCGACAATGATCGTTCGGACTAAATCGCCCACATCGGCAGTTTCTCCACCAGTTGAATAAATATCAATGCCTAATTTACGAAGTTCTTCAAGCAATTCATCAGTACCATTAATAATGGCAGATATTACTTCACCGGGTATTAAATTTTTGTTTCTTCCAATAGTTGAAGAGAGAAGTATTCTATCGGTGGCACCCACACAAAGAAGATCATCGAGGTTCATGATAATGGCATCTTGTGCTATTCCTTTCCAGACAGAGAGGTCGCCTGTTTCCTTCCAGTAAATATAAGCCAATGCTGATTTAGTGCCGGCCCCGTCCGCATGCATAATATTGCAGTAGTCAGGATCATTCCCAAGAATATCAGGAATTATCTTGCAAAAAGCTTTTGGGTAAAGCCCTTTATCGATATTTTTTATCGCATCGTGAACATCTTCTTTAGATGCAGATACACCACGCAAATTGTAGCGCGATTCTTTTGTCATTTTCTGTCGCGTTTTTTACAAAGATAAACGAAAATTGCTCACTTCTAAAACCCATGAATCGTATTCAAAATGAAATTACCATCCTATTGAATAATTCAGATTCTTTATGGTCTAATTTATTCTACTAACTTTTCTATTTTCAACAGACCTTACTTCAGGCAGCGCGAAGCGTAAAAGAAAATTCCATTTCGACTGTGTGCTGTCTGAGCGAAGTCGATCCCGATTACTATCGGGAGAGATGGAGCGAGTTCACACCGTCAGGTCTTTTTTGGTTACTTTTTTTGACGAAAAAAAGTGACAATAAAAAAAATAAATTTAAAAATGATTTGACTGCTGAATTTTACTTTTGAATGGTATACACTTTTCAAAATCAGCTATATCTTATTGTTTCAGCCGGACTGAATTTAGAAATAATTATTGAAGGCAGAATCAGCATTAGCAAAGTAATAATGATTGTGCCGATATTCAGAGCCGCTATATACAAAAAGTTCAGATAAATTGGTACATGGTTGATATAATATGTGGAAGGGTCCAGCTTTAATAATCCTGTTTGTTGCTGAATTAAACACAAGGCAATGCCAATCAGATTTCCCCATATTAATCCTTTTATAATAAGAAAACTTGATTCGAAAATAAATATTTGCCGTAGACTTTTATTTGATGAGCCTAAAGCCTTCAGAATACCAATCATATTTGTTCTGTCGAGTATTAAAATCAGCAATCCTGAAATCATATTAAAACCGCTGACAATAAGCATAATTATAAGAATAATCTGAACATTTAAATCCTGCAAATCAATCCAGTCAAAGAGTTGCGGAAACTGATCTTTAATGCTTTTTACCCTCAATGATGTTCCCTGATCTGCATAACTATAACCGATGATATCATTTACACGAACGGCCATCTCACCAATTTTATCGAATTCACCAACATTTATTTCAAAACCACTTATCTGATCTTTTGTCCACTTATTTATCTGGCGGATATGGCCAATATCGCCAAGAATTACAATTTTGTCAATTTCCTCCACGCTCGTTTGATAAATACCGCAAATTCTAAATTTCCGGAACCGAGGCGGTTCAGGAGGTTTTTGGACAAAATACATTATAATATGCTCGCCAAGCTTGAGTTTAAGAAGGTTAGCTATATATTTTG
>Ga0265316_10003201_pt1 | contig 16639 bp, 10 predicted proteins | sample 4522metaG_FD_202092 | JGI IMG/M metagenome (GOLD analysis project Ga0265316, IMG submission 202092) | Rhizosphere microbial communities from Carex aquatilis grown in University of Washington, Seatle, WA, United States - 4-5-22 metaG | ecosystem: Host-associated > Plants > Roots > Rhizosphere >...
CGGCGAGCTCGTCGCGGCGGTCGTCTCCGCGCTGCTCGGCAGCTACTGGGGCCTGGACACGCTCGTGTCCGGGCTTCTCCAGGGTGCCGGTGCGGAGATCGTCTTCCTCCTCACGATGTACCGGGCGTGGAACCCGGCCGTGGCGATCCTGGCCGCCGCGGGTGCCGGCATCGGCGAGGCTATACACGACCTGATCGTGAGCTACCCGGGCATCGACTATGCCGGCCGCGCGGTCATCGGCGCCGCCGAGATCATCTCGGCCGTCGCGATAGTCGGGATCGGCGGTTGGCTTCTCGTTCGGGCCCTTCGGGACACGGGCGCGCTGCAGACATTCCCGTCCGGGGCGTGACCGAGGCCGCGGCAGGCGGGCCGAGGACGGTCGCGGTCGGCCCGCCGTCGGTCGAAGCGGCGGACCTCGGCTGGACTTACGCCGGCAGATCCCGACCCGCCATCGAAGGCCTGACTTTTCGTCTCCAGGCGGGGCACGTCCTGCTGGTTCTCGGGCCCTCCGGATCGGGCAAGAGCACGCTTGCTCGCGCTCTCGCGGGCCTGGTGCCGAACGTCTTGCCCGGACGCTGGCAGGGCAGCCTCCGCGTCGGCGGGCTGGAGGTGTCCGAGACTCCGGCCCGGTTGCTGGGCGAGCGCATCGGCCTGGTCTTCCAGGATCCGGACAGCCAGCTGGTTATGACGCGGGTCGACGACGAGGTCGCGTTCGGCCTGGAGAACCGCGGCTGGCCGCGAGCTCGGATGGTTTCGGGCGTGCCCGCCGCGCTGGCGCAGGTCGGTCTGGCGGGCTTCGAGGCCCGCAGCACGGTCACCCTCTCCGGCGGTGAGAAGCAGCGGCTGGCCATCGCGGACGTGCTTGCGGCCCGGCCGGGCATGCTCATCCTCGACGAGCCCACGGCGAACCTCGACCCGCCCGGCATGCACGCCATCTTCGAGCAGCTGGCGGCTCTGGCGCGCCGGCGCGAGCACACGATCGTCCTCATCGAGCACCGCCTGGAGGCGGCCCTGCCACTGGCCGACGACGTCCTGCTGATCGGCGACGAGGGCCGCCAGCTGGCGTTCGCGCCGGCCGGGGACGTCGGCCGGGACGCGATCGGACTGCTCGACCGTAGCGGGGCGTGGGTGCCGCGAGCGTGGCAGGTCACGCGGCAGGCCGGCGGTCCAGCGGTCGGGGCGATCGAGCCGGTCGAGCCGGCCGTCGGGGCGGCGGTCGAGCCGGTCGCCGGGGCTGCGGCTTACGAGAGGCGAGCGGCGGGCGGCGGCGCACTGCTGCTCGAGGCCTCAGACGTGCGCGTCGAGTACGGCGCCGACGACGGCGGCAAACGGATCGCCCTCGACGGCGTCTCCGTGTCGCTCCGGGCGGGCGAGCGAGTCGCCCTGGTCGGGCCCAACGGCGCCGGCAAGTCGAGCCTGCTGTTCGCGCTTGCGGGCCTGCTCCGCCCGGCGGCCGGGACCGTGCGACTCCGCGCGCTGCCCCCGAACGGCCAGCCGGCCGAGCCGTTGCGCGACCCTTCGCGACTGAGCTCGAACGAGATCGCGGCCCGGATCGGGATCGTCTTCCAGGACCCGGAGCTCGGGTTCGTGGCCGGCACGTCTCGCGACGAGGTGAGTGCCACCGCCCGCGCCATGGGAAGACGACGCGGCGCGACGACCGGCCAGGCCGAAGACGTCGAGGCCGACCGGGTGCTGTCCAGGTTCGGACTCGGCCGGCTCGCCCTGGAGATTCCGTTTCGACTCAGCCAGGGTGAGCAGCGCCGCCTGAGCCTGGCCGCGCTGGCGCTGCGCCCGCCGGCCGTGCTGCTGCTGGACGAGCCGACCTTCGGGCTCGACCGGCGCGGAACCGAGGCGGTGCTGGCTCTGCTCGACGACCGGCGCGATCTCTTGCAGGCGCAGGTCCTGGCCACCCACGACCCGCGCCTCCTGCCGGCGTGCGACCGCGTGGTGGCCCTCGATCGCGGGCGGGTGGTATTCGACGGCCGGCCCGAAGCCTTCCTGGCCGCGCCGCCGTACGAACCCCCGGGGCCGTGGCGAGACGGCATCGTCGGCGGCCCGCCGGTCGAATCCCGGCCGGGCGCCCGATGAGCCTGCTACCGGCGCCCCTCGCGCCGACCAGGCCGGCCTTCCTGACCCGGACCACGCCGGTTGCCCGCCTCGTTGCCGGCACGACGTGGCTCGTCGCCAGCATCGTGACTATCGACCCGGTCGTGCCCGTCAGGCTGACCCTGGCCGCGATCGTCGCACTGTGGCTCTGGTCGGGCCTGCCGCTGCGCCGCATCCCCGGTCGGCTCGCCCCGCTCGGCTTCGCCATCCTGAGCCTGACCGCCTTCTCGATCCTGCTCTCGAGCGCCAACGGCGATCGGTCGCTGGCGACCCTGGTCCAGATCGGCCCGGCGCGAATCACCGGACCGGCGATTTCGACCGGCATCGCGGTCGGCCTTCGCGTCGTGGTGATCGGGCTCACGACGCTGCTCGTCTTCGGGCCGTCCGACCCGACCCGCATGGCCGACTCGCTCGTCCAGCAGTGGCGCGTCCCGGACCGCTTCGCGTACGGCACGCTGGCGGCGCTGAGAGTGGCGCCGTTCATGGCCGGGGATTGGGCGACCATCGGTGCCGCGCGGCGCATCCGCGGCCTTTCGCCCCGAGGTCCCGTCGAGCGCGTCCGCGAAGCGGGCGGTCGGCTGCTGGTCATGCTCGTCTCGGCCATCAGGCGCGCCGAGCGCCTGGCCCTGGCGATGGACGCCCGTGGCTTCGACAGCGGCGTCAGGAGAACCCACTTCCGCGAGCTCCGGACCGGCTGGCGCGACTGGCTGACCATCGCCGTTGCGATCGCCGTCGCGGCATGCGCGCTTTTCGTCGCCAGGTAGGGACGTCTCCGGGCACGCTGCTAATCTGCTTGCATGAGCAATCTGCCAGCGGCGGGCGAGCTCGCGCCCGATTTCGAGCTCCACGATGACGAGGGACGGACGCACCGGCTCTCCGAACGACAGGGCGAGTTCACGGTTGTCTATTTCTACCCGGCCGACGACACGCCCGGCTGCACCAAAGAGGCCTGCGCCTTCCGCGACGCTCACGCCTCGTTCGACGACGCCCGGACCGAGGTTTGGGGCATCAGCCCTCAGGGAGCCTCGAGCAAGGCGGCCTTCCGGGCCAAGTACGGGCTGCCCTTCACCCTCCTCGCCGACGAGGACCACGCCGTGGCCGACTCGTACGGCAGCTGGGTGGAGAAGCAGAACTACGGCAAGACTTACTGGGGCGTCGCCCGGAACAGCTTCCTGGTGGGCCCGGACGGACGAATCACGACGGTCTGGACGAAAGTTAAGCCCGAGGACCACGCCAATGAGGTCCTGGCGGCCCTGCGAGCGGCCCGCGCGTCGCTCGCCTGAGACGGGCCGCCCTCGGGATCCACGCCGCGGTCGCAGCCGGCGGCGGCCCGGCCGGCCGAGAGTGTAGAGTCCCGGACAGCAAGAGAGGCTTCGCCCGTGGGGGGAGACGAGCGAAGCCTCGGGCGGCATGATACCTCGCGTCGGCAGGGCGCGGGCCGCGTTTCGGACGCTTCGAATCCGGGCGGCGAGTGCGTCGTTGCCGCCGAACAACGCCGAGTCATCCACTCCTGGGAGCCAGAACCGAGAATGACCACCGACACGAAATCTGCCCACGGCTGGCGGCCGCAGCGCTTCATGGTCATCGTCGGCCACCCCGACGACGCCGACTTCGGGCCTGCCGGCACGGCCGCGGCCTGGATCGACGCCGGCTCCGAGGGCTGGCTGGTGTGCTGCACGTCGGGCGACGCCGGCGGCGAGGACCCCGAGGCGAACCCGCTGGAACTGGCGCAGGCGCGCGAGGAGGAGCAGCGCCGAGCGGCTCGAATCGTGGGCTACGAGGGCGTGTCCTTCCTCCACCAGCCCGACGGCAACCTGGTCAACGACCTGGCCCTGCGTGAGATGCTCGTCCGCGAGATCCGGACCTTCAAGCCCGACGCGGTCCTCGCCGGCGACCCGGAAGTGGTCATCCATCGCGGCGGTGGCATCAACCACACCGACCATCGCGCGGCGGCGATGGCGGCCGTCGACGCCGTCTATCCGGCGGCGCGAAATCCGATGGTCTTTCCGTGGGTCCATCGCCAGGGATTGCCCGCCCATCGAGTGCGGCGCCTGTACCTGATGTGGTCGAACCAGGCGGACGTGTGGGTCGACGTGAGCGCAACGGCCGACCGCAAGATCGATGCGCTGCGAGCCCACGAAAGCCAGCTCCACGACCCCGAGGCCGTGTTCGCTCGAGTGCGCATCCGGATGGCGGAGCAGGGCGCCGAGATCGGCGTGGCCGCCGCGGAGAGCTACCGGCTGGTGGTCATCGACGCGGACCCGGCCGACGATGACTCGGCCGAAGCAAACGCGGCCGAACCGAAGCCGGCCACGGAGCCGCCGAAGACGCGCTAGGGCTTCGTCGGGGCCGGCGAGCCAGGCAGATCGCCGACCTTGCTGAGCAGCAGCGGCCGCGCGCGCGGCCAGTCGTTCCACAGCTCAGCCAGCCCTTCGGCGCGTCGACCGAGCATCAGAACCAGCTCGCCCATCGTGATCGACGGCGCTTTCTCGGCGAGCAGGGCGACCGGGTCGACTCGGACCTGGCGGTACAGCTCGGCCGCCTCCCCGGGTCCCGGCCAGTTGCGAACTCGAAGTGTCAGCAACCCGGCCTGACCGAGCGCCATAGAAAGCTCGCGATGGCCCGGCACGCGGCCGTCGGCGAACTCGCCCATGCCGTCGTAGCGGTAGCCGAGCGCGGCCAGGCCGCGAGCGACTTCACGGGCCTCCTCCACGGTCAGCTGGTCCCAGAACGAATTGCCGGGCGCGAACAGGAAGAAGCCCTCGTCGATGGCCGTCGCCACGACCGCGTCCACGAAATCCGAGAGGCACATCTGCCAGTGGCGCCGCTGTCCGGAATCGGCATCCGCAAGCCCATCCACGAGGCGGCTCATCGTCGCGCCGTCGCGCCGCAGGAGCCCAACGATCGCGGGCGGATCCGACCCGCCGAGCTGCACGGGCGGCTCCGCCTCCTCGGACGGGGGCGGACCGGCGGTCTCGCCCGTGCGCCCGAGTTTGCGCCGTGGAATTGAAACCGGCGTCAGAGTCGTGGCCGGTGGCACTGCGGCGGGGACCGCCGGCACGGCTTCGTAGGCCGAGATCAGCGCCGCGGCCGACTCGCCCGGGCCATCACCGCCAGACGTCGAGACTTTCTCGCCGGCGGCGGCCAGGGACGCCTGGGCTTCCCGGCATGCGGCCGCGGCGGACTCGGCCATGGCCCGGCTCGCTCCGGCGACGGCCGTGAGTCGATCGAGCTGTGTCGCCAGGGCGTCGATCGCCTCGCGCTCTCGCTGGATCCGCGCCTGTGAGGCCCGGACGGCGCCGTTGACGCGATTGATGGCGGCCAGCCATGACGCTGCCGCCAGTTCGACCTGGTCTCTCGAGGTGGCCCGATCTATCGACCTCTGGAAGTCGGCGTGGGCTCGTTCCTTGTCGGCGCGGATCGCCAGCGGATCCATCGCGGTCTGGGCGGAACTGAGGAGGACCGCCTGCGCGTCGAGCTGGACGCGCGTATCGGCGACACGGGCCGCGGCGGCATCGGCTTCACGGCGCGCCAGCTCGGCGAAGCCGCACCGAATGTCAACCAGCCGGCTTCGTCCCGACGCTGGATCGAGCCAATCGGCGCCCGTCCGGCTCTCGCGGTTATCGCCCTGCACGTGTTCTCCACCGTGCTCGCCGTCGCCCGCCCTACGACCACTCGCTGCCGCCGGCTGCGGATGCCGGCCGAGTCATGCTGGCCACTTGGGCCCGGCGGCCCGGCCGTGGCTCTTTTGGCCGGACGCGGAGTCGCGACGACGCCCGACGTCGCGCCGCGGAGTCGGTCTCTTCCGCGTGTAACTCGTCGGGCCCGGGTTTAGGCCCGGAACTTCAGCGCTTGGCTGCGCCGGTCGCGCGACGTCCGCGATTCGTGCGGCGCTCAGGTGTGAGCAGGCCGACGAGGAAGCCGTCGCCGTGCTTTCGGACCGCGATCTCGACGTTGGCTTCGGCGGCTACGCGCAACAGCCGCTGCCGAATTGTGATCGGCTTCTCGGTGGCATCGAGCCGAACCGCAAAGACCTGCTCCGGACCTTTGAGCTGGCCGATCAGCCGCTTGAACTGGCGCTGCTGCTGATCCCGTTCCTTTGCGGCCGGGCTTAGCTCGCGGGTCGGCGTGATGGCTTTGTCCATGAGCGCCGGATCGGCCTTTCGAACTGTAACCATGGTGTGCCTCTCTCGCAGTCCACTGACCGGATTCGGTGTGACTCGCCGGCAGCACCGGCGATAACCGAATGACTATACGCCTTAGCTGAAATGTGACCAGAGGGCATCTTCGGCCGGCCCGACGTATGGGCGCGAAGTCGATCTGGCGAGACAGCGGCCCGCTCCGGCCGTCCGAAATTGTGAGATGTGAGATGGTCGTGTCTCAACTGAGGCCGACCCGACGAACCGCTTGCGATCGTCGCCGACGGGGCGGTTTCGGACTCGGGCAGGAGAGCCAGTGCCAGTCGGTGCGGCACGGCCCGGCGAGCCGGGCTAGACTGTCGGGCGCGTCCTCACTGGGCGCTCCTGCCTTGTGCCGGCCGGTCCAAGATGCGAGCAGCAGGTGATATCACGATGAAAGTTGGCGTCGCTCGGGAGATCGCTCCCGAAGAGCGTCGCGTGGCGCTGGTCCCGGACGCGATCCAGAAGCTGCGGGACGCGAACATCACCGTGCTCGTCGAGCGCGGCGCGGGAGCCGCCGCCTCATTCCCGGATCAGAGCTACGTCGACGCCGGGGCAAAGGTCGTCAGCACCGCGACTCTCTACTCGAGCAGCGACGTGATCCTGCGGATCCATCGCCCCACGCCGGACGAGGCGAAGCTGCTGCACGAAGGCCAGGTCGTCATCGGGCTGCTGGCTCCGCTGCTCGACCCTCGCGCCATGGCCGCCCTGGCCCGCCTGAACGTGACCGCGATCAGCCTCGACGCCATTCCGCGCACTCTTTCGCGGTCGCAGGGCATGGATGCTCTGTCGTCGCAGGCAAACGTCGGCGGGTACAAAGCCGTGCTCATCGCCGCGAATGCCTTCGGCCGATACTTTCCTCTCCTCACGACCCCGGCCGGCACCGCCAAGCCCGCCAATGTGCTGGTGCTGGGCGTGGGCGTGGCCGGGCTGCAGGCGATCGCCACCGCCCGCCGGCTGGGCGCCATGGTCAAGGCCTACGACGTTCGCCGCGACACCAAGGAGCAGGCCGAGTCGCTGGGCGCGCAGTTCGTGACCCTCAAGTCAGCGATAGATGCCACCGGCCAGGGCGGCTACGCCCGCTCGCTCACGGCCGAGGAGCAGGCGGCGCAGCAGGACGAGCTGAACGGCATCATCGCCGCCTCGGACATCGTGATAACGACCGCCCAGGTCCCCGGGCGCCGTCCTCCAGTCCTTGTCACACGCGCCGCCGTGGAGGCCATGAAGACGGGCTCCGTGATCGTGGACATGGCCGCCAGCGACCTGGGCGGCAACTGCGAGCTGTCCAGGCCGGGCAAGATCGTGACCAGCGGAAACGGCGTCGAGATCCACGCCCCGCTCAACTTGCCCGCCTCGATGCCGACGGGAGCGAGCATCTTCTACTCACGCAACATATCCAATCTTCTGCTCAGCTTCGTCGCCGATGGAAGCATCAATCTCGATTTCGACGACGAGGTGACGGCGGCGACGGTGATAACTCACGGCGGCAAGGTCGTCCAGGCGGCGACCCTGAAGCTGCTCCAGCCGGCTCCAAAAGGAGGCGACCAGGCATGAACGTCGGAACGCTGGTCAACGACCTGACGGTCTTTGCCCTGGCCATCCTTCTCGGGTTCGAAGTGATCAGCCGCGTGCCCGCCACACTACACACGCCGCTGATGTCCGGCACGAACTCGATCCATGGGATCGTTCTCGTCGGCGCCATTGCGCTCGGGGCCGCGGCCGACAATCCGCTGAGCAGCGTGATCGCCTTCGCCGCCATCGTCTTCGCAGGCGCCAACGTGGTAGGCGGCTACTGGGTCACCGATCGGATGCTGCAGATGTTCAAACGACGCCCGGTCCCCAAGGCCGACAAGCCCGCCGAATGACGAGGAGCCGGCCATGACCACCACCGACCTTGGCTACCTGGTGCAGTTCGCGTTCCTGATCGGGGCCTCGCTGTTCGCGATCGGCCTGCACCAGATGAACTCGCCGGCGACGGCCCGCAACGGCAACCGCCTGTCCGCCCTGGGCATGACCATCGCCGTCGTCGCCGAGCTTGGCTTCGTTGCAAATTCGAGTCCGGGAATCGGCAACTGGCTGATCATCCTGGGCGGCCTCGCGATCGGCGGCGCGGCGGGCCTGCGGATGGCTCGCACCGTAGCCATGACCGCAATGCCGCAACTCGTCTCGCTCTTCAACGCCATGGGCGGCGGGGCGGCGGCTCTGCTGGCCATCGACGACTTCGTGCGCATGAGCAGCCAGCGGACGCCCGAAGGCGCCCTGGCGAGCCTCGACGGCTGGTTGATCTTCTTCATCATGGTCGATGTCGTCGTCGGCTCGATCACTTTCACGGGCTCACTGATCGCCTCGGCCAAGCTGATGGGCCGGCTCAAGGGCCAGCCCATCGTCCTGCCCGGCGGCCGCTTCCTCTCCGCAGTGGCGATGGTCGTGTCCCTCAGCTGCGCCATCGTGCTGGTCCTGGCCGGCGCCGGGCTATTCACTTACGACGCGTCGGTGATGGATGCGCTCCTCATCGCAGCCCTGGTCGGCGCCCTCATCTTCGGGGTGACGATGGTTCTGCCGATCGGCGGGGCGGACATGCCGGTCGTGATCTCGATGCTCAACGCCTTCACCGGCAGCGCCGTGGCCATGGCCGGCTTCGTGGTCGGCAACGTGATCCTGATCGTTGCCGGCGCGCTCGTCGGGGCTTCCGGAGCCATCCTGACCAGGCTCATGGCAAACGCCATGAACCGCTCGATCGCCAACATCCTGGTCGGCGGTTTCGGCGCCGCCGAAGGATCGCAGACGGCCTTGACCGCAGAGGGCGGCACGATCCGCGAGGTGTCGGTCGACGACGCCGCCATCCAGCTCGCCTATGCCAGCAAGGTCGTGATCATCCCCGGCTACGGCCTTGCCGTCGCCCAGGCTCAGCACGGAGTCCGCGAGCTGGCGGACCTTCTCGAAGCGCGTGGGATCGACGTCTCGTACGCGATCCATCCGGTGGCCGGCCGCATGCCGGGCCACATGAACGTGCTGCTGGCGGAAGCCAACGTACCGTACCCGCAGCTCAAGGAAATGGACGACATCAACCCCGAGTTCGAGCGGACGGACGTCGCCCTCGTGATCGGGGCCAACGACGTCACCAACCCATCCGCCCGAACGGACCGCTCCAGCCCCATCTTCGGCATGCCGATCCTCGACGTCGACAAGGCCCGCTCGATCATCGTCATGAAGCGCTCGATGGGTCGCGGCTACGCCGGCATCGACAACCCGCTCTACGTGAACCCGAAGACGGGGATGTACTTCGCGGACGCCAAGCAGGGCCTCGCGAATCTGATCGCCGCCGTCAAGGCCCAGTAGGCTCTCCGGCCGGTCCGGCCCGCACGAGGCGGGCGACCCGGAGTCCTCGATGAGCCCGGCTGGAGTCTGCCGTCATCGTCCCTTTTCAGGATGGACTCGGCCCGGAGGCGGTGAGAAGATGGCCCGGCTGTCGTCCCCCGCCGGGCGATTCGAGGCCAAGCGCTGGATCTCGCGCGGCCGTGCCCGGTGCCCGCGATAGTGGTGGGTACGGCCATCGATCCGGAGGCGAGGCGAGGGTGGCGAAGGCAGGCCGGTCTCGGACGGAAGGCACCAAGCCGGGCCGCAGCGACCGGGACGGGGCGCCGGACCGAGAGTACCTGCCTCGCCTGCTATTCGAGCAGATGTCGAGCGCCGTCGCCATCGGCGACATCATCCTCGACGAGGCCGGCAAGCCCATCGACTATCGCATCGTCGACGTCAACCCTGCATTCGAGAGGCTGACCGGTCAGGCGGCCGATTACATGGTCGGCAAGCGCGCATCGGAGCTCAACCCGGGGCTCAGGCGGGAGCTGATCGAGCGGTTGGGCCGGGTTGCGGTCAGCGGGCAAACCGAGGAATTCGAGGGACGCGACCCCGAGACGGACCGCTTCGTGCTCATCCGCCTCTCGCGCATTGGGCCGACCTGGGTCATGGCGATGATCGAGGACATCACGGATGCCCGTCGCGCGGAGGCGGCCATTCGCGAGCGAAATGCCTTCGTCGAGACCATCATCGCCAGCGCCGGCGAAGGGATCATCGTCTACGACCGCGACCTCAGACTCGTTGTGTGGAATCCGGTGATGGAGGAACTCACCGGGCTGTCGAGCAGCCAGGTGCTCGGCGGCAGAGCTCACGATGTGTTCCCGGAGATCATGGCCGCGGGCGTCGGAGAGGACCTGGCTCGGGCCCTGGCAGGCGACGGCCCCACCTCGCGCGAGTTCGAGTACGTGATCCCCCACACCGGCCGGCGCGGCTGGGTCGTCCAGGCCAACCGCCCGCACCGGGGCGAGAGAGGCGAAGCCGTCGGCGTCGTGTCCTCGGTGCGCGACATCACCGCCCAGCACGAACTGGACGAGGCCACGCGCCGCTCGGAAGAGCAACTGCGCGCCATCTTCGACAGCATGGTCGACGGCGTGTCGATCAACCGGCCGGACGGCAAGCTGATCGAGGTCAACCGGGCCGTGTGCGAGCGACTCGGGTACACCCGCGAGGAACTCCTGGCGATGAACGTCGCGGAGATCAACTCGCCCGAGTCGGCGGCGGGCATAGCCGGCCGAATCGAGCAGTTCCTGCAGGGCGGCATCCACGTCTTCGAAGTGACGCACGTGAGGCGCGACGGCGTCACGATCCCGATCGAGTCCTCCGGACGATGCATCGAGTTTCGAGACGGGCCGGCGATCCTGACCGTCGACCGCGACATCATCGAGCGCAAACGATCGGACGAAGCCCTGCGCGAGCACACGCACCTCATCCAGCAGCTCCTCGACGCGATCCCCATCCCGATAGTCGCCGACTACACCGATGGTCGCCCCCGGCTTGCCAATGCCGCGTACGTCGCCGGCCCGGGCCGCCTCCGCGAAGGCGCCGGCGGCAGGAGGTTTGGCGAGTTCGACGAAGCCGACGCCGCGATGCACGCCGCCCACGACCGGCCGGTCCTGGAGAACGGCGCTGTCGAGACGTACGAGGCCGACCTGTATTCCCCCGACGGTCCGGTCCGACGCCAGCTGTTGACCAAGGCACCCCTGCGAGCAAAGGACGGGACGATCACCGGCATGGTCACCGCCGGCGTGGATATCTCGGACCGCTATCGAGCCGAACAAGATCTGCGCCAATCCGAAGAGAGGTTCCGCACACTCTTCGACAACGCCGGGGACTCGCTCCTGATAATCGATCGAGACGGCCGCTTCCTCGACGCCAACATGACCGCCTGCAGGCGACTGGGATACACCCCGGAAGAGCTCGCGACAATGTTCGCCCCCGACATCGACACGCCCGAGTTCGCGGCCGGATTTGGAGATCGCATGGCCCGGCTGCTCGAACGCGGCATCCTGTCGTTCGAGTCGGCACATGTCGCTCGCGACGGGACTGTCATCCCGACGGAAATCACCGCGACGACGATCACGCTCGACGGCAAATTGGCCATTCTGTCCATCGCACGTGACCTCACAGAGCGCCGCCAGGCCGACGCGGAACGGGCCGCGCTGGAAGATCAGCTGCGCCAGGCCCAGAAGATGGAGGAGATCGGCCGGCTCGCCGGGGGCATCGCCCACGACTTCAACAATCTACTCACCGCCATCCGCGGCAGCGCCAGCCTGGCCCTGGCCGAGCTGCCGCCAGGCGAGGGTCCGCGCGAGGACCTCGAGCAGATCGAACAAGCCGCGGATCGGGCGGCCGGCCTGACCCGCCAGCTCCTGGCCTTCGCCCGGCGAACCGTCCTGCAACCCGAGGTCCTGGACCTGGGCGAGGTCGTGCGCCGGGTCGAGCCCATGCTCAGCCGGCTTCTGAGCGAGGACATAGGGCTGTCGATCCGCGCTCCCGCCGGCACGGGCCGCGTTCTCGCGGATCCGGGTCAGATGGAGCAGGTCATCGTGAATCTCGCCGTCAACGCACGCGACGCCATGCCCGACGGCGGAACCCTGACGATCGAGATCGCCGACCTCGAGACGACCGCGGAGATGGACCCGCAGCAGTCCGACGTGCCTCCGCTCGCGAAGATGACGACCCTGTCGGTGACCGACACCGGCGTCGGCATGGACGCCGACACCCTCGGCCACCTCTTCGAGCCGTTCTTCACGACGAAAGCACCGGGCAAGGGCACGGGCCTGGGGCTCGCCACGGTCTACGGCATCGTCCGCCAGTCGGGCGGCACGGTCACGGCTCGAAGCGACCCGCACAATGGATCGACCTTCACCGTCTACCTGCCACGCGTCGAGACAACGATCCGCTCGGGCAAGGAGCCAACCGGTGCCAGGGCAACCGTCGGCAACCGGACCGGCACGATCCTGCTGGTCGAAGACGACAACGGTGTTAGGCGGTTTGCGAGTCGCGTCCTGGAGGCGGCCGGCTTCAAGGTCCTGACTGCGCACGACGGCGCGTCTGCCCTCGAGACGGCACGCACGGCCGCCGTGCAACTGCTCCTCACCGATGTGGTCATGCCCGGCATGAGCGGGCCTGAAGTGGCTGCCAGGCTCTCCGCGGCACAGCCCGAGCTTCGGATCCTGTACATGTCCGGCCACACCGACAAAGGCATCGTCCGCGACGGCGTCCTGCAGGCCGGGGTCGAGTTCCTGGCCAAGCCCTTCACGTCCGAGTCGCTGGTCGCGGCCGTTGACGCAGCTATGGCGGACCCGCAGATGGATGCGACCGACCGCGGTGAGGTCCGGTAGGGAAAACCCTTGCCCCTTTCGGCTGCCGGCCTGCCAGTACCCGGCCCGCGGGCTGGGCCGGTACCCTCCGTACGGATGAGCGATTGAGATTCCGGGGCCCGAGGCGCTATGGTTACCGACGCTGCACGCGGTCCCGCGGCAAAACCCAATCGGGGGAGCAAAAGAACAAGGAGTCGGACGTGGACATCCTCGACTTGCTCGCGATCATTTGGGGCAAACGCTGGTCCTAGACCGGCGAAGCCGCAAGAAACCCGGGTCCCAAGCCCGGGTTTCCTTGTGTCTGTGCGTTTTGGCGAATGCAGGTCCCGACCGGCTCGCGGACCGGCGTCGGCCTCTAGGGTCGCTCGGTCAGGCCCAATCGGATCGCCGCAGCCGCCGCCTCCACCCGTCCCGACACGCCGAGCTTGGTCAGGATGTTGCTGACGTGCACCGCCACTGTCTTGCGCGTGATGAACAACTGCCGGCCGATCTCCGGATTGCTCCTCCCTTCGGCGATCAGAGCCAGGACCTCCAGCTCCCGCTTGCTCAGGCCGAAGTCATGCTGGGCCTGCTTGACGGCCGAGGCCGCGAAGTCGGCCACGATCCCGGGCTCCCAGCGGGACGCGCCCCGACCGACAGCCTGACCGGCGGCCAGGCCCGTCGCGCCGGCCCGACCGGCTGGCGGCTGAATCCCTCTCGTCGGAGCTCCGGGCCTGGCGACCGACCGTGAAACAGACGCCGGGGGCTCGAGGCGTCCCTGCAGCGCCGCATCGATGGGCTTGGGGAGCGGCAGCATGGCGCGCTGGGCCAGCTCGGCGACGGCCCGCAGGAGCGGCCACGCCCCGAGGTCGAAGGCCCCTTCCGCGGCCGCGATCAGCGGTTCCCTGGCAACGCCGCGAGTGGATCGGCCGCGGGCCTGATCGAGCAGCGCTTCGGCCTGGCGCCACCGGGCCCTGGCAGCTTCGTATGGGTCGCCCAACTCGGCCCAGTCGGCGGCGAGCTGCGCCCATGTCTCGGGATCGTCGCGACCCTCGATCCGGGCTCTGAACGCGCGGGCAACCCGGATCGCAAGGTCCGCCTGGCGCCGCGACCCAAGCCGGGGCGGCACGCCGCAGCTCCTCACCATGGCCTCGGCCTGGAGCACGACGGGGAGGCTTCGCTCGCGCGCGGCGGCCAGGTTCGCCAGATCGCGCCGGCGGTGCGCGTCCTCGGCGATCGTGGCGTCCACCTCCAGGCAGGTCGACGCCATCTGCGCCATCAGCAGCCAGTCTTCCGTGTCGCTGACCTTCTGCCAGCCACGCTCCGCCGCCCGGCGCGCATCGGGGAGGTCGTCCTGCCACAGAGCATAGGCAGCGGCCGCTTGCTGGGCCGGCACGGCGAATTGCGGATCCTGGACGGTCTCGAGCGCGAGCAGGACCTGACCCAGCAGCCTGCCGGCCGACTCGCCCGCGTTCATCGCCACTTCGACGGTGGCCAGATTGAGCAGTGGCGAGAGGAACCAGATGCCGACCGGGCTCCAGCTCAGCGCGTCCAGACAGAGGCGGCGGCACTCCTGCCAGCGGCCCATGAAGTACAGCGACTCGGAAGCGTTGGCCCGCAGGAAGTTGCCGTAGACGGTGGCCTGGCCCTCACGTTCGGCTTCGGCGATTCCCTTGTAGGCGATCGCGATCGCCTCCTCGCGGCGGCCCAGGAGGTCCAGGACGGTGGTCAGGTTGGCATAGACCCGGAAAAGGTCGTCCAGGCGGCCGAGCTCGGCGGCGTCCACGAGCGTCCGGCGCAGCATCTCGACGGCCGGCTCTGGATCTTCGCCCCAGGCCTCGGCCACGGCCAGCGTGCAAGTGGCGTGCAGGAGCTCCTGGCGGGCCTCGCCGCCGACCTCGGTCGCGACGGCGACGGCCTCCAGGGCATATCGGCGCGCTTCCGAGAACACGCCCTCCAGCATCCGGAACTGGGCCAGCGATCCGAGGACGCGGGCCCGGGCTGCCGTCGGCTCCCGCGGGACGAGATCGACGGCCCTCTTGTAGGCCGCGAGCGAACCCTTCTGGTCGCCGGAGGCGCGGCGATAGCGGCCGAGCTGGTCCATCACGAGGCCGAGGGCCAGCCGCTCGCGCGGGTCGTCGAGTGCGGCCGCTGCGGCCTCGGAATAGGCCGAGGCGCGGGCCGGGTCGCCGGCGGCAAAGGCCGCCTCGCCGGCCCGAATGTACAAGTCCGACAGCGGCGGCGCGTCTTCCTCCGGCCGAACGATCTCGTAAAGAGAAAGGGCGCTCTCGTAGTGGGCCAGGGCATCGGCGCCGGCATCGAGAGCCTCCGCCGCAGCCGCGGCCGCCAGGGCCGCCTGCTCTGCTCCCGCCAGCTGGTGGGCAGCCAGGTGATGCGCCAGGGCCGCGGCCGGCTGCGCCGGGATGACCGTCACGGCGTGTGTCTGGGCGGCCTCGGCGACGAACGAATCGGGGTTCCGGGCATATGCCCGGCTGCGAGCCCGGTCCTGCGCCGACGGCGTGTCTCTGTGGAGCGCGTCCGCGTAGGGATCGGCGACCCGGGCCTGCGGCTCGGGATCGCCCCAGTCCGCGGCCGCCAGGGCGGCGTGGTAACGGCGCCGCGTCGCCGGCAGCAGGTCGGCGGCGATGGCTTCGGCGATGAGCTCGTGACGGAACCAGATACGGCGCTCGCCGCCCTTGCCGGTGAGTCTGCCGCCGGCGGTCTCGATCAGGAACCCGTGCTGGAGACCTTCCGCCGCGCCGGCGGAGATGTCCGCTTCCAGGCCGTCCCCTTTGCGACCGCTGTTCGCCGAGCGTGGCGGACGCGCCGGCGAGCGCCGCTCGAACTCCGTGGCCATGAGCATCATCATCGGCCAGGTCACGGGCTCGCCGGCCAGCGACAGAAGCCGTAGTACCCGCCGGCACTCGGGAGATCGGAGCGCGGACCGGGCGGTGACGAGCCGTTCGAAGGAGCCGGCCAGCGAGACTCCGGAAAGCTCGCGCCGGGCCGCCAGCAGCTCCTCGGCGATCAACGGGTTGCCGTGCGACCGCTCGGCCACCAGAAGGAGGGTCGTGGACGATGGCCGCCCGCCTTCGATTGCCTCGATGAGCTGGCCCAGCTCGGCCCGATCCAGCGGCGCGACGTCGGCGCTGACGACGGACGGCGTGGTCGCGAGCGAGGCCAGCGTGGCCCGCAGCGGATCGGATCGAAGGAGCCGGTCGGGCTGATATGTCAGGACGAGCATGACCCGCTGACCGCGCGACACCCGGGCCAGGAAAGTGGCCAGGTCGCGTGTCGCGGCGTCGGCGTAGTGCATGTCCTCCAGAAGCAACGCCACCGGCTGCCGCTCGCCCAGCCGCTCCAGCAGTCCCAGAACCGCCTCCAGCATGCGGGCCTGGCGCCACTCGGTGGCGACGACGCGCGGCCGTTCCGGCACCAGTCCGAGCGACGCGAGGCGGGGGCGCAAGCTCGGCACCAGCCGCGCGATGGCGTCCCCGGTCGGTCCTACGAGCGATGCCAGCAATTCGTCGGAGACGTGGGTCAGCAGCTGCTCGAGCGCCGCGCTCACCGGCGCGTACGGCACGCCCGAAGTCGCCGGCATGGCGACGCCGCGAACGGCCACGAACGGATCGGCCAGGGCGCCGATGCGGCGCTCCGTCTCGGTCAGGAGCCGGGTCAGCCCCAGGCCCGCCG
>Ga0265316_10003202_pt1 | contig 16637 bp, 17 predicted proteins | sample 4522metaG_FD_202092 | JGI IMG/M metagenome (GOLD analysis project Ga0265316, IMG submission 202092) | Rhizosphere microbial communities from Carex aquatilis grown in University of Washington, Seatle, WA, United States - 4-5-22 metaG | ecosystem: Host-associated > Plants > Roots > Rhizosphere >...
AACTTCGACTTGCCTGCAGTTCTTTCGCGCCGAACTGGAACGGCAGCGCGATGTTGTGAAGAATGTTTGGCCGTGGTATCTCGCGCCGCTGGTTCCCGGGTTTGTGATTCTCACGGCGGCAACCATGCGGACCCTTCCCTTCCCCACAAACCTGGCATCGGCAGCATGGATCGACGGAGTGGCCGCGGTCGTGTTCTTTCTGGTCTGGAGGATGAACCGGCGAGCAGCACGCCGTCTTCAACGGATCATCGACGAACTGTATGCGGCGGAGAACTCGTATTGAGAGAGCGTGAACTGGATTGCAGACAATGCAATGGAACAAAGACCTCGTAGATCTGCCGCCCCGGAGGGGCGTCTGAGAAGAGCCCGGCGCTTCAAGCGCCGGGAATAGTGTGGGACCGGATCGCGCCCCGTAGGGACGCCTGAACCTCTCAACACAACGTCAAAGTCATGGAGAGAACAATGAAGAGATTCTTGGTGGTCGCAGCCCTAACATTTCTCGCAGCAACTGTCGCCCGCGCGCAGGACATGGCCGGTGACTGGCAAGGCACCATCAAGACCGGCATGGGCGAACTGCGCCTCGTCCTGCATGTCACGAAGAATGCCGACGGAACCCTCAAGGCTTCAGTCGACAGTCCCGATCAAAATGCCTCCGGTGTGGCCATCGACTCGATCACTCTCGAAGGAAACAAGCTGAAGTTTGCTTCCGCTCCGCTGAAGGCCTCCTACGAAGGCATTCTCAAGAGCTCCGACTCAATCAACGGCAACTGGTTCCAGGGACAGAAACTCCCTCTCGATTTCAAGAAAACGACAAACCCCGTCAAGACCGTGCACAAACCCGCGCCTCCCACCGACATTGACGGCAAATGGGAAGGCGTCCTCGACACTGGCCAAAGCAAGCTGCGCATCATCTTCCATCTGACCAACACCGAAGACGGTCCCATCGCCACCATGGACAGCCCCGACCAAAAGATGATGGGATGGCCGGCAACTTCGGTCTCCCGAAAAGGTTCATCGATCAAGATCGAGATGCGGCAGATCAGTGGCTACTTCCAGGGCAAGCTCGACAAGAGTCTTGAAACCATGTCTGGAGACTGGAACCAGGGTCCATCGGGTATTCCCTTGCAGCTCAAGCACGCCAAGGAAGAGCCCAGCACGGCCTCGCACTAGAACATTGGCGACCCCGAGCCTGGAACGAAGAAAGTAAAGTTATGGAGGCGAAGTGATGAAAAGATTCATGGTTTTCACTGCACTCATATTCCTGGCGGCTGGCGTTTCGCGCGCGCAAGACGTCGCTGGCGACTGGCAAGGCACCCTCAGCGCAGGCGGGCAGGAACTCCGCATCGTCCTGCACATCACCAAAGCGCCCGACAACAGCCTCAAAGCCACGCTCGATAGCATCGACCAGCCGGGAGCCAACGGCATCCCTGTGAGTTCCATCTCCCTCAAAGATTCCAAGCTGGACCTGGGAGTAGAAATGGTCCACGGAACCTACGAGGGCAAAGTCGCGCCCGATGGTAATACGATCACAGGCACGTGGTCACAGGGCGCGGCATTACCGCTGGAATTCAAACGCGCCACCGCACCCATAAAGACCGAACACAAGCCCGCCAAGCCTTCCGACATCGACGGTGCCTGGATGGGAACGCTCGACACCGGAGCCATCAAGCTGCGCGTGGTCTTCCACATCGTCAACACAGAAGACGGCCTGACTGCCACCATGGACAGCCTCGACCAAGGGATGAAGGCCTTTGCCATGACGTCGGTGAGCCGCGACGGGACGACGCTGAAAATCGATTCGAAACAACTCGAAGGCGTCTTCTCCGGCAAGATCGCGGCCGATAAATCGTCCATCGATGGGACCTGGACTCAGCACGGTGGCGCCATGCCGCTGGTACTCAAACCCGTCAAGGATCAAGCAGAACTGGAACTCAAGCGCCCGCAGAATCCCGTGAAACCGTATCCGTACCACGACGAAGATGTTTCTTACGAGAACAAAGCGCAGAACGTCACGCTCGCTGCGACGCTGACCATTCCCCGAGGCAAGGGCCCCTTCCCCGGAGTCGTGCTGATCACCGGTTCCGGCCCCCAGGATCGTGACGAAGCCCTCCTCGGGCACCAACCGTTCCTGGTTCTCTCGGACTATCTCACGCGCCACGGAATCGCAGTCCTCCGCGCCGACGACCGCGGCGTGGGCAAATCAACCGGAGTCTTCGCGAAAGGCACGACCGCCGATTTCGCCACCGATGCCGAAGCCGGCGTCGCCTATCTGAAAACGCGACCCGAGATCGATCCCCACAAGATCGGCCTCATCGGCCACAGTGAAGGCGGTGTGATCGCGCCCATGGTCGCCGCGCGAAATAAAGACGTCGCCTTCATTGTCATGATGGCGGGCACCGGCGTCCCGGGAGATCAGATCCTTCCCGCGCAAGGCGAAGCGATCGAGGTCGCAAACGGCAAGAGCCCTGAGGAGGCCGCCAAGAACGCGGCCAATGAAAAGGAAATGCTCACGCTGGTTGAGACGGAAAAAGACGACGCAGCCCTGCAAAAAGAGTTGAAAGAGAAAATGGCAGGCGAAGTTCCGGAAGCGCAAATCGGCTTGCAGATCAGCCAGATCACCTCGGTGTGGTTCCGCTATTTCCTGACCTACGATCCCGCCACCGCGCTGCGCAAAGTCACCTGCCCGGTCCTCGCCATCAACGGATCGCTCGACATGCAGGTGCTGCCCAGCCAGAACCTGCCCGCCATCCGCAAAGCGCTGGCAGAGTCGGGCAACCCGCACGTCGAGGTCGACGAACTCCCCGGCCTGAACCATCTGTTCCAGACCGCCAAAACCGGCTCTCCCGCAGAGTATTCGCAGATCGAAGAAACGATGTCTCCAGTCGCGCTGGACAAAATGGCAAGCTGGATCCTGAAGCAGTAGCCCGTGGAGGTCGGACACTCAGGTCCGACTGCGCTTGATCTTGGAAGGATGAATGTGGGGACAGCCGCCATCGGCTGTCCGCCGCGCGCAGCGCGCGAAAGTGACGAATTTGGTGGTACTATGTCAGCCTGACCGAGGGGTCATCATGACCTCCGAACTTGTAGTTGAGCGCGATGTCGAGCGGGTTTTCCACCTCCGCTGCTCCTGCGGCACTGCTCTGGTCACCACCTCAAACTCGTTGACCTGCACCAGTTGCGGTCAAACGCTTGCGGTTCGCCGGCTTCGCAAGCGCGGACAATCCCCCGTCGCCGTGGAGTACCGTTTTTCCTGTTGTTTCTGTGGCGCCGCCATCCTGGCCGCCGGAAAGATTGCCACTTGTGCTAGCTGCGGTCGAACCCAGAGGATTCTTCGAGTTGAGAAGCCCTCTCGACATCAAACCGCGTCACGAGGACAATACGATCCAAAGCCGTTCCTGCAAGCATGGATCTTCGGAACGGCCGTCCTTTTCCTGCTGCTCCTCTACCTCTTCGACGTGACAAGCTGCTGAAAGCAGATGCGAATCTTGTAGGTCGGACACTGCTGTCCGACTGCCTTTGACTCTGGCACGAGATTGGTATGTAGGGACGGCCGCCTTCGGCTGTCCGCCACGCGGAGCGCGGCGCCGAGACCCATCAAGTCCCCTTGTCATTCCGACCCGCGAGCGAACGCGAGCGGCGGAGGAATCTGCTTTCGCCTGAGGCAGTGTGGAGCGCCCTAGCTATCCTTGCGATACAACAGATTGCGCATCGCCTGCCGCCGAGCTTCGTTCGCTTCGGCCAGGGACTTGCGCTCATCGGCGTCCATCCCACGCTTCGTCACAGGGTCCGCCGATTCGGGCTCGCTGCAGGCCGGACAATGGTTGGCAAAACCGGGCTTACCCGGCTTCAGCTCAAACTCCTCCCCACAGACGGCGCAGACTTTGATAGGAAATGCCATCGCGCTCACTATGATAACAATCCGCGCACAAAAATTCTTGCGATCCACACCGGTCGCCCGAGAGTCCGGCCGACCGTGTTGTATACTCACCTACCAATCGTTCGGCTCACTCCGCAATGTCACTTTCCGATGAGACCCACAATGCACGCTGGCCTGTAGTTTTGTGCGCGCTGCTGGCCCTGGCCGCCGTTGGGCGGATTATTTCCAGCTACTCTCTGACGTCGCTGGCCTTCGATGAGCCCTGCCACATAGCGGCGGCGATCGAACTGCTGGCCCGGCATACCTATAAACTCGATCCGGTCCACCCGCCGCTCGCCCGCATCGCCATTGGCCTGCCCATCTACCTCGCGGGAGAACGCTATCCCAAACTGTCTCTGCCCGATCAAGAGATCACCTATCACGATGTTGGCAACGCGGTTCTCTGGGACTCGGGGCACTACGCGCGAAATCTGGCGCTGGCGCGCTTAGGCGTGCTGCCGTTTTTCCTTCTCGCCACCGCAATCGTCTTTCTATGGGCACGCCGCGAGTACGGGGACTTGGCCGCCGTGATGGCCGCCGCGTTGTTTACCACCCTGCCCAACGTGTTGGCGTTTTCGAGCATCGCCTACACCGACATCGTGGCCGCGGCGACTCAGGTCGGATCGTTTTTCGCCTTCGTTCAGTGGCTCGATCAGCCCACAAAACGCTCCGCCGTGTGGTTGGGTTTGGCCGCGGGGCTGGCTCTGGCCTCGAAAGCCACGACTGTGATTTTCTTTCCTGCAGCAGCACTCGCCATCGTTCTCGGCAAATGGATTTGCACGCGCACACTCGTTGGCGAAAATGCCACGCCCAAACAAATCGTCCGTCACGTCGCGATCGTAGCCGCCATCGCCGTCGTTACACTCTGGGCCTCTTATGGCTTCGCGGTCGGGCACGTCAGAGAAGGCATGAACCTTTCTGCCGATTCCATCCCGTCCTTTCGTCAATTTCCGGCACCTGTAGCGCGGGCCGGACGCTGGCTCGTCACGAGCGATCCGCTCATCCCCGCTCCGGCTTTGATCAAGGGAGTTGCAGACGCCTGGGTTCTGAACAAAGAGAAGCCTGCTGCTTATCTGCTGGGACACATCAAAGAAGGCGGATGGTGGTACTTCTTTCTGGTCGGCGTAGCCGTGAAGTCACCGCTCCCGTTCCTGGTTCTCGCAGGCGTGGGAATCATTAGTTTGAAAACATTTGACGCGCAGCGACGGTGGCGCGCGATGGCTCCGCTATTGGCAGCGCTCGCGGTTCTGCTGGTCACGATGCCGGTGAAGTACAACGCCGGCGTGCGCCATGTGATGGTCGTCTTTCCCTTGCTCGCAATCGTCGCCGGCAGCGGATGCTCTTATCTCTGGCATCAACAGGAACGTTGGCGCCTGCCCGCGCGCATCGGTTTGATCGTGTTGCTGTCGTGGCAACTTGTTTCCACGATGCGGGCACAAACTGACTTTCTGGCTTACTTCAATGAGGTGGCAGGAAGCGATCCCAGCAAAGTCATGGTGGCGGGATGCGATCTGGACTGCGGTCAGGATCTTGATCGTTTGTCGCGTGAGCTTCAGTCGCGGCACATTTCGCATGCCACGATCGCGATCTGGACCAGCGCCGACCCGAGGCACACGGACTTGCCCAGCTTTGACGTTCCGCAAGCCTACCGTCCAGTCACCGGATGGTTCGCCATCAGCCTGCGCGCGTTGCGCTTCGGGAACTCATTTCACACGCAGTATCCAGTAGGCGCGTTCGACTGGTTGCAGGCCTACCAACCAGCAACTCATGCGGGAAAGACGATCTTGCTTTATCACATCCCGGAGGAGAAACCGCAAGCTCCGGGACCATGAAGAGCGCAGGAACGCGCTTACCGCGCCTGTCGCACCATCTCGACCAGTACGTTGCGCGTCTCCGCTGAACTCCTCACTTCTCGCAGGAACGCCATGCGGGCACCTTTCATACCTTCCTGAGTTTTCAATCGCACATGAAACCCCAGCCGATCCACCGCCGTCATCGTTGCTTCCTGTGCCTCAATATGCGCAAACTTCAACGCCAGCAGAACCATCGCGTCCTTGTGATCGGCATTCATGTGCTGAATGATGTCGCCCATCGAATCAGCAAGAGGATCAGGTTGAGTGCTCCCATATTCCGCGGCGGTGACCCAGCCCATTACTCCGAAGCCGCCTACGAAATAAATATCCACCACCTCTAAGCGGTAAAAAGAAAAGTCTTCGAAATCCACCCAATACTTGCTGTTGGCATGGCGTGCGAGGTAGACCTCGCGAGCGGCGGCCACATCCGCCTCCGGCACCGGCACAACATTCCCAACCAGCGTCACTCTGGACGCTCCCAGCGGATCACCGTCGCCGCTTTCCTGTGTCACCAGCAAACTGGCACGCGGGTCCGCCTTCAAATTCTGCGTATGCATCGCCATCGTGCTGATGAGGAAGAGAGGACGCCCTTGTTCATCCAACCCATAAGGCATCACCGATCCAAACGGAAACCCCGGCTGCTTGCGCGAAAGTGTCGAAAGGCTGCCGAGTCGCCCCAGATAGACCAGCGTTCGCACCCGCTCAGCGAACGATGGCTCCGGAACCGCCGGCTGGTCGCTCGGCCCCGGACCCGCGTGTTTTCTGATCGATGAAGATGAGGAAGAAGAGGACATGAAATGGCGCCTTATCGGCTGTTGGTGATTTTTTCGGTTGGTGGTTTATCGGCTTTTGGTCGCTTATCGGCCGAGACTGGTTTTGGGTGGCGCAGCGCTTTAGCGCTGCGATCAACGTTTCTTTCTTGTCAGGGCTTTAGCCCCTGAGGTGTTAGTTCAAAAAATACTGCCGATACAACGTATCCCGTTGCGCCGGACGGAACCCGGCATCGCGAATAATCCGCCGCAACTCTTCTTCAGTCGTGCAATTGGTCACGCCTGCCGCGCGCACCACGTTCTCTTCCAGCATCACCGAGCCCACGTCGTTCCCGCCAAAGCGCAGCCCCATCTGGCAGACTTTCAACCCTTGCGTCACCCAGCTCGATTGCACGTTGAGGAAGTTCGAAAGATACAGCCGCGAGATAGCAAGCACCTTCAAGTAGTCGACCGCTGTCGCCTCGTCCCAGTGTCGTCCGCCCAGCGCTGTGTTCTGCGGCTGAAAGCTCCACGGAATAAACGCCGTGAACCCTCCGGTCTCCTCCTGCAACTCATAAAGCCGCTGGAAGTGGTTGACCAGGTTTTCGTAGTTCTCGCCCACACCGAACATCATGGTCGCGGTGGTGCGCATACCGATCTGGTGCGCGGTCCGGTGCACGTTGAGCCAGTCGTCGGTCAGGCACTTCAGCCGCGCAATCTTGTAGCGGACCTCATCATCCAGCACTTCGGCTCCGCCGCCCGGAATCGAATCCAGCCCCGCGTCGCGCAGCCGCAGAATTGTGTCGCGAATCGACAGCGAGCTGTATTCCGCAATCGCAATAATCTCCGACGCCGAATAGCAGTGCAGATGCACCTTCGGAAAGCGCTCCTTGATCCCGCGCAGCATCTTCTCGTGCCAGTCGATCTTCAGGTCGGGATGCAGCCCGCCCTGCATCAGCACACCAGTTCCGCCGAGTTCGACGGTCTCGCGGATCTTTTCGTAGATCGTGTCGAAGTCGAGAATGTACCCTTCCTTCGCCGCCGGCCCTTTCAGCGGCCGGTAAAACGCGCAGAAGGTGCAGTACTCGGTGCAGAAGTTCGTGTAGTTAATGTTGCGGTCGATGATGTAGGTCACGACTCCCTCGGGGTGCAGCTTGCGCCGCACCGCATCGGCCTCCATCCCAATGCCGATCAGGTCATCGGACTCGAACATCTCCAGCGCTTGTGCTTTAGTCAGGGACATCTGTGCTCACAGAACCTGCTTTGATTTTAGCGGAGCAGGACCGGTAACGTCCAAAATTTGCCCGAAGGTCCATTAGTTGCATAGGACGAACGTGATCACGCTAATAGTCAGTTTCTAAGCCACAATGGGCTCACTCTTGGAAAGTCCACCCCGCCTGTAACGCTGCCGACTTTCCGGTAAGCGTCCGGGGCCAAAGGAAAAGTCATGAAAACGCATCGCTCGGTCCGATGGCTGGTATTCGCAGTCATGATGTTCTCCCTCGCCGCCACCACGTTCGGGCAGATCTCTGTCGGGATCTCCGTTCGTGTCGCTCCGCCTGCGCTGCCCGTTTATACCCAGCCCGTCGCCCCTGGCCCAGGCTATATGTGGACGCCGGGTTACTGGGCTTGGAATGACGATGCTGGCTACTACTGGGTACCCGGCACCTGGGTGGTAGCGCCTGTAGGCTTGTTGTGGACCCCTGGCTACTGGGGATTTTCCGAAGGTGTTTATGGATGGCATCGCGGCTATTGGGGGCCGCACATTGGCTTCTACGGCGGAGTGAACTACGGCTTCGGCTACGGTGGCATCGGGTTTGCTGGTGGAGAATGGCGCGGACGCTCTTTCTACTACAACCGCTCGGTGACCAACGTCACCAATGTGACAACCGTCTACAACAAGACCGTAATCGTGAACGAGAATCACGTGGCCTTCAACGGCGGCGAGGGCGGCATTGCGGCCCGCCCCACTCACGAAGAGGAAATCGCGAAGCACGACCACCACAGGGAACCTCTCGCCTCGCAAACGCATCACGAGCACATGGCCAGCCAGAACAAACAGAACTTCGCGTCCGCAAACCATGGTCGCCCCGCGATCGCGGCCACAGCCAAGCCCGGCGCATTCAGCGGGAAGGGTGTAGTAGCCGCCAAGTCTGCAGGCGCTCGGTATAAGGCTCCTGCCATGTCTCCGAAGCAGGCGCGGGGCCCGTCTACGAAACATGCATCCAGCCCGGCGACGGCGAATAACAAAGGCAAGCCCGCGAACCACGCTTCCACCGCTTCGAACAAGAACAATGCGGACGGCAACAAAGCAAACAGCAGCCATCCCAAAAAGCCGAACAACAAGGCTCAGACTACTGCTCATTCGAATGAGACGGCCAAGACGTCCTCTCCTGCGCCGCATTCGTCCCATCCGTCCTCGCAACCGCAGAAGAGTGCGCCGAAATCGGTCCCTACCGTCAAGCCAGTGGCACAGCACCAAAGCACTCCGAAGCCTGCACCGCAGCAGCCAAGCGCGCCGAAAGGCGCGCCCAAGCATGGTAAAGGACGGTAGTAGTTCAACCATCAAATCTCCGTGGGGTTGATTTGGGCGGAGTGGCTCCGACCGGTTCGGAGTTGGATATCAACGGTCTGTTAGGTCATTAGGTTTGCGAGGGGCGAATCAATGCTTCGACTTGACGACGAGCCCAGAGAGGTGTTGTTTCCAGTTGGGGTCTTTTAGAACCGAGTACTTGAACCAGATGCTGTCACCCTCGCCGTCGGTGATGCGCCTGGAGCACCACGCAAATGGATACGACTCGCCCGCGTTCCAGTGCAGCGGATAAGACTTCTCCCCTCCAACATCACTATCGCGAGTCCAATAGGCGTTCCCTTCATTGCGGCGGATCACCTCACCCACGTACGCGCCGTATTCCGCGGACAAGCCTCGAACGCTGATCGAAGATGGATTCTTCAGATAATTCTCGTGCACGCGACCGAGGATCGCATCGACCTGCTTGATTGATCCGATGCTGTAGTCCAGCGTGATGTGATCGTACTTCGCGGCGTCCGCGACCGCCTGGTCGCAGGCATAGCTGATGAACTGCTCGGTGGTCGCGAGGCTGGGATGCGTCTGCGCGTACCTCCCCTGCACTGCTTTCCACACGCCGATACTCCCGCCTACGATTAGAACGATAATCAGCAGTTTCCGGTTCACATCAGGAGTCTGGCGGAGAGCCCGGAGAAACTCCAGTTACCAAGGTCAGACTCACCTTACTGGCCCGGGCCTTTGACTCGCTTCGCTCGCTCGGGGCAGGCTCAAGAGCAGAAGTCGGGCCCTTCCCGGTCTTTCCTCAACATACGGTGGTGATGGCGTGGATAGACAGCCGATCGCTCGGCTGGGCAGCCGGGGGCGGCTGTCCCCACATAATCATTGCCGATTCAAACCGATGCTCCCGGCGGCATCGCTCCCCACCCTTTCGCAAAAAGCGCGAAAGGATGGGGCACCCCGGTCCTGCGTTCCCGTCGCTAAATCGTTGACACCTTTGTATTTGAACGTGTTCAACTTTTCCCTTGACGCGCCCGGGAGCCAGCGCTATATTGATTTTGAACACGTTCAACATACTGAAAGGGAGGAGCACAATATGAATACCGCCAACAACATCATCGTCGCCACCTACCTGGTCTATGTGCTGATCAGCGTCTCTCTGACCATCTGGGTTGCCCGCACCCTGTACAAGCGGGGCGCCATTTTCCTGGTTGACGCCTTTCACGGCAACGCGGAACTCGCCGACTCCGTCAACCACCTGCTCGTCGTGGGCTTTTATCTCATCAACATCGGCTTTGTCTCTCTCGCGCTGAAGACGGCCGACACCATCAACACCTCACGCGCCGCCATCGAACTGCTCAGCGACAAGATGGGGATGGTGCTGATGATCCTCGGCGGCATGCACTTCTTCAACCTCTACGTCTTCTCCCGCATCCGGCGAAGTGCGCGGGCCGCGCGCGGACCGCTGGTGCCAACTCCGCCCGTCGCGCCAGATGCCATGCTGAAGGTTGCGATTCCCCGCTGAGTGACAGCGGTGCTCGATGAGAAGCAGTAAAGGAGAGGAGGTACGCATATGCAGAAGCTCTATGTGCTCTACGACCCGAAATGCGAGATATGCCGGCGCTTGAAAGACTGGATCCTGGTGCAGCGCTCGTGGATCGGCATCGCCGTGTTGGAAGCCGGCTCCGAGAAAGCCCGGCGGCTGTTTCCGGAACTGGAGCAGATTGCCACTAAAGACGATCTGGCCGTGATCAGCGATGAAGGCGCGGTGTACCTCAACAACCACGCCTGGATCATGGTGCTCTACGCGATGGTCGAGTACCGCGACTGGGCGGCCCGGCTGACGCATCCGCTATTGGCGCCACTGGCGAGGCAGGCATTTGTGGCCTTGTCCAAGAACCGCCACCGTCTTTCAAGCTGGTTGAGCACGGAAGATCCGGAAGCGATTGCCGACGAACTGCGACAGGTTGAACTTGAGCCTTGCGCCTTGTCCGCCGGGAACGCGCCCGTGTCGACCGTACGGGAGTTCCTGCAATGACGACAGTGACACTCAGGCCCGCGTCTCTGAAACCCAGGACCACCGCGCGCGCGGAAGACACGCGCCGCAAGATCTACGAAGCCGCGATGGAACTGTTCCGCGAGAAGGGATTCGAACCGACCACCATGCGCGACATCGCAGCCAAGGCCGGCGTGGCCCTCGGCGGCGCCTATTACTATTTCTCCTCCAAAGACGCCATCGTGCTCGCCTTCTACAGCGAGATGCAGACCACCAGCAACGAGCCTGTGCTCCAAGCCCTGGCGGGACACAAGAAGCTGAAGGACCGGATTCGCTGCATCCTCGAAAAACGCTTGGAGTTGCTGGAACCGAACCGCAAGTTCTGCGCTGCTCTCTTCCGTCATGCGCCTGATGGGGCCGACCCGCTCTCCCCTTTCAGCGACGAGACGCGTCCCATCCGCGAAGGAGCGATCGAGCACATGCGCATCGCGGTAGAAGGCAGCGACGCCAAAGTGCCGCCGGACCTGCAACCGCGCCTGCCCTACCTGCTCTGGCTGTATCAGATGGCGCTGATCATGTTCTGGCTCTACGACCGCTCTCCCAGGCAGGAGAAGACTCAACGGCTGATGGAGAAGAGTCTGGGGCTGCTCGTAAACCTGCTGCGCATCTCCACCTTGCCGCTCATGAAGCCCCTGCGGAGGGCCGTGCTGGACCTGGTGGAAAACGAAGGAGCCTAAGACGAAAGGAGCAGCATGCAGGACGAGAGAGCCTCAATCGGTACAGTCGCTCTAACCGGAGCATTCAGCTACACCGGCAAGTACGCCACGCGACTTCTGCTCGACCGCGGATATCGCGTGCGCAGCCTGACGTACCATCCTGACCGGGAGAATCCTTTCGGCGATAGAGTCCAAGTCTTTCCTTATCGCTTTGAGGATCCCGACGGGCTCAGCCAGACTCTTCGCGGCGCATCGACTCTGATCAATACCTACTGGGTGCGGTTCCCGCGCGGAGAATCCACCTTCGAGAGGGCCGTTCAAAATACGCGCACCCTGATTACCGCTGCAAAGAACGCCGGGGTCAAACGCATCGTGCATGTTAGCATCGCGAACCCATCGGCCGACTCTCCTCTTGGCTACTACCGCGGGAAGGCTGAACTGGAACAGGCCGTGATCGACTCCGGCCTTTCGTACACGATCTTGCGCCCGACGGTAATCTTCGGAACCGAAGACATCCTCATCAACAACATCGCGTGGTTCGTCCGTCACTTTCCGGCCTTTGGCATTCCCGGCAACGGCCAATACCGCGTTCGTCCGATTTACGTCGAGGATATGGCGCGACTTATCGTCGACGCTGTGGATCAGTCGGGAAACTCTGTGCTCAATGCAATAGGCCGTGAAACCTTTACGTTCGAGGAACTGGTCAGGCTTATTGCGCAGCAAGTGGGGGGCTCGGTCCGTCTCGTTCACCTGCCCATGACGCTGGCATACATTTGCACGTTGGTAAGCGGGTGGTTTGTCGGAGACACCATTCTCACCTGGGAGGAATATCAGGGATTGATGGGTGACCTTCTCGCCCCCGCCGGAACTTCTTCGGGGCAGACTCGCCTGAGCCAATGGTTGGCCGACAACCGTGAGCGAGTTGGTACGCGGTATGCTTCGGAAGTGGCGCGTCACTACAGGATGGACGTCAAAGTGGAAGGATCAAGCTTGTGTCAGAAGCGCCAAAATGCGGTTTGACACCTTCCACGGGCTTACCTAGACTGCCTGTGTAGAGCTTCGCGAGGACTATTCATGGGCTGGCTGCAAAACAAGTTCGAGAAGAATTTCATGATCAGCACAGTTGATTACGTCTTCAACTGGGCACGCAAGTCGGCGGTCTGGCCGATGACGTTTGGCCTGGCCTGCTGCGCGATCGAGATGATCGCCTCTTCCACCTCGCGCTTCGACATTGCGCGCTTCGGCTCGGAGGTCTTCCGTCCCAGCCCGCGCCAGAGCGACCTGATGATCGTCGCCGGCACAGTCACGCTGAAAATGGCGCCGGTCGTGAAACGCATCTACGACCAGATGCCTGACCCGAAGTGGGTAATCTCGATGGGTGCCTGTTCGTCCGTGGGCGGCCCGTTCAATACTTATGCGGTGCTGCAGGGAGTCGACAAGATCGTCCCGGTCGATGTTTATGTCACCGGATGCCCGCCGCGTCCCGAGAACCTTTTCTACGCGCTGCTCAAACTGCAGGACAAGATCGACACTATGACGCTGGCGAAGAAGCCCACCGAAGTCCGCCTCGATCCCAACATGGTCGAGAACTTCAAGCGCCAGGTCATGATCGCGCAAACGCTGCAGCCGAAATAGTTGTCAGCTCTCAGCCATCGGCTGGCAGCCAGTTTCGTGTAGGGATGGCCGCCTCGGCTGTCCACCCAATCCAGATCATGGACGCCGGTGACATCATCGCCATTTCGGAAGGCGTTCTTCTGGTTGGCACGTGGGCATGGCTCCTGCGAGTCAAACGCGTCTGGTCCGGATGGCGGGAGAAGGCGGCTTTTTCGGGCTTTCTGTGCGCGACGATCGCTGTGGTGTGCGACCTGGTCCTCACCGTCGTAATGCACTTTCGCGGCGACAACAAATTCGCTGCGACGCTCTTCGTGGTTGCAGTTGTGGCAGGACTCTTATTAGGAACAGCGGGTATCGTTTTGGGTTTTTTAGGCAAGGGAACGGCAAAGGTTGCAGCCCTTGTGTGGTCATGCTTGGTACTGCTATCGGTCGCGATCACCGTGGTCGCCACCATGCAGAGAGTGACTCAATAGTTGTAACCGGCGTCTCGACTGTGTGACATTGAATCCATCATGCCGAACTTCGTCAGGCTAGCCTCTCAATCCGACCTCCCCGCCGCCGACACCGCCAAAGAGTTTCCCTGCGGCGACAAGATGATCTGCGTCGCCAATGTCAACGGAACCTACAGCGCCATGGACAACGTCTGCCTGCACCGCGGTGGCCCGCTCGGCGAGGGAATGATCGAGAACGGCAAGGTGGTCTGCCCATGGCACGGCTGGGCATGGGATCCCAAGACCGGTGAGGCCGCACACAACGCCAACGCGAAGCTCGCAGTGTATCCTCTCAAGATTGAGGACGGCGATGTTCTGATCGAGATATAGTTACTCCTATCCTAGGACCTTCAGGAACCTTGCGGGCTGATTGTCGTAGCCCGGGAAGACGTTCGCCAGATTCTTATTCCCCATGTGGCGGGCGACGGCTTCTCCGATCACTTGGCGGAAATCCGTGGTCAGGGCCAGGTCCCGTCCTTCGTAGAGTTGCGACTGGTCAAGGCCGGGCCAGCGGCCGTAGACTTTGCCGCCCTTCACGGGGCCGCCCATGACGAACATTACATTGGCATGACCGTGATCGGTGCCGCGGTTGCCGTTCTCGCGCGCCGTGCGGCCGAACTCTGACATGGTCACGACGACGGTGTCTTCCATCAGGTCGCCGAGATCGGTCCAGAACGCGGCCAGGGATTGCGAGAAGTCGGATAGCACGTTGGCCAGCTGGCCTTCGGTCGAGCCTTCGTTGACGTGGTGGTCCCAGCCGCTGATGTCAGCAAACGCGACCTGCACGCCCAAGTTTGCCTTGATCAATTGCGCAAGCTGGCGCAGGCTGTCGCCGAAACGTCCTTTGGGATAGTTCGCGCCGGGAGCAGCCGAGTATTTTCCGGGATCGGCGGTCTTCAGCATCTTCACTGCGTCGAAGGTTTCTTCACCGGTGCCGTGCAGCACACTGTCGGAGGAGTGGTCGTACATCGCCTCAAACGCGCTGGCGGCGGGCGACGCTTTGGGATTCTTTCCGCCAACCGAGAAGTCGCTGATGTTGTTCATTGCAACGGCGGGCTCGGAGCCGCTGAGGATGCGCGGCACCGACGGCCCCAGCGCAATCGCACGGAAGGGAGAATTCCGCGTTGCCACGGGCATGCTGTGGAGCGAGCGGTTGAGCCATCCGTCTTCGGTGATCTTCACGCCGGGCGTGCCCGTTTCCATGAAGTCCTGCGCGTCGAAGTGCGAGCGCGTTGTGTCCGGTGAGCCTGCGGCGTGAACGATGGCCAAGTGTCCCTGCTGCCACAGCGGTTGAAACGCCGATAACGACGGATGTAGTCCGAAGAATCCGTTGAGATCGAGCACCTGTTTTCGAGGAATGTTGATGCTGGGCCTCATGGCGTAGTACTGCGGTTCAGCGTAGGGGACCACGATGTTCAGCCCATCGGCAGCGCCGCGCTGGAAGATGACGACCAGTCGCTTGTTGCGACCACCCGCTTCGACAGCGCCAAACGCCGCGCGGGTCAGAAAGCTCGGCACCGCCGCCGTCCCAACGACGGCGAGCGCGCTGTTGCGAAGAAAGATGCGACGCGTGATGGACATGGTAACCCCAGCTCTCAGCTATTGGCTTTCAGCCGTCAGTGAAAACGAGTCTATTCGGAGAAACGCTGACAGCTGACGGCTCAGAGCTGACAGCTCGATTCTCATCTCTTCTGAAACTCCGGCGAACCTAACAGCAGGCCCGCGATCGTGCTGGTGTCCGGCGGTCCTGACGGCTTGCCCTGCGGGCTCTTGTTGTCTTGCCCCTCGACCGCAGCATTTTTCGACGGGGCTTCAATCTGCGCCATGATCGAGTCGTGCGTCTGCTTCGATACATCGCCCGCCAGCAGTTTGGCTTCAAGCGCAGACAGCGCCACGGTCGCATCCGCAGGCGGAGGAGAGCCTCCCGCCAGCTGCACGGCATCTACTTTCACTCCGCGGATCTTGCCCGAAGTCATCCCCAGAGCAAAATTCATTCGGCCCAGCAGCGCGGACGAACTCACCCAGGTATCGGCCTTCATGGAATAACCGGTGGGCGGCTGCGCTGAGTACAACGGCATCCCTAAATTCGCGATCTGGCGCGCTAGCGGAAAAGCGTCGTCCACGTTGGCTCCAGTGGCACGCACCGCCGAGGCAACGAACTCGAGGGGGGTTTTGACCTTGGCGCGGTACGTGGTGTCAGCCCAGAACTCCGGCGAATGGAACAGCGTCGTCAGAACATCGCGAATGTCGCCCTTCGACTTCTCGAAAGTCTTCGCCATGCGGTCGACCAGCGCGGGCGGCGGATCATCAGAGACGAAACGCTGCGCGAGCTTCAACGAAATGAAATGCGCGGTCTGCGGGCTGGTTGCCAGCATGTGCAGCACTTCCTTGCCCTCGTCTTCGCCCTTGGGTTTGATGTGATGTCCGAGAACAAACTTGGGGCCCGGTTCATGCATGCGAGGCTCGTACTTGAATCCCAGGCCCGCGTAAGGCTTCTCAATGGTCCAACCCGTGAAGACTTTGGCAACTTCGGTGACATCGCGCTGCGAGTAGCCGCCATTCACGCTGAGGGTGTGCAGTTCCAGCAACTCCCGGCCGTAGTTCTCATTCAATCCGCTGGCCTGCTTACGTTTCGCATTTGGATTCGGCTGCTGCGGAAAGCGGCGCGGACGGCCGTAAGGGCCATACGGACGCATCGGCCGCGTCGGCATGCCCTGAGCCTGCGGAGAGTTCGGACCGACGCTCATCCAGTTGTCGAGGTAGAACATCATCGCG
>Ga0265316_10003203_pt1 | contig 16635 bp, 9 predicted proteins | sample 4522metaG_FD_202092 | JGI IMG/M metagenome (GOLD analysis project Ga0265316, IMG submission 202092) | Rhizosphere microbial communities from Carex aquatilis grown in University of Washington, Seatle, WA, United States - 4-5-22 metaG | ecosystem: Host-associated > Plants > Roots > Rhizosphere >...
ATCCTGCCGTCGTCCAGGCAAACGGCCCTCCGGCTTGACCTTGAGACCCCGAAGTGATTGTGCCGCCGCTGGAGTTCGTCAATAACCCCTGCGATCGATTCTGCACGCCATAGAAATTTCCGCCCGAAGTTGACAGCGCAATGCCCCCCGCTTGAATGCCTCCGGCTGCAGGCTCTTCACACAGGAGCTGCGCCCCTTGGTTCCCGTTCCTGTATAGGTGAAACCGGAGCGGGCTTCGGCCTATCTCGACTCTGTAATTTGCAGCTGTGATGCGCAACGGATCTCCCGTTGTGTCAACAACTGCCCCCGTCGACGGCCATGATGTGTTCGCAACAACAAGTGTGTCCGGGTCTTCTATCCCGTTCGGACGATAATTGACCATCAGGATATTGTCCGTACATGGCTTGAACACGACGGTGTCCGGACCCACTGCAAGGACAAGTGCATTCCCGGCGACCTGAACCCCCGTCACATTCCCAAGATATTGCGCATCGACTAACCGATGACCGCAAACGAGCAGTGTGACAATGAAAAAAAAACGAGATGTTTTTGATTTCACGGCGGGTTCTCTGGATAGTGTTTGCCGGTCGTCGTGACCTGTAGCGATAAGGGCAGGATCGAATCTTCAATTGAAAAAGATCTTATCCCTTTTTTACAATATACTTTTTTTCTCCATCAACTTTAATTCCGTGTCGGGTCTTAATCTGAATGGACATATCGAAATCTCTGTGCAATGTCATCGTCAATCTGCAAAGCTCTGATGTTGTAGACACTTCGCGGAGCCCATCCCGCTGTAAAGCGGGACTCGGGGTGACATTACTCAGGGCTTTTGAGATGGCAGCGTTCGTAACGTATCTTGCAGCAGCCCACGGCCAGAATTCCGTGTGGAAAAGCCAGCCTTCGCATACACACGCGATTACTTCGAAGGGGGTTGATCAGAAAATTTGAGATTTGAAGTAACGACAATCTGATCCTGTTCCACTCTCAAATTCTGATTGAAAGGAGTAATATAGACTGTTTTCGATTGGTCGCCGGGGAGCGAAACGAGCACGCTCGGCTGGACCGGCTGCGGGCCGGCAAACTCAAACTCCGGCCGGTAGAATCTTGAAATATCGACGTCGCCAAGGTGGATCTTCTTGCCAAAAAACTTTGTGTACACTTCAAATGATGCTTTCAGAACTTTAACAGATATTCTGTTCGTTTCCTGGTGATATTTAATTTCAACATCACCGCTGGCCACCGACCCGTACTCAAACGGTCCCACTTTCACGCTCGCATCGGCCGCAAAATCTGCAGCGTTCGGCTTGAGTTGAATCCTTGCGTTCTTCACGGTCCACGTGTATTCGCCTTTAACTCCCAAAACCGCGTACGGCGCTTTTCCACTTACCGGACCGACAGCGTCGAGGAAACCGTTCAGTGTAGATTGGCGAACGACAACCACGGCGTCCGGGCTTTGGGCATTCGAAGGATGTACAAACACGAAAGGGACGAGAAAGAAGAAAGCGATCGTTGCAGGACGCATTGGATTTTCTCTAGAGATCGGTGGATAGGAGTGAAGAACTAAATGAATGGCCGTTATCGGACATTCCCATAAAAGTTTAGAAATTAATTTCTTTAATGTCAAGAAAGGGCGGGATGGAGACAGCGTTCGCAGATCTGTCGGACACCTTATCCCGGAAATCGCGACAGGCTGAAATATTCGGCACGGTAAGTTGACAAGGTGTCCGACAGCCTCAAAAAAATACTCCGGGAAGAACTTGATTCTAGTCGACAACCTGAGTTGCGAATTGGATGCCTATCGCTTTGAGAAAATCGAACGGCATTTCTCCCCCGGCAAAAATTAACACATAATCGTTTTTGATCTTTTCCGGCCCGCGCTGCGTATTTAGAATCAAAGAATCTTCCAGAATCTCTTGGACTTCAGAATTGAAAACAACTTTCACTTTTTTGCGGCCGATGAATTCGTCGAGATGCTGCCTGTTCCTTTCTTTTATTCTTGAAAACTCTCCCTTCCTGTATGAAATGGTCACCCGATTCGTAGACTGGGAAGCCAACCCAACCGCCGCTTCAACGGCAGAATCTCCTCCGCCGACGACAAGCACATCGCAATTCTGGTACATCTGAGTATCAATTAACCGATACATAACTTTGGACAGGTTCTCCCCCGGGACCCCCAGCTTCCGCGGAGTTCCGCGCCGTCCGAGAGCGAGGACGACCGAGCCGGCAGAATAATTCCCCCGCGCCGATCCGACGGAGAAATGTCCATCCAACTTTTCAATGCCAAGTACTTTTTCATTGAGATGGACTTCGAGCTTTGTCTTCTCGATAATTTCTGTCCAAACCTCGAGCAACTCCTCTTTCGTGGCACCACGCATATTGAAATTTCCCCACAAGGGAAGCTCGACGCCGGATGTCATGACAATTTTTGACCGCGGATACTGAAGAATTGTTCCGCCAATGTCTCCTTGTTCAAGAACTATATATGTTAAACCGTTTTTCTTGGCGGCCAGGCCTGTCGCGATCCCCGCGGGCCCTGCCCCGACAATTGCTATGTCGAATTGTGCAGAGTGTCTTCGCCGCTGCGCAGCGATATACTCTGCAGCGCGGACGCCTTGAGCGATGGCATTTTTGATCAGTCCGACGCCTCCAAGTTCGCCGGCGATGAAGACACCGGGAACTGATGTCTCATAATTTTCGGAGAGGGACGGCAAATCTGCGCTGCGGCCGGGTTTCGCCATGAGAAGCGTGATACCGTTGACCGGGCAGGCTTCGGCGCATAGCCCGTGCCCAACGCACTTCGCACCGTGGACCAGAGCCGCTTTGCCATCAATCACCGCCAGCACATCGCCTTCGGGACACACTCGGACGCACGCACCGCATCCGATGCAGGCAAGCACATCGATATGAGGGTGAATTGTCGATGCTTCAACCAGCCCGGCGATCTGCATGTTTTCCAGTTTTTTCTTTGCATTTCTTTCCTTCCTTCGGACATACCGGAAATATGGTACAACCGTTACAAGAAAGAGAAGAGCAGTGATCAAGAGCGTGATAAGCGAGTCAGTCATGGTTTAGAATCGAACTCCAGCCTCGAGATAGAGGCGATAGCTGTTGAGTGTGGGATCCCAGACACGATCTAAATTCAGCGCCGAGTAAACCGTGCGGGTGATGCGGTAGTTGATGTTTGCGGTGGCGGTATACGTGGTATACGTTTGATTCACAGTGAGGAGAGTATACCGGTAATAATCGAAACGTGCCGCCACGGAAAGAGCATAGAAGAATGTCCTGTCAAGGTCCACCGTGATATTATCGCCGTTGCTGTATACTCCCCTGATATTCATGTATCGCACTCCCGCATTGTACTCGCTCCCGGCAATTGCACTCATCCGCACAATCCCGCCGAGCGTCCTCGCGTCGCGCGGATCGTCTTTCTTCGTCCGGAAGGTTCCGTTGGCGGAAATGGAAATCGAATAGGGAAGGCGAAACGTTGCATCGAGACGGTACCCTTGCAAATAGTTCCGGTCGATTAGTGTGTCCGGGATTGTTTTCATGGACTCGAAGAGATAGATGTTGGAGCTCGCGTCGTATCCGATATTTGCCGAGAACCATGTGAGCGGATAATAATTGACTGAGAGAAATGTGTTTGACAGCCGCGGCGATGTTTTTCGGACACCGTTGTTGATCTGCTGTGTCTCAACTTCCGCGCTTTGATAAACGTTCCACTCCGTCCCGATCGTTGCGAGATTTTGGAAATAGAAGAATTCGCGGTCGAGATTCCCTTCGTACAGTTCGCGGGCATACGCGACCGTCCCGTCGTACTGGTGAAGAAAATCCGCGCTGGACCGATAGTTGAGGAACAGCGCGCCGCGGTGATCGTCCCCATCAATAGACATGGTGCGGTCGCCGACCTGCGCACCGAAGAGAGCGCCGGAGGTCCAATTCCCTGATCTATAATAGACCTGGCCGCCATCGAATGTCCCCAAGCCGCCGACAAACCTCGACGTGATTCTTCCTAAAGAATAACCATACACTTCACCCGGCTCTTCGTCAGAGATCTCGAACTCGTACATCCTCTCTTGCAACGGGGCGTTGTCCCCGAATTGATTGTTATTCAGCGAAAGGTCATAATACGTCCTTCCATACATTGAAAATCTCATGCTTGTGCCGAAAAGGCGGGCGACTTCAATCCGTGTCAAGGCCGACGGCTGGCTGAGATTGTATCGGGAGTCTTCTGCTATGACTCCCGAATATTGAATTGCGACCCTTCCACTGACGATGTTCTCATCGGGTTCCCGATTCGCACGGCGGTTCTCTTCTTCCAACCGAGGCGACCGGCGAATCATCTGCGGTGCACCGGAACTCGTGTCCGTCGGCGCGGCGGGAGGATTTACGAATGTTTTTATGATAGACGCTGTATCTCCAACGAGAACCGGTCCGTTACCCCCAGCCAAACGGGAGGCAGTTGAGTGGCGCGAAACCGCAAACACGACGACACTGCCAACTATTGAATTCCGATGATGCATCACCAGCGTATCGCCGACCGAAAGGCTGTCATCTCTACCGGCGCTTATATAGACGATAGACGAAGAGACGTACGACACGGGGAAAAAGAACTCCTTCGACGTCTGGCCCTCCAGATGCGGAGAGAAGAACATGACTGCAATTGCGGCGAGTACAGTGATTGATAGAGTATTTTTCATATTTATCCTTGGGGATGGCACCGATAACAAGCGGAACTCTGGTATATGTATCCCTTTCGTCCTTCATGCCTGCTGTCCGTCGCCGACTTATTGTGCGTATGGCAATCGATGCATTCAAAGGATACATAGTTTGCCCCCTCGAGATGGCAATCCCTGCATGTCGTCCAAACACCCGGGGAATGACGATCGCCTCGCGCAATAGGAAAAAACGCTCCGTGCGGAAAGAATGCAGCCGGCTGCCACGTCAGGGCTCGATGACATGTAGCACAGTCTGTGGAAAATCCGGCGGCGGTATGATTTGGATCTTGCGCAGTCCGGTACTCATTCAAATGACACGAAACGCACTGCGTAGAAGTTCCGCGATACTGGTTGTTGACGTGACACCGCAAGCAATCGACAGCCTCATGAGCGCCTCGCGTTGGAAACTCCGTCAGATTGTGGTCGAAACTATCACCCCACGATAGGGCGTCATCCCGGTGGCATTTTACGCAGTCGGTGCTGAACCCGGCAGATCGATGATTCACCGATGGTGCGCTGTCGTAGTCCTGGCGGTGGCATGAAAAGCAGTCAACCGGCGTTTCCGAAAATCTGAGCGTGATGTGGCACTGTTTGCATTCCGTTGTCCTGTGCTTCCCTTGCAACGCAAACGACGTTTTTGCATGATCGAATTTCATTGTTTCCGGTATTTCGATCCATGATGTTGTTGAATGACAATCTGTGCAGGTGAGAGAAAGAGACCCGTGGGGAGATGACTGGCCGAACGCTCCTCTCCCGAGCAGCAATAATAACAAAAAAATCCAAATTGTCCGCAGTCTCATTGCCTATCTTCCTTGAGGGTGGCACTTGTAACAGGCTGTGCTCAAATATGAGTACCCGGTTACGCTCCGGTGATTTGAATCGGTTTCAGATTTCGAATGCTCGTGGCAGTTGATGCATTCAAAGGTTGCCGGATTCGATTGGTTCGTATGACAATCGCTGCAAAATGTCCATCTGCCCGGACTATGTACGCTTCCCGAACCGATTGGAAAGAACTGCGTGTGGTCGAATGTCGCCGGCTGCCACACGCTGGTCGAATGACATGAGGCGCACATCACAGGATATTTTGCCGATAAATGGTTGGGGTTGGTCGCGTTGTTATAGTCCTTTGAATGACAAGAGTAACAGTCAGTCGGCGTTCCCGCAAAACGGTTGTTGATATGACAGCTGATACATGTCGCCTGAATATGAGCCCCCGTCAACGCAAAGTTCGTTTTGGAATGATCGAACGTCGCCGGTGTCCACGCCGCAGTGGTATGACACGTTGCACAATTGTGGTCGAAACCGCCGCTCACGTGATTTGGATCGGCAACGTTGTTGAAGTCGGTTTGATGGCAGCTAAAACAATCTGTGCTCAGTCCTTTGAATTGACCGTTCTTGTGACAGAACAGGCAATCCGTCGTCAAATGGGCTCCCGTCAAAGGAAAAATCGTGTTCGAATGATTAAAGGTAGATGGCTTCCAGGCGCTCACGGTATGACACGTTGTGCAGTCGTGTGAGAATTGGCCCAGCTGATGGTTGGGACTCTGGACGTTGTTGAAGTCTGTCACGTGACACGAGAAACAATCCGTCGGCAGCCCTTGGAATTGTCCGTTCTTGTGGCAAAGGATGCAATCCGTGGTCAGATGGGCTCCCGCTAAAGGAAATGTCGTGTTCGAATGATTAAAGGTAGATGGTTTCCAGGCGCTCACGGTATGACACGTTGTGCAATCGTGTGAGAATTGCTCCAGCTGATGGTTGGGACTCTGGACGTTGTTGAAGTCTGTCACGTGGCATGAAAAACAATCTGTCGGCAGCGCTTGGAATTGTCCGTTCTTGTGGCACGCCGAGCACTGGAGGCTCTGATGCGCGCCTTGAAGCGGAAACGATGTCTTGTTGTGGTCAAACGATGCAAGCGACCAGTTGTCCATCGAATGGCACGTAAGACAATCATGCGAATATTGCGACGCCGCATGACTTGGAGCGTTCATGAACTCGGTTTGGTGACAGGCATAACATGTGCTCGGAGCCCCGGCAAATCTTCCCCCGGCATGACATGAAATGCAGTCCAGTGTACGGTGTGCGCCCAATAATGGAAAAATTGTTTTCGAGTGGTCGAACGTCGAGGGCGTCCAACTGACCGAGGTGTGACAGGTTGTGCAGTCATGCGAAAACTGCGACATCTGATGGTTAGGATTCTGTGTAGCAGCAAAATCCGTCCGGTGACACGAATAACAATCCGTCGGCGTCCCCGCGAACCGGGCGTTCTGATGGCATGAGTAACAATCGACAGCGATATGCGACCCGGTCAGTTGAAAGTTGGTTTTCTGATGATCAAAGATTGAAGGCCTCCATTGATTGAAGGAGTGGCACGTTGTGCAATCGTGAGAAAATTGCCCCCGCTGATGGTCGGGCATCCTCATTTGCAGAAAATCTTCCTGGTGACAGGTATAACAATCGGTCGGTGTTCCGGCAAATTTCAATTTTTTGTGGCACTGTTTGCAGCTTGTCGTCGAGTGCAGCCCGCTGAGAGGAAAAGCCGTCTTAGCATGATCGAAATTCAGCGGCACTTTCAACTCAGTCCACGAAGAAGTACCATGACACGATGTGCATTCGATTGCAAGCTTTCCATGCGGAGAAGTCTGCGACATGGAAGAGGAATGCCACGCCAAGAAAAGAATTGCTGAAAACCAAATTTTTCTGCCGATGTAAGAAATCATGCCCTATCTTCCTTGAGGATGGCATTTGTAACATGCAGTACTCAAATAAGAATATCCAGAGACGCCGTGATGGTTTGAATCGGTTTCGGATTTCGAATGTTCGTGGCAGTTGATGCATTCGAAGGTGGCCGGATTCGCTTGGTTTGTATGACAATCGCTGCAGAATGTCCAGCGGCCGGGACTGTGCGTGCTGCCTGCACTGATTGGGAAGAACGTAGTGTGGTCAAACGTCGCCGGCTGCCAGGCAGACGTCGAATGGCACGATGCGCATGTCACCGGATATTTTGCTGAAGAATGATTCGGGTTTGTCGCTCCACTATAGTCTTGGAGGTGACACGAATAACAATCGGTCGGCGTACCTGCGAAACGGTTGTTCACATGGCAACTGGCACACGTGACCTGAAGATGGGCTCCGGTCAGCGGAAATATGGTCTTGCTGTGGTCGAATGTCGCCGGCTGCCATGCGACGGTAGTGTGGCACGAAATACAATTGTGGTCGAACCCTCCGGCAACATGATTCGGGTCGGTAACATTGGTAAAATCAGTTTGATGGCAGCTAAAGCAATCGCTGCTCAATCCTTGGAATTGTCCGTTCTTATGGCAGAAGATGCAGTCGGTTGTCTGGTGTGCGCCGGTCAACGGAAAGACAGTGTTCGAATGATTAAAGGTTGACGGATTCCAAGTTACGACGCTATGGCATGGCGTACAATCATGGGGAAACAATCCCAACAGGTGATTCGGATTCTGAACTCCGTTAAAATTTTGCACATGGCATGAATAACAATCGGTCGGCGTACCTGCAAAACGATTGTTCACATGGCAGTTGGTACAAGCGACCTGTATATGGGCTCCGGTCAACGGAAAGACAGTGTTCGAATGATTAAAGGTTGACGGATTCCAAGTTACGACGCTATGGCATGGCGTACAATCATGGGGAAACAATCCCAACAGGTGATTCGGATTTTGAACTCCGTTAAAATTTTGCACATGGCACGAATAACAATCGGTCGGCGTACCTGCAAAACGATTGTTCACATGGCAGTTGGTACAAGCGACCTGTATATGGGCTCCGGTCAACGGGAAAATGGTTTTGTTGTGGTCGAACGTTGCCGGCTGCCATGCGACGTTAGTGTGGCATGAAAGACAATTGTGGTCGAACCCGCCGGCAAGATGATTCGGGTCGGCAACATTGTTGAAATCATTTTGGTGACAGCCAAAGCAATCGGTTCTCACTCCATGGAATTGTCCCTCCTTGTGGCATGAGGAACATTGAAGGCTCTGATGTGCGCCTTGAAGAGGAAAAGCCGTGTTCGAATGATTAAAGGTCGATGGTCTCCAAACAAGAACGGTGTGGCACGTTGTGCAATCGTGTGAGAACATCCCTTGCAGATGATTCGGATATTGTACTCCGTTGTAATTGCTCTGATGGCACGTGTAACAATCCGTCGGCAGCGATTTGAATTGTCCGTTCTTGTGGCACGTTGAACACTGAACGCTCTGATGCGCTCCCTGTAGCGGAAATGTTGTGTTCGAATGGTTAAAGGTCGACGGTTTCCAGATGTTCACCGTATGACACGTTATACAATCGTGCGAGAATTGGCCCGTCAGATGGCTGGGGCTTTGGACATTATTAAAGTCCATCGCGTGGCAGGAGAAACAATCCGTCGGCAGCGATTTGAATTGTCCATCCTTGTGGCATGTTAAGCATCGTATGCTCTGATGCGCTCCTTGAAGCGGAAATGTCGTGTTCGAATGATTAAACGTGGATGGTTTCCAAACAAGAGCAGTGTGGCAAGTCGTACAATCATGGGAGAACATACCTTGGAGATGGCTCGGATTTTGAACTCCGTTATAGTTGCTCTGATGGCAAGAGTAACAATCTGTCGGCAGCGATTTGAATTGTCCGTTCTTGTGGCACGTTGAACACTGAACGCTCTGATGCGCACCCTGAAGCGGAAATGTTGTGTTCGAATGATTGAAGGTGGACGGTTTCCAGATGTTCACCGTATGACACGTTACGCAATCATGCGAGAATTGACCTGTCTGGTGATTGGGACTCTGGACGTTATTGAAATTCGTTACGTGACATGAATAACAATCCGTCGGCAGCGATTTGAATTGCCCATCTTTGTGGCATGTTAAGCATTGTATGCTCTGATGCGCTCCTTGAAGCGGAAATGTCGTGTTCGAATGATTAAACGTGGATGGTTTCCAAACAAGAGCGGTGTGGCAGGTCGTGCAATCATGGGAGAACATGCTTTGAACATGGCTCGGATTTTGAACTCCGTTATAGTTGCTCTGATGGCAAGAGTAACAATCTGTCGGCAGCGATTTGAATTGGCCGTTCTTGTGGCACGTTGAACATTGAACGCTCTGATGCGCTCCCTGTAGCGGAAATGTTGTGTTCGAATGATTGAAGGTGGATGGTTTCCAGATGTTCACCGTATGACACGAAATACAGTCGTGTGAGAATTGGCCCGTCAGATGGCTGGGGCTTTGGACATTATTAAAGTCCATCGCGTGGCAGGAGAAACAATCTGTCGGCAGCGATTTGAATTGTCCATCCTTGTGGCACGTCAAGCATTGTATGCTCTGATGCGCTCCTTGAAGCGGAAATGTCGTGTTCGAATGATTAAACGTGGATGGTTTCCAAACAAGAGCAGTGTGGCAGGTCGTGCAATCATGGGAGAACATGCTTTGAACATGGCTCGGATTTTGAACTCCGTTATAGTTGCTCTGATGGCACGAGTAACAATCCGTCGGCAGCGATTTGAATTGTCCGTTCTTGTGGCACGTTGAACACTGAACACTCTGATGCGCACCCTGAAGCGGAAATGTTGTGTTCGAATGATTGAAGGTGGATGGTTTCCAGATGTTCACCGTATGACACGAAATACAGTCGTGTGAAAATTGACCTGTCTGGTGATTGGGACTCTGAACGTTATTGAAATTCGTGACGTGACACGAATAACAATCTGTCGGCAGCGATTTGAATTGTCCGTTCGTGTGGCATGTTGAGCACTGAACGCTCTGATGCGCACCCTGTAGCGGAAATGCTGTATTCGAATGATTAAATGTGGATGGGTTCCAGGCGTTGACCGTATGACATGTTATGCAATCGTGCGAGAATTGACCCGTCTGGTGATTTGGACTCTGAACGTTATTGAAATTCGTCACGTGACATGAATAACAATCCGTCGGCAGCATTTGGAATTGTCCGCTCTTGTGGCATGTTGAGCACTGAACGCTCTGATGCGCTCCCTGAAGCGGAAAGGATGTCTTGGCATGGTCGAACGATGCAACCGGCCAGGAATCCATCGAATGACAGGTGAGACAATCATGCGAATACTGCGATGCCGCATGACTCGGAGCGTTGGTGAACTCAGTTTGATGACATGCATAACATGTGCTCGGGGTCCCGGCAAATTTTCCCCCGGAATGACATGAGACGCAGTCTACAGTACGGTGTGCGCCCAGAAGTTGAAAATTTGTTTTCGAATGGTCGAACGTCGAGGGCGTCCAACTGACTGAGGTGTGACAGGTTGTACAATCGTGCGGGAATTGACCCGTCAAATGATCCGGAGCTTTCGCGGCCGCGAAATTGGCTTGATGGCAGGAATAGCAATCCGTCGGAGTTCCCGCAAAACGGCCGTTCACATGGCAGGAACCACAATCGGTCGTTTGGTGCGCTCCCTGAAGAGGAAAATTCGTTTTCGAATGATCAAATGTCGATGTAGTCCAGCTGTTCACTGTGTGGCATGTCGTGCAGTCGTGCGAGATCTGCGACTGTTGATGGTTTGGATTTTGAGCACCCGCGAAATCCGTACGATGACACGAATAACAATCCGTCGGCGTACCGGCAAATTGAGCGTTCTGATGGCATGAGTAACAATCGACAGCGATATGCGACCCGGTGAGTTGAAAGTTGGTCTTCTGGTGGTCGAAGATCGAAGGCCTCCATCCGTTGACCGTGTGGCACGTCGTGCAATCGTGAGAAAACTGTCCCCGCTGATGGTCGGGCATTCTCATCTGGAGAAAGTCTTGTCGGTGGCAGGTAAAACAATCGGTCGGCGTACCGGCGAATTTCAATGTTGTATGGCACTGTTTGCATGTCGCCGTGGAGTGTCGTCCGCTGAGAGAAAACGTCGTCTTTGAATGATCGAAATCCAGCGGCACTTTCAGTTCGGTCCACGAGGAAGTACCATGGCACGACGTGCATTCGATTGTCAGCGTGCCGTGCGGAGACGTTTGTGCCATGGAAGAACAATACCACGTCAAAAGAAAGATCGCTGAAAACCAAAAATTTTTATTTCGATTCATGGCCGTTTCCTCCTGCGTGACAGTCAGCGCAAGCAGTCCCTAACGGTTTGTAGCGTGTGGTAGTCCGGCCGTTTATCGTTGCCGGAATATGACATTTAACGCATGAGACCGACACATGTTTACCTGTCAGCTCATACCGTGTAAGCAGCGTATGATTAAAATCAACAATTTTCCAGGAAGCGACGGAATGACATAGCGCGCAATCGGTCGTTTCTCCTTGCGCGAACTGTCCTTCGTGTTCGTCCTTATGGCAGCTATTGCATTGAACGGTAAGAACCCTGTACTGCACTATCTCGGTCGTTTTACCGGAACTGGTATGGCATTTGGCACACGAAATCTCGGCGTGCTTCCCGCGCAGCGGGAATCGCGTTGTCTCATGAGAAAAAAGTAGCGAATTCCACGCCACAGTGGTATGACACGCTTCACAATTCTTTTTGGGGTTCGATTGAAACTGCCCCCCATGCGCATCCTTGTGGCACGTGATGCACTGAAGATCACTTTCCCACCGAAACAACCGCGAACTCTTGGCTTTTTTAGCGCCCGATACGTGGCACGCCGTGCATGCCGTAGCGAGATGCGCTCCTGTGAGTTCGAACCTCGACGTTCCGTGATCGCTCGCAGAATATGTTGATGGAAGAAAAGTATCCTCGGTATGGCAGCTTTCACACTTTCCATGATCGGCACGATGAGCAAACTGACCGGCATGAGCATCGGCATGGCAATCGGAACAATTTTTAAATTTCGCGATTGAAAAAGCTCCGGCGGCTTTCTTTCCTTTTTTTGCCGCGCCGGCGTGGCACTGCTCGCATTTCACCGCGCTGTGTTTACCATGAAGCGGGAATCGCGTCAGTGAATGATCGAACGTTTTTGCCTGCCCTTCGTTCCACCCATCCGTCGTGTGGCAGCTTTGGCAGGACTGGTCGAATTTTCCCTTGTGAGGATCGGCGTGGCATGAGGAACACGATGCAAATTCCAGATGGACGTACTGAACTGTCGTATTGTTCTCGAGCGTTTTCTTGTGGCATGCAGCGCACTCGACGGTCATGTGCTTTCCGGTAAGCTTGTATCCGGCGCGGTCGTGGGAAAAGTTTGCAGCGGGCTTCCATCCGTCGAGAGTGTGGCAGCGTTGACAATCGTGCGAAAGCTGGCCGGCATGAATATCCCGGTGGCACGCCCCGCACTCTTGCAGTAATCCAAGATACGTTCGCGACTTAAATTCGCTCGTTTGCTGCGCGATATCGGCGCTCTTTATTTTCGGCGCCTCATGGCACTTTTCGCATTCCAGATTATTGTGCTTCCCCTTCAGCACATATCCGGTCAGCGAGTGATCGAAGGACTTCGTATCCAGTCTTCGTATCGAAAAATCGCGGCCGTGATGCTCCTTGTGGCAGTCTATGCACTGCTGGTAATTATTTTTTCCATGCAATCCGGTCTTCGCAACGAGGCGAGTCTGAATCTGAGTATGACAAGCAAGACAACGTTCGCTTGAGATCGTTTTGCCGAGCGCATGGCATTGCGTACAGTTCGACATCCCTTCAAGGTTGGCATGCGCCGAAGACAACTCACCGGGAGAAATTTGGGCGGAGGCTTGAAGAACTATACCGGCTGACATGCCCGAAATAAACAGTGTGCGCCGCAGAAAGCGCATGACTATTTTATAGCGGTGTGATATGATTGAAAATCGGTTCACTGCTTATACCGACATAATCGTGGCTAGAGCGAAGCGAAACAAAGAAACTTAGAAGAAAAGATGTACGTGAGATGATCCCGAGCCGTCGCCAAAAATGCGCTGCCGCGTATGTCCGCGCCGGCGGTGTGGCATTGCGAAAAATGCCGATGCGATGTGCAGCTTTAAAAAATCCAGGTGTACCCAAACGCCACTGTAACCCCAACGTGGATGAGCAAAATTACGAACATAATCAGGCTGAACGGCAAGTGTATAACGTGCCAGTAATGAAAAATCTGTTTCACTTGTTCGAGAAATGCGATCCTCCGTGTCAACACGATGCGCTGGTGCACGAGATGCCTCACTTTTCCCACCACATCGTGAAGCGCTTGGTTTTTTCGCATCTCATGGTAGAGGCCTTCTAATTTCACCCTCCGCGTTACATCGCCGAGAACGAAAAAACCAAGCACATCCATTACCGACATGGTTGCGACGGGAATCGGCGGAATTGCAATCGAATCAATTCTATCAAGGATGGCCGAGCCAATGCTAAAATTCTTCTCCAGGGCAGTGCGAATCTGGGCATTTTCCTTTTCCAACTCATCCATCGTCAATTCATTGCCGTGAATCCCGCGGGGGATCTGCACATACAAATATCTCCCGAAGACTCCGCTCACAACGACCGCCGTCATGCTCCAAAAGCTGACGGCGACAAGTCCGCCAAACTTGAATGTCGTGTGATAGAGAACGAGAATCGGGCCGACGAGGCAAAGGAACATGTGAAATTCGAGATAACTTTTGATCTTCCCAAGATTCTCCAGCGCGCGGATTCTTTTCCGCGAAGAATAAAGCACAACACCGGCTGTAATCATCAACGTTCCGACAATTCCGTACCCGTGTCCCGAAAAACCGCTGGGCTTCAAATCGTCGTACTGTGCGTGAAACGGCCTTTCACCGAAGGGAGTAAAGTAATAATCACAGCCGCGAAGGCCCACAACGATTGTAGTAAGACCTCCGGCGAGGATAAGGAAGCTGATATAAATGATATGAGCGGTATTACGCACGCGGCCACTGGAATAAATACTAAAGAAGCAACTCTGCCTCTATAATATGCATTCCTTGCCGAAGAAATTCAAGGACAAATTCAGTAGTGCTACAGTTTGAGAAATTCCACTCTCGTTCCCAAACTCAGTTTGGGAACGAGTTGCTTAACTTGTTTTTTCGTCTGACAATATTGATCACTTGACACCCTTCGTTCCCAATCGGAGATTGGGAACGAGAAACAATGTCGGACGCTTGTAAACTGTCCGACATTGTCGGTTTTATCTTCCGTTGAGAAATCTGCGAAATCTGAAATCTGCGCTCAATCAGCGTAATCCGAGAAATCATAACGAGAAATCATAACGAGAAATCATAAGAGAGATCATTATTTGAGAAGCAATAACTTCTTCGATACTGTAAAATTTTCAGCCTGCACGCCATCTGCTTGGCGGACTCTTATCGTATAGATATACACGCCTGTAGAAAGTTTCGATGCGTCGAACAGAACACTATATGTTCCCGCTTTTCGTTCTTCATCTAACAACGTTGACACTTCGCGCCCCAAAAGGTCGTAGACTTTCAAAACGACCCTCACTCCTTCCTCTCTCCCTGTGGGAGATGGATTAGGGGCGAGGGCAAACGAAATCGTCGTGGACGAGTTGAACGGATTCGGGTAGTTCTGTCCAAGCAGTATTGTGTTCGGCGCCAACGCCATCGTTGCTTCCACTTCTTTGCTGTATTCGAATCCTCCATCACGATCGATCTGTCTGAGACGGTAGCTGTATGTTCCGAAGACGGCAGAATTATCGGTGAATGAATAGCCATGCGGCATATTGCTCGTCCCGCTGCCGCTGACGAAGCCAACCTTTCTCCACGCGCTGCCACCACCCCCACCCCCTCCCTTGCCCTCCCCCTGATAGGGGGAGGGTTGGGTGGGGGTCCGTTCGATCTCGAAGCCGTAATTGTTCACTTCTGTTGACGTCGTCCAGCGGAGTTCAATCGCTCCGGCACCGGCGAATGCAGTGAAAGATGTCAGTTCGACGGGAAGCGGCACACTGCCCCATGAAGCCGCAACGCGTATTCCGTCGACCCTCAGCGTCGGGGCGATACTCTCTCCCCCTTGCCGCAGCACAATTGCTCCAACACTTGCGGCATCATTCTCCCCGGCGGGAGCGCTTACTGTCGGAGAATGCTCGGCGGCATTCAGCGGAGGGTTGACGAAAAGATCGACGGCATCGTCGGTACTCGATCCTGTTTTGAAGGTGTATTTCATGACGAGCAGATACGTTGTGTTGTATGCATAGACTGCATGTGTGTAATTCGGCGCGGTACTGCTCTTGCTGATTCCGAATGCAAGTTTGCCGCTGCTGTCTTTCGCAAATACACGCCCCGTGAATATCCCCAGAGAGTTTGTGCTGAAATGAAAGAAATAGTCGCCGCCGCTTTGCGCAGCACTGACGTTGACGAGGAATGAGGCGTACGCCTTTCCGCTCGAGATCTCGGTGAACGTCCGGTCGTCGTCTTCGCCGCTTGACGTCATCGAAGCCGAGTTGCCTATGCCGGACGAATTGTATCCCGCGTATGTCAGGCCCGGGGAAACAACGGTAATGGGATTGGTTCCGCCGGCACTATGCGCAGACCAGCCGTTTGCAGTAATGGGCGTAGAAACGGCGGAAGAAAAATTTTCTACCAAAATGGCGTTCGTCGCTTCAAACGTGCCGGTCGTCGTGTTTGTGAGGCCTGCCGAGTTTGTCGTCGTCAGGCTTACTCCCAATCCTCCCGCGGCAATCTTCAAGTCGTTCCACGACACGGCCCCCGACGATAAATCTTTCGTGAGAGAGGAACCGGAACTCAGCGTAGTTGTCCCCGCAGCGGGGAGAATAGTGACGCTGCCGCGGGCATCCACGTCTTTGTTATTGTTCACGTCGCACGCTTCAAGCGAAACGGAAAAATTCATTTTGAGGCTGACAAAGGTGGATGGAAAACCGGTGAATACAAGTTGAGTCGCCGTAACTCCGATCGTATTTTTTGCTGTGTCGGAGTTGATTGTCGCAAAGGAACTCATTTGTGAACTCGTCACATCCGTTTGTGTCGTTGTGTTCGCCCGCGTGAGAGAGAATTGAAAAATTTGATGGTCGTGAAGCCCCCCTGCCTTCAAAGAAATTCTCAGTGAAAG
>Ga0265316_10003204_pt1 | contig 16628 bp, 14 predicted proteins | sample 4522metaG_FD_202092 | JGI IMG/M metagenome (GOLD analysis project Ga0265316, IMG submission 202092) | Rhizosphere microbial communities from Carex aquatilis grown in University of Washington, Seatle, WA, United States - 4-5-22 metaG | ecosystem: Host-associated > Plants > Roots > Rhizosphere >...
AAATTTCAGCGAATCTACGGCAGTCTTTGGCGGCGGTTCTAATCTTTTGACCGGTTTACGCAATATTATTACCCAATATAACCCTAAGCTTATCGGTATTGCTACAACCTGCTTAGCCGAGACGATCGGTGATGATGTAGCCGGGATGTTGCGTAATTTCGAAAAAGAGCTGGGTCCTAATGCGCCTATTATTGTTCATGTGGCAACGCCTAGTTATTCCGGTACGCATGAAGATGGTTTTCGCCGGGCGGTGCGCGCGGTAGTCGAAAAGGTGGCGGCAAAAAGTGCCGGTGTACCGCAAGAGAATAGGATCAATGTTTTTCCGGCAATTTTTTCACCGGACGATTTACGTTACTTAAAAGATATATTTTTTGATTTTGGTTTAAAGGCCGCGTTTTTACCGGACTATTCCGATACCTTGGACGGTACGGCATGGAGCGAGTACGAGTTGATCCCTAAAGGCGGGATCGAGGTGGATAAGATCAGAATGTTTCCGTCGGCTAAAGCATCGATAACCTTTGGCTCGGTTACGGCGCGTATGGAGACGCTCACCGGCGCGGCTTATTTGAGAGATAGTTTTAGTGTGGGGGCGCATTTTATCGGTTCGCCGATCGGTTTGCGGGCCAGCGACGATCTTTTCGAATTACTTAATGGTTTAAGCGGTATGGATACACCATCGCGTTACGCCGATGAACGCGGCCGGTTGGTAGATGCTTATGTCGATGGCCATAAATATGTTTACGGTAAAAAAGCGGTTATTTACGGTGAGGAGGACATGGTGGTCGGCCTTGCGTCATTTTTATCGGAGATCGGGATGGTTCCGGTTATCGTTGCTTCCGGGGGGAAAAGCGGTTTCCTGAAAGAAGAGATCGCGCGGATAAATCTTGCTGCTCATGAGCCGATAGTTGCGGATGATGCCGATTTTGCCTCGATCGCCGATTATGCGCGCAAATTGAAGCCGGATATTATTGTCGGTAGCAGTAAAGGTTATTCCCTGGCTAAGGAGTTAAAGGTGCCCTTGGTACGCATAGGGTTTCCAGTGCATGACCGTATCGGTGCGGCCAGAATATTAAGTTGCGGTTATAAGGGGGCGCTTAGCCTTTATGACAGCGTGGTCAATGCTTTGTTAGATTCGAAACAAAATTGCTCCAGCGTCGGTTACGGCTACTTATAAATCGGAGTTTTTATGCGGGAAAAAAATATTAAAAATCATCCGTGTTTTAACGATGAGGCTAAAGGTAAATTTGCCCGGGTGCATCTGCCGGTGGCGCCTAAGTGCAATATTCAATGTAATTTTTGTGACCGCCGTTACAACTGCATTAATGAAAGCCGTCCCGGGGTAACGAGCGTGATTTTGTCGCCCGGTCAGGCTCTAGCTTATTTAGGCCGGGCGATGGTAAAGATTCCTGATATTTCTGTTGTGGGTATCGCCGGGCCCGGTGATCCGTTAGCTAATCCTGATGAGACTTTAACTACGTTGCAACTGGTAAAAGAAAAATATCCCCAGCTTTTGTTGTGTGTCGCCACCAATGGTTTGAATCTACCGGATTATGCCGATCAGCTCATAAAGCTTCAAGTGAGCCACGTTACGGTAACGGTTAACGCGATTGATGAAGATGTCGGCGGGAAGATATATGCTTGGGTCCGGCTGGATAAAAAGATCTACCACGGCAAAGAAGCGTTTAAGGCTTTGCATGCGCGCCAGATCGAGGGGATAAAAAAACTTAAAAGTGCGGGGATGATAGTAAAGATCAATTCAATTATTATTCCCGGGGTGAATGATCGGCATATTCCTGAGGTCGCAAAAAAGTTAAGCACGCTTGGCGTAGATATTTTTAATGCCATGCCGCTCATTCCCAGTAAGGGGACAGAGTTTGCCGAAATTCCCGAGCCGGATAGGTATATGATCGAACGTGTACGTAGTGAGTGCGAAAAATATTTGCCGCAGATGCGCCATTGCAACCGTTGCCGCGCAGATAGCGCCGGGATATTAGGGCATGCGATGAGTATCGGTGTTTTGGATGATCTAAAAGAGTGCGCAGCAATGCCGCTTAACCCCGGTGAAAATCGTCAGTTTGTAGCGGTAGCCACCTTAGAAGGTGTTTTGGTGAATGAACATTTGGGTAAAAGTGAGGAGTTTGCGATTTACGCTTTAGGCGCCGCCGGCGATTATCGCCTGATTGAAAAGCGTGCGGCTGCGCCCATGGGTTTGGGTGACCTGCGTTGGCAGAAATTAGCCGAAATATTAAAAGATTGCCGGGCAGTTTTAGTGAGTGCGGCCGGAGCAAAGCCGGTTGGTATATTACGTTCTCTTGGTTTAGACGTTATCGAAATGGACGGTTTGATCGAGCAGGGGCTTGATTATGTTTTTAAAAAAAGAGAACTTCCCGGCCGGCGCATGAAAAAGGGTTGCGGCTGCGGTAAGGAAGCGTCGCCGACAGCGTGTGAAAAATCAGGGTGTGCAGATGGATGCAGTGGCAGCGGAACCGGCTGTATGTAAGCCGAAAAGGAGTTTTCTATGGATAAGCCTAAATATCATATATTTGTATGCGGCAGTTTTCGTGTTAATGGCGAGGCTCAAGGCATTTGCAATAAAAAAGGCGCGTTAGGTTTGATCCCTTATATAGAGGAAGGGTTACGTGACCGGGATGTTGACGGAGCGATGGTTTCGATGACCGGATGTTTGAAGGTGTGCGATCGCGGCCCGGCGATCGTCATTTATCCGAATAATTGGTGGTACGGCCGCATCGAGAATGAAGCCGCGGTCGACGATATCCTGGACGCCCTGGAAAAGGGTGAAGCCGCGCAAAAATATTTAATCGCATAAGGAACATATGGTTTTGGATAAGGTCAAATTGCAGATCGTCGAGGGCGATCTATTACGTGATAGCCACCGGGAGGCGTTGGCCAAATTGGTTAATGCTTACATGCTGGATGAGATGGGAGAAAGGCGTCCGCTTGGCGTCGATCTGGCTGGCAAGATCGTTTCAGGTTTAAGCAATCATCCGGTAGCGTTTATTTTCTTCGCCGATTATGCCGGTGAGCTTGTGGGGATGAGCGTTTGTTTTCTGGGATTCTCGACTTTTTATGGCCGGGGTGTCCTCAATATTCACGATCTGATCGTTTTACCGCAATATCGCAAAAACGGTATTGCGCGTAAACTTTTGGAAGCGATGGAAGAGAAGGCACGGTCGCTTGATTGTTGCAAGGTTACCCTGGAGGTGCGGGAAGATAATCTTCGGGCAATGTCGCTTTACCGGAGCCGTGGATTTAGCGCCGGTAAATACCCGATGTATTTTTGGACAAAGATGATTTAATTGTTCTGGACAGTTTTCTGGATTCTCGGTTCGATGCGCGGCTGGTTTTTAGCTTTTCCGGCCTTGCGGTAGGTTCGACTATATCGGCTCTCCCCTTTATGGTCAATTCGGTTGAGGCGGGTTTCCAGAATCTGTCCGGAGCTTTTGCTTCGGCTAAGTCTCATTGAGGGGGTTGACGTATTGCAAAAAGTGGTATAATACAATCATGGCGATAAAGATTTTAATCGTTGATGATTCAATTTTTTCCCGCACTACGTTAAGCGCGATTTTTAAGAAAAGCGGTTTTGAGGTTTGCGGCGAAGCCGAGAACGGTTTGGAAGCCGTCGAAAAATACCTCAGTTTAAAGCCGGATTTAGTCACCATGGATATTCTAATGTCGAAAAACCAGGAAGGGGACGGGATCGCCGCGGTCAAGGCGATCATGAAGGCCGATTCACGCGCCAGGATAATTATGATCTCCGCGATGAACCAGAACGCTTTTGTTGCGGAGGCGATTGAAGCCGGAGCCAAAGAGTTTATCACCAAGCCGTTTGATCACGCCAAAATCATTGCTATCGCTAAGAAAGTTTACGGAGAGTAAAGGTACGAAATCCCGCCAAATTTTTATTGCATAATTTATTTTTCGTATTACAATTTAAAACTATCGAAACAGAGTGCCTTTAAATTAGGCAAAGTATGCTCTGTTCTGAGGCACCGCGCCGGGATGATCCGGCCCGTGAAAGCCGTTGAAGCTTTATAACTACGACGTTATTAAAAGTTTACGGTTTTTCTTGCCATGCACTGCTACGCATTAACAATGTCGTTTCGTGTCGATCTTATATTTAACAAGGGGGGATAATACCATGGATGCGATAAATACTGTCAACGCGGGCGATACAGCGTGGGTGCTGATTTCGGCAGCGTTGGTGATGTTGATGACGCCGGGGTTGGCGTTCTTTTACGGCGGCATGGTGCGCCGGAAAAATATCCTCGGCGTTTTGATGCAATGTTTTGCGGCGCTATGCGTTTTAAGCGTGATGTGGGTATTGTTTGGCTATAGCTTGTCTTTTGCCCCGAGCAGCGGTTTCTGGGGCGGCTTGCAATGGCTGGGTTTAAAAGGGGTGGGTGCGGCACCATATGCTGATTATGCTCCGACAATACCACATTTAGCCTTTGCGGCCTTTCAGCTCATGTTCGCGGTGATCACTCCGGCGCTGATCGTCGGCGCTTTTGCCGAACGGATGAAATTCAGCGCCTTTATGCTTTTTAGCGTTCTGTGGTCGCTTTTTGTTTATTATCCGGTATGCCACTGGGTTTGGGGCGTGGGCGGCTGGCTTAAAAATATGGGGGTAGTGGATTTTGCCGGCGGGTTAGTCGTGCACACAACGGCGGGTATTGCCGCGTTAGTGACGACGTTGGCGATCGGTAAACGCAAAAATTTTGCGGTGCATGTGCCGGCGCCGCATAATTTGCCTCTGGTTGCGTTGGGCACCGGGTTGTTGTGGTTTGGTTGGTTCGGGTTTAATGCCGGCAGCGCGTTAGCGGCCAACGGCGTTGCGGCCAATGCTTTTATGACTACCAATAGCGCGGCAGCTTCGGCGGGGATTGTCTGGTCGATCATGGAGTGGATGCGCAACGGTAAGCCCACGGTATTCGGTATTTTAACCGGGACGATCGCAGGACTTGCTACAGTTACTCCTGGCGCAGGATTTATGAATCCTTTGTCGGCGATTATCGTCGGCGCATTAGCCAGTATTTTTTGTTACATGGCGGTGAGTATCTTAAAACCGCGTTTTGGTTACGACGATTCGCTCGATGCTTTCGGTGTACATGGTGTCGGCGGGATGTTGGGTACGATTTTAGTGGGTATTTTTGCTACCAAGGCGGTTAATGCTGCCGGCGTTGATGGCGCGGCTTACGGCAACAGCCATCAGTTAATAACTCAGCTTACGGCTGTGGGGATAGTTTTTCTTTATACTCTGGTCGTTACTACGATCATCTATAAGGTGATCGATCTTTTTGTGCGGGTACGAGTGAGCGAAAAGGAAGAGGTGATGGGGCTTGATATTACCCAGCATCGCGAACGTGCCTACACGGTTTTAGAGTAGTTGTAGGGGCGAATAATTATTCGCCCGTATTAAAAGAGAGGAGATGCCATGAAAATGATCATTGCGATTATTCAACCCGATCGGCTCGATGAAGTACGCAGCGAGCTTTACAAGGCCGAGGTTAATTTGATGACGGTGAGCGAAGTCTTAGGCCACGGCCGGCAAAAGGGCGTGACCGAAGTCTACCGCGGCGTACGGGAAATGGGCAATATGCTTAGAAAAATACGCCTGGAGATCGCGGTCAACGATAATTTTGTCGAACCGACCCTTAAAGCGTTGGTCAAGGGCGCGCGTACCGGCGAGGTAGGCGACGGAAAAATCTTTGTGATGAACCTGGAACAGTGCCTGCGCATCCGCACCGGCGAAACCGGCGGCCAGGCAATCGGCTAGTTGGTAGTTCGGCCAAACCCCTTGACATCGCCTTGAAAAGTGGTAAATTCGTTGTTACATTTTCTTATAAGGGTATAGGAAAACGCAGAAAATAGACATTTTTAATCAACCCATATACGCGTGAGCGAGTTTTACCCAAAAGCACAGGGCCTCTACGATCCGGCTTTCGAGCATGACAGCTGCGGCGTAGGTTTTGTCTGCGATATTAAGGGAAGAAAATCCCACGACATCGTCCGTTCCGGCATCGAAGTCTTAAAACGCCTCGAGCACCGTGGGGCTGTCGGCGCCGACCCCAAGACCGGCGACGGCGCGGGGATTTTAATCCAGATCCCGCATAAATTTTTTGCTAAAGTCGCTTCCCAGAATAAGATTGATTTACCCGCTGCCGGCGAATACGGTACGGGGCTTATCTTCTTACCGCCCGATAAAAACGACCGTGAATTTTGCCTTAATTTATTTGCTAAAATTATCGAAGCGGAAAATCAAACCCTGCTGGGTTGGCGTGAACTGAAGGTCGATGACACCGTGATCGGCGAAACCGCGAGAAAGACCATGCCGGTGATGGCACAGGTCTTTATCGGCCGTAAAAATATCGCTGATGAGAGTGCGTTTGAGCGCAAGCTTTACTTAATCCGTAAACAAGTTGAAAACGCCGCGCGCGCGTCGGATATTAAACAACGGTCATTTTTCTATATTACCAATCTTTCCTGCCGCACCTTTGCTTACAAAGGGCTTTTAATGACCGAGCAGGTGGAGAAGTTTTTTACCGAATTAAACGATGCGGCGATCGAAAGCGCGATCTGCCTGGTCCATTCGCGTTACAGCACTAATACCTTCCCCACCTGGGATTTGGCACAGCCGTTTCGTTATCTTGCTCATAACGGCGAGATCAATACTTTACGCGGCAATATCAATTGGATGAAGGCGCGCGAGGGCCTTTTAAAGAGCGATTTATTCGGCGCCGATATCGAAAAGGTAAAACCCGTGATTGTTTCCGGCGGCAGCGATTCGGCGATGATCGATAATGTTTTTGAGCTTTTGGTCCTTGCCGGACGCCCCATCGAACACGTGATGATGATGCTTATTCCCAGCGCGTGGGAAGAAAATAAACTGATGAACGAAAACCTGCGCGATTTTTACCGCTATCACGCTTGTCTTCTGGAGCCGTGGGACGGCCCGGCGGCCATGGCCTTTACCGACGGCGTTAACGTCGGCGCGCTGTTAGACCGTAACGGCCTGCGCCCGGCGCGTTACCTTGTGACTAACCGCGATATGGTAGTGATGTCGTCGGAGGTAGGTGTTTTAAATATTGCGCCCGAAGAGATTGTAACCTCCGGGCGTCTTGAGCCCGGTAAGATGTTTTTTATCAATACTAAAGAAGGCCGTATTATCCACGACGAAGAGCTTAAAAATACTATGGCCGGCTCAAAACCTTACGGCCAGTGGCTCAAGAAAAACATGGCGAGCCTTGAGCATCTTTCGGACCATCAGCCGAAGGCGCGTAAAGATATTTTTATCACGATGAAGGCGTTTGGGTTTAGCCGCGAAGATTTAAACCTGATTTTAAAACCGATGCTTGAAACCGCTTATGAACCTACCGGTTCCATGGGCAATGATATTCCCCACGCGCTTTTGTCGCAAAAGCCGAAGCTCATGTACGAATATTTTAAACAGCTTTTTGCTCAGGTCACCAACCCGCCGATCGATTCGATCCGCGAGCAGGTAGTGATGAGTTTAAATACTTATGCCGGCGCCGAGAAGAATATTCTCGAAGAGGGCGAGGCCCACTGCAAGAAAGTTTTTATTAAACATCCGGTTTTATCGAATACGGAATTTAAAAATCTTATCCATGGGCACAAGATTAAGATCATTTCAATCACTTTTGATGCATCCCGGGAAAGCGATTTTACTGCCGCGATCGAACGCATTTGTGCCGAAACGGAAGCCGCGATCAAAGATGGCTGCAGTTTTATTATTTTAAGCGACCGCAAAGTCGACGAAAAATCTGCCGCATTACCGGCGCTTCTGGCCGTAGGCGCGGTGCACCATCACTTGGTCAAGAATGTAATGCGTACCCGGGCTTCGATCATCCTGGAAAGCGCTGAACCGAGGGAAGTGCACCATTTCGGATTGCTCTTTGGTTATGGCGCGGATTGCATCAACCCATATTTTGTTTATGATATTATCGAGCATTTGATCACTTCCGGCGAAGTCGAATTGGATTATCATGCGGCGCAGAAAAATTATTTAAAAGCGATCGAACAGGGTATTTTAAAGATCCTTTCCAAGATGGGTATCTCGACCCTGCAGAGTTACCGCGGGGCTCAGATTTTTGAGGCGATCGGCATCCACTCGGAGGTGATCGACCGATGTTTCAGCGGCACGCCCTCGCGCATCGGCGGTGTTACTTTCGACGTTTTAGCTAAGGAAACTTTATTGCGTCATAATGAGGCCTATCACGACGGCGATGATTATGCGGCGTTACCGGTGGGGGGCGTTTACCAGTGGCGGAAAGAAGGAGAATTCCATTTATGGAACCCGGAGTCGATTGCCGCCTTGCAGGATGCGGTGAGAAAAAACGATTACAACCGTTATAAAGAATTTGCCGCCTTAATCGACGACCAGAGCAAAAATCCTACAACTTTACGCAGCCTTTTTAAATTTAAAAATACAACTGCCGTCCCAATCAATGAAGTCGAGCCGTTAGAGAAAATTTTTAAGCGTTTTGCTACCGGTGCGATGAGTTTCGGTTCGATCTCGCGCGGCGCCCATGAGACTTTAGCGATTGCTATGAACCGTTTAGGCGGCAAGTCCAACACCGGCGAAGGCGGCGAAGATCCCGAACGTTTTAAACCCTTGCCTAACGGTGATTCCAAACGCAGTTCTATTAAACAGGTCGCTTCGGGCAGGTTTGGCGTGACCATAAATTATTTGACCAATGCCGACGAGATCCAGATTAAGATCGCGCAAGGCGCGAAACCCGGCGAAGGCGGCCAGCTTCCCGGGCACAAAGTCAGCGCTACGATCGCCAAGACCCGGTACACGACTGCCGGGGTTACTTTGATCTCGCCGCCGCCGCACCATGATATTTATTCGATTGAAGATCTGGCGCAGCTGATCTTTGATTTAAAAAATTCCAATCCGCGCGCGCGTATCAGCGTAAAATTAGTTTCCGAGATCGGTGTGGGTACGGTTGCGGCCGGCGTGGCTAAAGGTAAAGCCGATATGATTTTGATTTCGGGTTTTGACGGCGGCACCGGCGCATCTCCCAGAAGTTCGATCCGCCATGCAGGTTTGCCCTGGGAATTAGGTTTATCCGAAACTCACCAGACTCTGGTTTTAAATGATTTAAGAAGCCGCGTGCGCTTACAGGCCGACGGCCAGATGCGCACCGGCCGCGATGTGGCGATCGCCGCGATCTTGGGCGCTGAGGAGTATGGTTTTTGTACCGCGGCCTTGATCGTGATGGGGTGCGTGATGCTGCGCCATTGCCACTTGAATAATTGTTCGGTAGGTGTGGCGACTCAGGATGATATTTTGCAGGAGCGTTTTTCCGGCAAGGTCGAACATGTAATTAACTATTTTAATTTTGTCGGCAACCACTTGCGTGAAGTCATGGCGTCATTGGGCGTGCGTACGATCGACGAATTGATCGGCCGTACCGATTTGCTGGAGACGAACAGCGCGATCGTTCCCTGGAAAGCGAAAAATATCGATTTATCCAAAATATTTTATCAGCCGAAAGTTGCCGATCGCAAGAGTATTTATTGTACCCGCACTCAGGACCATAAGGTTAATGATGTTTTAGACCGCAAATTGATCGACGAGGTGATCACGGCGATACAAAAAGATAAAAATATCGAGATCTCTAAAACGATCGCCAATACCGACCGCACGACCGGAGCGATGTTAAGCGGCGAGGTCTGCCGGTTATTCGGCGATAACCGTTTGTGCGAAGATACGGTAAAGGTTAAATTTTCCGGTACGGCCGGGCAAAGTTTCGGCGCATTTTTAGCCAAAGGCATTACTTTTGAATTGTCGGGTTTAGCCAACGATTATGTAGGTAAAGGCATCTCCGGCGGCAAGATCATTATTTATCCCGGCAAAGGGGCGCAATATGTGCCGGAAGAAAATATTATTATCGGTAACACTACTTTTTACGGCGCGATCGCGGGCCAAGCCTATATCCGCGGCCTGGCCGGAGAGCGTTTTTGTATCCGTAACTCCGGCTTGTATGGCGTAGTCGAAGGCGTCGGCGATCACGGCTGTGAATATATGACCGGCGGGCGCATTGTTATCTTAGGTAAAACCGGACGCAACTTCGGCGCGGGGATGTCCGGCGGTGTGGCTTATGTTTACGATGTCGACGGTAAATTTAAAGAGCGCTGCAATATGGCGATGGTGGAGTTAGGTGTTTTGGAGGAAGAAGATAAAGAGATCGTCCATAGTCTTATTTCCAACCATTACAAATATACCCAAAGCACGGCCGCTAAAAAATTCCTCGATGATTTTACCGCAGAGACGAAAAACTTTGTGCGCGTCATGCCCTTGGAATATAAAAGGATCATGGAAGAAAAGAAGAACGAACAAAAACTTAAAACTACGGTAGTATCCGATGGCTAAGGATCTAAAAGCGTTTTTAAAGGTAAGCAGAGGTAAATCCGAGTACCGCCCGGTTTGCGAGCGGGTTAAAGATTACGGTGCAGTGACTCTTTTACGTTCCGACGAAAAAACCCAGGAACAGGCGAGCCGCTGTATGGATTGCGGTACGCCTTTTTGCCATTGGGCTTGTCCCGTAGGTAATGTCATCCCGGAATTTAACGATTTGCTTATGTCCGGCCAGTGGGAAAAAGCGCTTAAGGTCTTATTAGCGGCGAACACTTTGCCGGAGATGACCGGCCGGCTTTGCCCGGCGCTATGCGAATTTTCCTGCGTTTTAGGCTGCAATGACAGCGCGGTGACGATTCGCGAGAACGAATTAGGCTTGATCGAATACGCCTTTGATAAAAAGATCATTAAGCCGCACCCGCCGAAAAAACGTACCGGCAAAACAGTAGCGGTGGTCGGTTCCGGCCCGGCCGGCTTAGCCTGCGCTGCGGAGTTAAATAAACAGGGCCACACGGTAACCGTCTTTGAGCGTGACGAAAAGGCCGGCGGTATCTTGCGTTTCGGTATCCCGGATTTTAAATTGGAAAAAAACATTATCGACCGCCGGGTCGATATCTACAAAAAAGAGGGGATCGAATTTAAATCCTGCATTTGTGTGGGTAAAGATTACAAATCGCAGGATTTATTGAAAAATTTCGACGCGGTAGCGTTGTGCTTGGGCTCGCGGCAGCCGCGTGATTTAAAGATCGATGGCCGTGAACTATGTGGTATCCACTTTGCCATGGATTATTTGATGCAGAATAACCGCCGCGTGGCCGGGCAAAAAATTGCACCTCAAGATTCAATCGATGCCAAGGGTAAAAAGGTGGTGGTGATCGGCGGCGGCGACACCGGCGCCGATTGCGTGGGTACGGCCAACCGCCAGGGCGCCGCGTGTGTGGTCCAGATCGAGCTTTTGCCGCAACCGCCGGAAAGCCGCCCGCAAGACCAACCCTGGCCGAAATATCCGCTGATTCTTAAAACTTCGACCAGTCACGAAGAGGGCGGCGAGCGCCACTGGTGCGTTTCTACCAAAAAATTTACCGGCACGGCCGGCCAAGTAAAAAAGCTGGTTTGCGTGCGCGTCGATGTTTCGTTTGACGCAGCTAAGCGCATGGTGGTAAAAGAATTGCCGGGCACGCAATTTGAGATCGAGGCCGACTTGGTTTTGCTGGCCATGGGTTTTTTACACCCCGAGCACGAAGGTTTGCTTAAAGACCTTGGGTTGACTTTGGATGAGCGCGGCAATATCAAGACCGGTGCGGATTATATGTCGTCGCAAAAAGGTATCTTCGCCGCCGGCGACGCCCGCCGCGGCCAGTCGCTCGTTGTCTGGGCGATAGCCGAAGGCCAAAACGCCGCCGAATCGATCGGTAAATATCTGTCGAAATAAATTAAATATCTAACTCCCTCCGATTTGCAATGACTACGAAAATCACCCCACAAATGCTATAATATCCCCATTAAATCAGAAAGGAGGATGAGCATGAAAAAACACGTTATTGCCCGGTTATTTATTAAACCCGAATCGATCGAGGCGTTTAAGAAATCAGGCGCGGGGATGGTAGAGAAAACTAATAAAGAAGAGGGGTGTATTTTTTATCGCTTGTTTGAGGATGCTGCCAATAAGGGCGAGTTCTTGTTTTATGAAGAATATGCCGATCAGGCCACGTTAGAGATTCACCAAAAATCCGAATACCTGGCTAATTTCCGTAAGTGTACCGCTTCGATGCATTCAAAACCGCCGTCAGTTGAGGTGGTATAATATTAAATGGCTAGTCAACAGGGGGGGGGATTCATTGGTATTATGAATACGGTTAATATTTTTTTAAAACGGTGCGGTTTGTTTTTTATCGCGTGCCTGTTTATTCCAGCGGTTCATGCACAGATTCCTGCACCCGATACTCCCAAGGTTTCGGTTACCGTTGCGCAACCGGGCGATGAGGTAAAAGATGATCCGAGTTTACGCAAGCCCATCCTTTATTCATTGACGATGATGGCGATCGGTTATCCGATATTATTTGGTACCGATCAGATCGACAAACCTTCGGTACATCGTTTTGAAATATCGATGCGGCGCAGTGTAGAGTGGGACCATGATAGTTACGTTTATAATTTTATCTTGCATCCGCTTTGGGGCTCCGAGACTTACCTGCGTGCCCGCGAGGTTGGATTTTCCTTGCCGGCGAGCATTGCTTTTAGCTTTGGTTGTTCGGCGGTTTGGGAATTTTTGATTGAGTCGTGGTCGGAGCGGCCCAGTAAGCAGGACTTGATTTTTACTACCAGCATCGGCTGGATAATAGGAGAATTACGTTACCAGATGAAGAAAAGGATGTCCCCTAAAGACTACTGGTTCGTCGATCCTATAAACACTCTTTTGGAAAAGTGTAATATTACTTTTGGTGCGGATAAATCCGAAAAGGTATATGCGCGTATGTCGATGAAGATCAAGTTTTGAAACTAGTGGAAAATAATCAGTAAAAAGAAGAACCTGCCCATTACATTTTAACGCAATAGCTATAGAATTAATTTAATTCGCGTATCAGGAGGATGCGCAAGAGGCTTTAAGTAACAAGGAGGTTTCGTATGAAGACACCATGTTTGGGAGAGTTGTTCTGCCATATCGCGCATCATGCCTGGGAGTATCAGGATGAGCTGGGAATGTCGGACGCCGATGTTCAAAAGATCATGGCGCTAAAGATCAAAACCAAGAAAGAGCATTTGAAAAACGAAGCTCAGGTCGAATGCCTTGCTTTGGATATCATGGCGGGGATTTGGAGCGAAAAGCCTGATGTCGCCGCGATCAAAAAACTGATTGACGCTAAATTTGAGCTTAAAAGCGCAGGGATGAAAAATACGGTTGTTGCGTTTATCGCCCTTAAGAGTATGTTTACTAAAGATCAGATGAAAAAGCTTAAAGAAATTTGTAAACGCCAGCAATGCGGTAATGAAATGAAAAAATCACAGGAAAAAGAATCGCCGACCTGCCACTCATAGCAGGTAAGGCGCCAGGGCAATCACAGCCCCCCTGTGATTGCCCTGCTTCTTAATAATTTACGTTTACTTCCTTGAATAAAGTTCGCATAAAGTTAACAATTACCACACATTACTGTTATGTCTTGCATGTAACCTATAGCGTACTGGAAATCTTTAAAATGGGGAGGTGTGTTATGGCTATGTGCAGTGGTGTGATCGCGAAAAGGATTTGTTTTCGTAGGCGGTTCGGCGCGGAGCGCGAGTTAATTTGCCGTGAGCTTTTATATCAGGATCCTGATTATTTTTATAAAAATCTTAAATCGTTCGAGGTTGAGCCTGAGGCGCTAAAATTGGTGGATATATTTTGGGCCGCACTCACTAATGCCGGCATTACGGTATATTATGGGTGCCTGTCAGGGAAAGGGACACATCTAATTGAGGGATAACATGGTGCGGTCAGGCGCCATGCCGCCTACACAATTTTCTTGCATTTTTATATAGCGTAACATAAACTAATATCCATGGGATTGGAGAAAAGACGTTATCCGCGCTTACAGGCTAAGATTAAACTTAAGATCGCCAAGGTTTCTCAGGAAATAAAAGACCTCCAGGCGATCGATGCCGTTTCCAAGGATATCGGCGCGGCGGGAATCTGCGTGGTCACACGTAAGCTTTTTGCGGTTAATGATATTATTGACCTGGATATTCTTCTTCCCGACGGTAAAGAAGCCAGAGTCGTGGGAATCGTTAAATGGGTGGTTGAGCAGGGATCGCTTAAGGGGCTGGGCCTTAACGATTTTTTTGTGGGTGTGAAATTTGTGAAAATTTCCAATACCGACCGCGATGCGATCGGTAAATTTCTCTTCGATTCGATGCATGGTTACGGCGATGCGCCGCCTCCTTCCGTATAATACAAAATGCCCGATGCTTAAGCCTTGACTACCCCTATATTTAGTGGTATTGTGAGTAGTTCCTAAACAAGATATAACGTATCTTTTTGCTAAAAACTTAATAATTTATGGAATATCAACCAAAACCTACGAAGATTGTTTTGGAGGACGGGAAAGTTTTTGACGGTATCTCTTTCGGTGCTCATGGCGAAGTTTACGGAGAGATCGTCTTTAATACCTCCCTTACCGGCTATCAGGAGATTTTGACCGACCCTTCCTATAAGGGTCAGATCGTCACGATGACTTATCCCTTGATCGGCAATTACGGAGTATCTCCGGATTTTGCCGAATCGCGCAAAATTTTTATGGAAGGGTTTGTGGTCAAAGAGTGCAGTCCGATCGCTTCCAACTGGCAATCGCGGATGACGCTGTGCCAATATTTGCAGGAAAATAAGATTATGGGCGTAGAAGGGGTTGATACCCGTGCGCTTACCCGTCACTTGCGCATTAAGGGCTCAGTCAACGCGGTTATTTCTACCGAAGATTTAAACGAAGCGAGCTTGCTCAATAAAGTAAAAAACGGCCCGCGCCTCGTGGGCCGCGACCTGGTGAAAGAAGTCACGATCGATAAACCCTACCGCTATTGCGAAAAGGGTAAATATAAAGTCGTGGCGAGCGATTGCGGGATCAAGAATAATATTTTGCGCCAATTAAAAGCCCATGATTGTCAGGTCACGGTTGTGCCCTACTCGGCTACAGCTGCGGAAATTTTGAGCATGAAGCCGGATGGATTGTTTTTATCTAACGGTCCGGGCGATCCGGAGCAGGTCACCCCGGTGATCAAGATGGCCGCGGATGTTCTGGGCAAGCTGCCGATCTTCGGTATTTGCCTGGGCCATCAGATGCTTGGGTTAGCCTTAGGCGGCAAAACTTATAAATTAAAATTCGGCCATCATGGCGGCAACCATCCGGTAAAAGATCTGCGCTCCGGGCGTATTGCCATTACCGCGCAGAACCACGGTTTTTGCGTGGATATCGATTCTTTAAAGAGTAAAGGGGTGGAGATTACCCATGTTAATTTAAACGATAACACTTTAGAGGGGATGCGTTGTAAAAAAGTGCCGGCCTTTTCCGTGCAATTTCACCCGGAAGACGGTCCGGGACCGCATGACGCTAGATACCTATTTGGGGAATTTATTGATATGATGAAGAAGTCGAAAAGTAGAAAGTAGGGGCGGTCGTTGAGTGCCGCGCGCCCTTCGATACTTCCCGCCGACGGCGGGACACTCAGGGAGCGCGGTGTATCGAAACGCCGCCGTTAAAGGGATTTATGCCAAAACGTACAGACATTAAAAAAATATTGATCATCGGATCAGGCCCGATCGTCATCGGCCAGGCCTGCGAATTTGATTATTCCGGTACCCAGGCATGTAAAGCTTTGCGGGAAGAGGGTTACAAAATTGTTTTGGTCAACTCCAACCCGGCGACGATCATGACTGACCCGGCCGTGGCCGATGCGACCTACATCGAGCCGATCACCCCGGAGACGATCGAAAAGATCATTGCCAAAGAGCGCCCGGATGCGCTTCTTCCCACCTTAGGCGGACAGACCGGTTTAAATACCGCAATGGGGTTAGTTAAGCGCGGCACTTTAAAAAAATATAAAGTGAAGATGTTAGGCGCTAATGAAAAAGTTATCAAGTGTGCCGAAGACCGTTTGCTTTTTAAACGCACCATGGAGAAAATCGGTTTAGACCTGCCGAAAAGCGGCGTGGCTTACAATATGGCTGACGCCCATAAACTTCTAAAGAAGATCGGTTTGCCTTTGATCATCCGCGCCAGTTTTACTTTGGGCGGTACCGGCGGCGGTATTGCTAATACCGTAGAAGAATTTGAGCGTATCGCCAAGCTGGGTTTACAAAGCAGCATGATCCATGAGATTCTGGTCGAAGAGTCAGTGGTAGGATGGAAAGAATATGAGCTTGAGGTAATGCGCGATAATGCCGACAATGTCGTGATCGTCTGCTCGATCGAAAACTTCGACCCGATGGGGATCCACACCGGCGATTCGATCACGGTTGCGCCGGCGCAGACTTTAAGCGATACCCAGTACCAGGATATGCGCGATGCTTCGATAAAAATTATTCGTGCCGTAGGAGTCGAGACCGGCGGCTCGAATATCCAATTTGCTGTGGACCCGAAAAACGGGCGCATGGTGGTGATCGAGATGAATCCGCGGGTTTCGCGCTCGTCGGCTTTAGCCAGCAAAGCTACGGGTTTTCCTATTGCTAAATTTGCCGCCAAGCTTGCCGTTGGCTATA